>Ga0209542_10001679_pt1 | contig 51487 bp, 66 predicted proteins | sample RifCSPhighO2_01_FD_184028 | JGI IMG/M metagenome (GOLD analysis project Ga0209542, IMG submission 184028) | Soil microbial communities from Rifle, Colorado - Rifle CSP2_plank highO2_0.1 (SPAdes) (version 2) | ecosystem: Environmental > Terrestrial > Deep subsurface > Rock core/Sediment ...
TTTGTTTTTCTCATTTTTGTTGTTATCAAAAATACATCAGAAACATATAAAAATCTATTCTTTAGATAGTTTTACACAAATATCAGATTTATAACACTTGGGAACAAGATTTGGAATTAAGAAAAAAACCATAAAATAAAAGTTTAGTTACTTTTATAAATCAATATTAAGACTTCATTCTCATGCTCCTGTGGTCTAGGTCGGTCCATGACACGGGCTTCTCGAGCCTGTAACCCGAGTTCAAATCTCGGCAGGAGCATAATTTTATAAGATTGGAGATAAACAGTCCAATATCTTGTGGAGAAAGATTTAAATCCTTTTCAAATCTTGAGTTTTTGTGGAAAATCTAAACAAAAAGAGTAGAATTAGACAAAGGGCAGAAGAAATAAAGCCTTACCGATGTAGATATTTGATTGCAGTTATTGAAAATCCAAAAGATATAAAGAATATTGGAACAGTTATAAGAAATGTGAACGCTCTGGGTGTTGAAAAAACATACATTATAGATCCTAAGCATGCATTACCTGATAATTGGGAGAAAATGAGAGAGGAAGGGCCTATTTTTGGGACATCTGTTTCAGCAGTAAAATGGAGTTTTGTTAAAAGGTTTAATAGTACGGAAGATTGCATTAAATATTTGAAAAAGAATCGTTTTGTTTCTATTGTAACATCTTCTCATCTAAAGGGTAATAAAAATGTAATCTTGCATGAAGGTGATTTTACAAAATATCCTAAACTAGCCGTATGGTTTGGTAATGAATCTCAGGGTATAAGCGATCTTGCTGTAAAGAACAGTGAATTGTGTGTAAACATTCCCATGTTGGGTATGATAGAAAGTTTAAATTTGGGAACAACATCAGGAATTGTTTTATATGAAATTACAAAGCAAAGAAGAGAATATCAGAGAAAATATATGCACAGAAATAAACGGGGAAGAAAATATATCGCATAAATTCGTTCTAAGATAGAGGACACAATATCCGACATATTTATAAATTAATTAATAACGAAAACAATATGATATCTATATGGGGAAATTTAAAAGCACATAAGAAAATATTATTTGGAGCTCTATTACTAGCTACAATTAATCAAGTATTTTCATTACTAGATCCTCAAATTTTTAGATTGATAATAGATAATTATGCAACTAAATTTAATAATCTTCCAAAAGACGTTTTTTTTAAAGGAATTTTATTATTATTATTAGCTTCTATGAGTGTTGCTTTAATTTCAAGAATAGCAAAAAACTTCCAAGATTATTATGTAAGTGTTATTACACAAAGAGTTGGAACCACATTATATTCTAATAGTGTTAAACATACTCTTTCCTTACCTTATGAAATATTTGAAGATCAACGTTCAGGAGAAGTTTTACTTAAACTGCAAAAAGCAAGATTAGATAATCAAACAATAATTCAAAGTTTCATTAACACCGTATTTCTTTCATTAATAGGAATATTATTTGTTTTAATCTATGCATTTATGGTTAATTGGATGATTGGATTAGTATATTTATTAATAATTCCAATATTAGGAGTATTTAGTTTTTTAATTAGTAAAAGAATAAAAGCAGCACAAAAAAGTATTGTAATTGAATCAGCAGAACTAGCAGGATCAACTACAGAAACCCTAAGAAACGTAGAATTAGTTAAAAGTTTAGGTTTAGAAACCCAAGAAATTGAAAGACTAAATGATGTCAATAAAAAAATCCTTGGTTTAGAACTTAAAAAAATAAAATTAATAAGAAAATTAAGTTTTATTCAGGGAACTTTAATTAACACGATGAGAGTAGGAGTACTATTTTTAATGTTATGGTTAATATTTAAAGCAGATATTACTCTTGGGCAATTCTTTACACTTTATATTTATTCATTTTTTATCTTTACACCATTAGGGGAATTTGGAACCATAGCTGCGCAATATCAAGAAGCCAGGGCAAGCAATGAACAATTAGATAAAATTTTAAGTATACAACCAAAGAAAAAACCATCTAATGCAATTAAACTTGGAAAATTAAATTCAATAACATTTAAAGATGTTAGTTTTGCTTACAAATCAGGAAATGTTCATTCTGTTAAAAATATCAATTTAACAATCAAAGGTGGAGAGACAATAGCTTTTGCAGGCCCTTCTGGATCTGGAAAAACAACTATGATAAAATTAATAGTTGGCTTATATAATCAAACTAAAGGAAATATATTATTAAATGAAGTTGATTCAAAAAAAATAGATTATGATGAATTAAGAAAAAGAATAGGATTAGTTTCACAAGAAACACAATTATTTGCAGGAACAATAAAAGAAAACTTACTATTTGTTAATCCTAAAGCTACTGATAAAGAATGTCTGGAGGTTATTAAGCTAGCTTCTGTAACAAATATTCTTGATCGAGGTGGAAAAGGATTAAATACAAAAATAGGAGAAGGAGGCATTAAAATATCAGGTGGAGAACGTCAAAGATTAGCAATCGCCCGTGCTTTACTAAGAAATCCTGATTTAATCATTTTTGATGAAGCAACATCTTCTCTTGATTCAATAACAGAAAAAGCAATAACTCAGACAATTAAAGATATTAAAAAAGCTAAGCCAAGCTTAATCATAGTTTTAGTAGCTCATAGATTATCTACAATAGCTCATGCAAAAAGAATATATGTTTTAGAAAAAGGAAAAGTTATAGAAACAGGAACTCATAATTCATTATTGAAGAAAAAAGGGTTATATGCAGCATTTTGGAGAGAACAAAGTGCAAATGGTAATGATAAGACTATTTCAAGCTAAAAAAATAAATAATAATTTTAAATTTTTTATATAGAAAACTATAAAAAGCCTAATAATATTAAACTATAAAAAGGAGGAATTAAATTTGGCCAATAAAGAGTATGTATTTGGATTAATTGGTTATATTTTTTATTGGATTGGTTTTATACTTACTGTTCCTTTTTGGGTATTGGCTATTGTAGCTGTTCTAAGTAAGGTCGGTGGAGACGGCGTTTCATCAGAGGCAGAGAGAGTTTTGGTTATATTATTATTGCTTTTATTTTTTAGCATATTTGTTTTAGCAACTAAAGGCATATACAGATTGAAGGATAAACAAAAGACAAGTAGTAAATTCTCTATATCAAGCGGGATAATTGCCATATTATTAGTTATCATCGTTTTTATTATTTTTGCAGCATTATCTTCTCTGCCAGAATCATTTGAAGATGGGGGTTATTTATTATTAACTTTTTCTCCTTTAATAATTGGAGGCATATTATCATTAATATCCGGATTTTTAGTAAAAAATAATTCTTAATTTATGCAAAGTATATTCATAAAGTTTATAAACAAACCATAATTTATATCGAATATGAAAAGTAAAATTAAAAATAAATTGTTTGTAGTAACAATCTTCTTAGTTATGGGAATAATAATTGGAGCTTTAGGAGCTTATTATACATTAAATACAAAACAATTAAGTTTATCAAATAATTATCTCGATTTACAAAGCAAACAAACACAATTTCAACCTTTAAATCTCGCTAACCAAGAAACACATACTGTTTATATTACGGTTCCAGCTGTTGACAACAATAATAACGGTGTTACAACAAGAGTGGTAGTAAGTGCAACTCCAGGAACAGGTAAAACATTAATTGATGTTGATCATCTATTATTCTGGCAAGATACACAAAGTAGTATAAGAACAGCCAAAGAAGTTGCTCAAAAAGAAACAGGCTTAGATTTATCAAAATATGACTTAGTCTATGGTATAGAAGCAAATGCATCTGTTATCTCAGGACCAAGTGCAGGAGCAACATTAACAGTTGCAACAATAGCCGCTTTAGAAAATAAACAGGTTAAATCAGATGTTTTAATGACAGGAGCAATTAATCATGATGGAACTATCGGTCCAGTTGGAGGTATTACAGATAAAGCAAAAGCAGCAAAAGCAGCAGGAGCAACAACATTCCTAGTTCCATTATTACAAGGAAATGAAGTTACATATGAAACTAAAGAATATTGTAGAGATTTTAAGTTTAGCAAATTCTGTAATATAGAACAAGTTCCTAAAAAAGTTAATGTTGCAGAAGAAGTTGGAATTAAGATAGTAGAAGTACAAAATATTAAGGAAGCAATGGATTATTTCTATCAATAATTATTTTAGAGTAGTTACATTAGAAAGATTTATAAATCATTATTTTACTTAAATTTAATTAAAATGAGAACAATAGACGAAGCATTAGCAAGCTTGCCAGATAGCAATCTTACACCTGAAGATATTGCTAGATATCGCGCTGAAAATAAAACAGAAGAGGAAATAAAAATTGGAAGAGGTTATACAATTTTAGAAACTAAATTGGGAGACAACGATATCGGATTATATGTAGCATTAAAGAAAACAGATTTTAGTTTAAACTGGAATGAAGCCTTGCAAAAAGTTTTATCAGAAGGATATATAGAGCTTACACCAAATCAATTTAGAGATTATGTAATCGGATTCAAAGAATTTTTTGAAGATAAGAAAAAATTACATTATGCTGATGGAAGCGAAGTTGAAAGAGGGGTTATAGAAAGCGCTTATGAAGAAATGTTTAATGAAAATAAGGAACAAAGATGGAGAGCTGAACATTTAGATGCTATATTCGATGAAAAAGCTAATATGAATGGTGTAATAATCATGAATTATGGACATAGACTTGAAAATGGAGTTCCTAAACCTTTATTTTCAGAAGAAATTTCAGATAATATCTCAAGCTCTAATGGATGGTTTAATTTAGAAGATACAGATAGAAGAACAGGACTTGTAACTAAAGTAAATAATACTAGCGGAGAAGCATATTTTTATGCGCCAATTATAGGAATGGTCTCGGGGTTCAGCGCTAGTTCGGACAGGGCTGGCCTTGTCTGCGATGAGGACTCTGGCTTCTGGGGTGTTAGGCTCGGGGTGCGTCGCGCAAAAATTTTAAAGTAATTTATCAATAGTTAACTTTAAAAACTATTTTCTATTATATATTTTGCATGAGACATATTGATTTAGAAAAACTAAAAAGAGAACAAGAGTCTTTAATAGATGAAGTTATTTTAGAAGATGATTTTAATGAATTAAAGACAATCGGAGCTTGTTACCAAGCATTTTTTGAAGATAAGATAGCTTGTTGTATTGTTGTTTGTGATAAAGAAAGTTTAAAAATATTAGATAAATCATTTGCTGAACAAGAAGTTCAAATTCCTTATGTTTCAGGATATGTTTTTTATAGAGAATGTCCTGTTGTAATAGAAGCCTATCATAAACTAAATATAAAGCCAGATATATTATTATGTCCATTTAATGGCACACTACATCCAAGAATAGGAGAAGCATCACAACTTGGATTAGTTTTAAATCAACCAACAATAGGTGTAGCTAAAATATTAATTGCTGGAATGACTAAAGGAAATGAAATATACATTAATAACGAACTTAAAGGTTTTAAACTAGAAACAAAAACAGGAGCAAACCCAGTTTATGTTAGTCCTGGATATAAAGTTTCATTAAAAACAAGTTTAGAAATAGTAAAAAAGTTTATCAAAGAACCCCATAAATTGCCTGAACCGATGCATATTGCTCATAAACTACTCAACAAATATAAGAAAAATTTAAAAAGCGAAAATTAAAGGAAAGCTTTAAATATTTTTTTGCTTTACTATTTTTGGGGGTGATTGAACTTCTATGTATAAAGGAAAAACATTTGATTTGTGGGAAGTTGAAAATAACAATAACCTAATTATAAATCTATTATTGCATTACAATAGCACAATAGTTACATTCAATATTAAAAAATTTATAAAGCTTAAAAAAGAAATATTAAAGTTAAATAAGAATAATGATTACAAAGGTGAAGTAATAAAGATAAATTATGATAAAAAACAGGTTACCCTAAATTTTTTGATTAATAATCTTGAATTAAAATTACCAATAAAAGAATTTGAACATTTTAAAAACGAAATAAAAAAAGTAGATATTCACAAGATTCAAGAAGGTTCTAATCTATATGAAGACGATTTATTTGAAAGTTATCAATTATTCGAAACAATAATCCCAAAAAAAAGTTTTGAAGATGTTATTTTAAATGATAATATAAAAAGAAGGATAAGTATGATGCTAACACAGATAAAAAATCATAATCTTATTTTTAATAAATGGGGGCTAGGAAAAAAACATTCTCACGGAAAATCAATATCTCTTAATTTTGTCGGTGTTCCAGGAACAGGAAAAACATTAGTAGCCGAAGCCATAGCAAAGAAGTTAGGAAAGAAATTATTAGTTGTTCAATATTCTAATCTAATTGATAGTTATGTAGGTGAAACGGGAAAAAATATTAAAGCGGTTTTTGATTATGCTAAGAAAAATAAAGCCATTTTGTTATTTGATGAAGCTGATTCAATTATATCAACGAGAACAAATGTAGATAGCTCAACAGATTCATTAGTAAACATGGATAAGAACATTTTGCTAAAAGAATTAGAAAATTTTGAAGGCATCGTAATCTTTGCAACAAACTTAGCTTCAAATATTGACAAAGCATTTGAAAGAAGAATTAGTAGTCATATCCTATTTGATATTCCAAACATAGAACAAAGAGAAAAAATATTTAAAATTTTAATTGATAAAAAAACACCAATAGCTAAAAATGTTAAATTTTCAATATTAGCTAAAAAATATAAATTTTCAGGCGGGGATATTCAAAAAGCTGTTTTAAACGCAGCAAGATTAGCAGTCAAAGATAAAAGCAATGAAATAAGTATGGAACATTTTCTTGAATCATGCGAACTAGTCAAGGAAGGAAAAACTATAATGGATCAAAGCTTAGATGAAGATAAGAGTAATGTTAATTATATTGGCTAACGTTTTTTTAAATATTTATCTCTTCTTAATTTACACGTTACATTATCAAAAGAAACATAAATTATGGCAGCAGTTATGATTACCAAAGGAATTGATTCTAACACAATAAAATAAAAGAATAACATCAATCCCAAAACACCTATAATAAAATAAGTTAATGTTGAAACATTATATCTAGTTATATTATTCATATTAAAAAAGCTAATCATTTTATATTTAACCTTTTTTTACTATTCTTTAATGGGCTTGTGGTCTAGCGGTTATGACACCACACTCACACTGTGGAGGTCGAGAGTTCAAATCTCTCCAGGCCCATAGATAGTTTTATATATTTTTCTAAGAGATTATTAATAATGGCAACTAATCGTGATTATCTCCCTGGACAAGAAGCTTTTTATCATGAAACTGGAGATATTTACAAGGTAAAAGTTTTAGAAACAAAAGGTGATAAAAAATGGGAGAGATACAAACTTAAAGTGCTTGAAATTATTGCTTCTGAGGGACCTACTTATCATCCGGAAATCGGAGAGGAATTTCCATGTGAAAAATTACGGGATGTAAGTGCACCTGGTCTTTGGCATCTTTTAGATAGATAATAATAAATTACCTAGAACGTTTACCTTTTTTCATTCTAATATAAAACAACAATACACCAAGTGAAGAAACAAATAATCCTAACAAAAATAATGGCCAATTAAAATAACTTGGAATATAATTATCTACAACTTCTATAAATCTCGGATTTGTTGCAAGAGTAAAGAAGTCTTTAGCAAAACCATTGTTGAATATCAACATTCCATAATCATACATCCATGTAAATAAAATAATTATCATTCCAATTATAACTAAAATCCATTCGGTTAATTTAACTTTAACTTTTATTCCTTTATCTTCAAAATTTATTATTATAAAAGTTGTAATTATCATTAAAATAGTACATAATAATGGCGCCAATACAGGTCCTACCCACGGCCATGGCACCATAAATAATATATCCCATGTAAGTAAAGATGATGGCCAATTTAGATACATTTTAAGGAAAACATAATAAAATATATCCCATATAGCAAATGAATAAACAAAATATGCAATCTTCTCATAAAACTTCTTTCCAGCCAACATTCCAATAGTTATAAGCATGATTATAGTTGCAATCTCTCTTATCCATTCAACGCTTAAGATATAAGGTTCAATAAATCCTTTTAATGGAAAGTTAAAACCATTTGGGTAAAATAAGTTTCTTAAATAAATAACAACTGCTGCTTCAAAAAAACCCATTGCAATTGCATAAGCTGTAACAATTAATAACTTCCTCAAACTCTCTTTTTTCATAATTGTTTTAATCTTATTTTAATATAAAAAGTTATCGTAAAAATAAATTAACAATTTATTTAAGCTTTTCTAATAAATTCTATAATATGTGGGAATATGAAACTTTAGCAAGAGATATGCGAAATCAGGTATTCTGGCATATGCTTAAAACAAGACCTGCTAAGTATATAACATCTTTAATAAGCTTAGAGTCATCAAGAGCATTAGGTTTTATTTTAGCTAAACCAAAAGATTATAGAACTACAATAAGGAGAGGTAAGCTTCTTGAATCATATTATGTATTGATGAGGATCGTAGATGATGTTGCTGATGGAGATCTTTCACTTCCAGCATATTCAAAAGATATTGTAGATTTTGTAAATGCAAGAATAGATTTTGCATCTTCTTATCATTCTGAAAATCCAAGAAAACATAATAATGATATCGATAATCTAATGTTTTATTGTTTCAAACTTGCAGAAGAATGTGGATTTAGTATAGAACAAGAAAATGATGACATACTAAGATCTTTATTGTTTGATTCAAAAAGACTTGTTCATACTAGAACTACTGGCAGAAACAGAATATTTCCTGAAGTTGAACTTAGACACCACTTTTATTTATTAGATATAAGAGGAACAATAAAAGGCTCATTAAAAATAGTTGTTGGCGAAGATTCAGAAAAATATCCATTATTAGAACCTTTAGGAGAAGCAACTAGAATATATTATAATCTTAAAGATTTAAGAGAAGATTTGAGAACAGGATTAATTAACATCTCTGTTGAAGATTGCAAAAAACACGGAATTCCAATACCGCTTCTAGAAGCACATCATGATTTAGAATCTATGTTAGCATACAATTCATTAACTAAAAGCATTAAAAGGTGGGAATTTGAACAGGCTGAAAGGGGGTTATCCTTAATCAGAGATCATCAGATGATTATGAGAAAAAACGATTTTAAATTATTCACAAGAATTGCATTAAAAACAGGCTATGAAATACCTGTTGAAAGATATTTTAGAAGAGTGTTAAAAAAAGAAAAGAAGATGCGCCAACCGGGATTTGAACCCGGGCTTTGAGCTGTTTCCAAAATTTGGGAAGCTCACATTCTACCAAACTAAACTATTGGCGCTTATTTAGCAATATTCCACATAATTTCAAAATACTTTCTATAAGAATCAGCAATTTCATTATTCTTTATTAATATAGCTATTGGGTTTTTCTCGCTCCATAATATTATCGCAACTTTATCTCCATAAACATTTATAGCAGAAGGATTAGAGTATTTTTCAGGTAAATATCTTATCTCAGATAGTTTAACTTTCTTAATGTTTTGATCGTTCGTAGTTATTATTTTTAACTTTATTTTCTTCTCTATTCTCCTTTTTGTATACCAATGAATATAATAAGGCATTAATTTAACAGCTACTTTAGACGCTCCAAGAATTAAAACTTCTTTAGATGAAAGCTGATCTTCAAATATTGTTCTTAATCCATATTTTCCCTTAAAAAAAGTTGTTTCTTGAGTTTGTTTTACTTTATTTTGTAATTCTTTAAGTTTAAGCACTATTTCTAATACAGAATTTTCTTTCTCTTTTACATAATTTACTAATTTTTCAGGATCAACAGCCTCAAAACTTTTCTTATTATTATTCTTAATATATCCAATCAAACCTTTCTTAATCAATCTATCCAAGCTATCATAAACAGATCTTCTATGAATTCCTGTAAATTTTGCTATTAAACCAGCTGAACTTGTTCCTTTTTCTAATAATTTTAGATAAATCTTTGCTTCGTTTTTTGTTAATCCAATTTCTTGCAATAATTCTTCCATAAAATTATGAAAGAAAATTAGTATATAAATATTGTGGTAAAAACAATCCCCACATTTTTTCTTTAATAACCATTGCTTATTATTATTGTGATTAAAAATGAAAACAAAACAAGAATATTTTGAAAGACCAAAAAAGGTTCAAGACATAGTAGGAGACAAAGAATTAGTTTATTCTCCAAGAAGACATTTAATAGACAACGTAGAAAGTTTGACAGAAGATCAAGCAATAGTAGTAAGATACCCAATAGTTCCTGGTGGATATGGAAGATCTCCATTATTTGAAGATTGGCAGAACTTTCTAAAAAGAGGCCCAGAAGTTTATCTACAAGTTCCAGAAACAAGAACAGAAGCTTTAGAATATAAAATAGCACCCCATGAATTAAGAAAAGAAGCTTTTGATAAGTTAGATAATAAGGCATATAGCGGTTATGTCTGGAAAGGATTTAGAAGTGAAAGAAGAAAGAAAGTTCATCTAGTTGATTGTTTAGAAGGAGCTAAATTATTCAGTTTTTCTGAAAATAACAAAGATTTAGATGATAAAATAAGCCATAGAGCTTATACTAATGGACATGTAGATCATGGAGGAACATTTACATTTAAAGTTCCATCTAGAAGCTCAGACAATATTTACAGTTTAAGACTACAATCTGTTCCTTTAGTTGGAAGTAAAGACCAATATGCTGTCTGGAATGATTTAGATTCAGAACATGGATGTGATCTAAAAGTGAATGAATTTAGTTTTAGAAGAGCAAGCAAAGAAGATGTATTCTGCCCACATGAAATAGCAGCATATCTAACATTAGCTAAAGATGAATACCAAAATTCAGGAAAAGTAATGTTAATGCCATTTGCCTTACCTACAGAAAGAACAGTAAATGTTTGGAATAAACTAAGAGACAATGTAATGATAGAAGAGAAAAAAATTATTAAAGATAAAGAAAGAAACGTAAAAAGACCATTAAATAAGGCTGAACTTGAAATCTTGCTATGGGAGTTTGTTGGTAAATATAAGAATGACGCAACATTCTTTAGCAGAAGAAAACTAAAAGATTATGAATGGTAACCTTTATATTCTATTATCTTTTAATTTCTTTTTATGAAAAAAACATTCTACATTACAACTCCAATCTATTATGTAAATGACATAGCTAGCATAGGCCATGCTTATACAACAATATCCGCAGATATAATAGCAAGATGGCACCGTCTTAATAATGATAAAGTATTTTTTCTTACTGGTTTAGATGAGAACTCACAAAAAACAGTTACAGCAGCTAAAAAACTCGGAGTAAAAAATATTAAAGAATATACAGATGATATGGCAAAAAAATGGAAAAATGTTTGGAAAGTTCTTAATATCAGTAATGATGATTTTATTCGTACAACAGAAGGAAGACACAAAAGGGTTGTTAATGAATTTTTTATGAAAGTTTATAGAAAAGACGATATATACAAAGGAGAATATGAAGGATTATACTGCGAAGGTTGCGAAGATTTTAAAAAAGAAAATGAACTTATTGAGGGAAGATGTCCTTATCATAAAACAGAACCTAAGAAGATATCCGAAGAAAATTATTTTTTTAAATTAAGTAAATATGAAAATAAAGTATTAGATTATATAAACAAGAATCCTGAGTTTATCAGACCAGAATCAAGAAGAAATGAAGTTATCAGTTTTATTAAAAATGGATTAAAAGATATTAGCATTTCTAGACCAGATGTAGAGTGGGGAATAGAACTCCCAATAGATAAAAAACATCGTTATTGGACTTGGTTTGATGCACTTGTGAATTATATCTCAGGAGCGGAAAACTATTGGCCTGCAGATTTACAATTAATGGCAAAGGACATTATAAAATTTCACTGCATTATATGGCCAGCTATGCTTATGAGTGCAGGATATAAACTTCCAAAACATATTTTTGCTCATGGTTTTTTAACAATAGATGGAGAAAAGATGTCTAAGAGTTTAGGGAATGCTATTAATCCATTATATTTATCAGAAAAATATGGGAATGATCCTTTAAGATTTATTTTAATCCGCGAAATACCTTTCGGTCAAGATGGAGATTTTAGTGAAGAAGCATTAAAAGATAGATTAAACAATGAACTAGCAAATGATTTAGGAAATTTACTAAGCCGAGTTTTAACTATTTGTGAAAAAAACTTTAATGGAAAAATAAAAAAATCAGTCGTTGATAAGAAATTAAGCAATAATTTAAATTTAGAGAAAATAAATGATTTAATGTTAAACTATAAATTAACAGAAGCTTTAAATGAAATTTGGAGTTTTGTTAAATCCTGTAATAAACATATTAATGATGAAAAACTCTGGGAAATGGAAAAAGATAACCAGGTAAAACATCTTTACTCTTTGCTTGAATCTATAAGAATAAGTGCTTTATTATTATCTCCTTTTATTCCTGAAACAAGTGAAAAGATATTTACACAATTAAACGTTAAATCTTCCTTAATAAAAGAAGCCAAATTCGGATTAATTAAACAATATTCTGTTAAAAAAGGAGAAGTTTTGTTTAATAAGATAAAATGAAACCTAATTTAGACCACATAGTTTTATTTATTAAAAATTTAAAAAAGACAGAGCAGTTTTATAATAAATTTCTTGGAAGATATATAAGTAAGAATAAATACCAAATAACCTATCAAGTAGACAATACATTTTTGTTTTTTGCATTACCATATAAGAAAAAACCTATTAAATACAATAAAGAAGATTATGGATTAAACCATATTGCATTTGGAATTAAAAATGTTAAAGAATTAGAAAAAATAAAAATATTATTAAACAATAATAAGATTAAAAATAGTGGTATTAAAATAGATAAATATGGTAAAAAACCATTTATCTGGTTGGATGATCCGAACGGAATAAGGTTAGAATTTTACTTAAGAAAATAAGATAATTTTATATTTCCTTCTATCTTTCTAATTTTATGGAACACGACTTCAAAGAGATGTTTAGATTACTAAGCAATAAAGGAATTGATAATGTTAATCTAGAAATGCTTCCATTTGACCAAAAAAAAGAAATATATGAAAAATATGCTGAATTATTCATAAATGAAAAAGGGAAAGATGCAACATATGTTGTAGTTAAAGCTTATTCTAAAGCAAATAATAAAAATAAAGTGCAAGAAAGACTAGTTAATGAATTAAAAGAAAATGTTAAAGAAAAAAAATTCAAATACTCTTATTATCTAGCTTTATTATTAAAAGATGATGAGATGATAAAATTCCTAGAACAATTTAAAGATGATGGAGTAGATAAAACTATTAACTTTGATCATTTTTATTCTGAATTAAAAGCTGAAATGGAGGCAAAACATGATAAGTTTTGAAGAATTTAGTAAACTAGATTTAAGAGTTGCTGAAATATTGGAAGTTAATGATCATCCAAATGCAGATAAATTATATGTTTTAAAAATTGATTTAGGAGATGAACAAAGAACATTAGTTGCTGGATTAAGAGCTTTTTATTCTAAAGATGAATTATTAAATAAGAAAGTTATTGTCCTAACAAATCTTGAACCTAAAACCTTTCGTGGAATTGAGAGTAAAGGAATGTTATTGGCAGCTGAAAAAGATGGAAAAGTTAAGTTCTTAACAGTTGATATTGAGAATGGTGCAAAGATAAGATAGTAAGCTTTAAAAAACGATATATATACTATAAATACATATGGTAAAAACAACAGAATTTGATGTATATCAAACATTAAGCTATCATGTCTGGAAAGCACCTTTAGAAATACGAGATGAATTAAGAGAAAAAAGAGGAATTAGAAGGGAGACTATTTTCGGACCAGATGTAAATCTAGGCGCTATTTATGTTCATTTAAATCATCTAGAAGAACAAGGTTTTTGTGAATATAGGTTAAGAGAATATAAAACACCCGAAGAATTGAAACAATTAATGATTCGTGAGGAGAATAGAGCTAGAGAATATCGCTTAACAAGTCTTGGAATAAAAAATAGAGGTAAATATGAAAGAGAAGAAAGATCTACAGGTTTAGAAGGATTAACTGAACCGGCTTAATTAAAAGTGGGCCCAGGCGGATTTGAACCGCCGACCTTAATCGGTTATTTTTTAACTCTCGATGTCTTAGCCGAAGCATATCAGTCGACTGAGCGGATTTCTCCTGTGCTCCAGCCAGGCTAAGCTATGGGCCCATATAAATAAAACCACTTATAATCATTTATAAAGCTTACTGGTTATATCCCTTAAGTTGTTCTATACTTTTATTAGAATTACATTCTCTTATCACTTTATTAAGAAAATCTTTAAAATTAACAGTCTGAGAAGGATTTAAAACAAGATTATATAATCTGTGCTTACGGTGATTATCTTGTTTGTATACAGCAGCATTATAATTAAATTTTTTTAATATTAGATCTATATCTCTGATTAAATTTTTTGATATGGAAGTATATACAAACCTTTTCTTTATGTAACCATCACTTAAGGTTGCTCCTAATAAAAATCCTCTTAAAAAATTTTTAGGATATTTATTAACATTCTTTAAACGAACTGTTAACGTTTTGTATTCTTTATAACTTAAATATAAGTCGATAAAATCATATATAAATCTAGATCTAAATCTTATAGTTCCTTTATTATTGTTTTTCTCAGTAGAAAGGTTTACATTAATATCAAACAATCTTAGCATTAATTTTTTAATTAGTTTAATTAATTCTTTATCATTCTTATTTAGATGTATCTTCACAGTATACATCCATTTTTCTCTAAATTTAGAACCATCTCCTGCCCACAATCCAATAAAAAGTCCGATTAATAAAGAATTATTCCTAACGGATCTAACTATCTTGATTGTTCTAAGAACATTCTTTTTCTTCAAGTTATAATGTAATGTATTAATTTCATAACCATATTTATCCCTTAATTTTCTCAAAGAACACCCATTTTTATAATCTTTAGTTATCGCTTTTATAATATGTTTCTGCATAATACCTTAAAAACAACAAACCTTATATCTTTTACGCGCACATATTCATGAAATGAGAAGTGTTCGTTCTAACCAGGCTGAACTACAGGCCCTTAATCTTAATTCAAAAATAAATGCTTTATAAACATTTTGAATGACATAATCTAATGAATATATTCTACTACCATATCATAAAAATAGATGAATATTTATAAATAACAAGATTATTGGACTTTCCGCAATGACAGTTAGAGTAGTAGTAGGTGCACAATATGGTGATGAAGGTAAAGGTAAGATAATTGATTTCTTAGCAGAAAACAGTGATATTGTATCTAGATATGACGGAGCAGACAATGCAGGGCATACATTAGTTGTTGATGGTAAAAAGATAGTCCTGCATTTAATTCCTTCTGGAATATTGCAAAGAAAAACTTGCGTGATTGCATCAGCAGTAAAAATAAATTTATACTCTTTAACAAGAGAATGTAATGAAATAGAACAAAAATTTGGTTTTGATCCAAGAGAATTTCTTTACATTAGCGACTGTGCACACATAATTCTTCCTGAAGATGTTCAAGAAGCAAAAAAGGATGGAGAAAGCACAGGAAAGGGCGTTAAGCAATCAGCTTCAAGAAAATATCTAAGAGAAGGAATAAGAATAGATGATTTATTGAACTTAGATAAAATAGACGATTTAGATCCCCGATCAAGTTTTATAAAAAATCATAATAACATAGAGGAATTAACAAAATTAGCTGACAATTTTAGAAAAAACGTTACAAACACTTCTTATTTATTAAATGAAGCAATTAAAAATAATAAAGAAGTTTTATTCGAAGCTGCCCAAGGAGGTGGACTAGATATTAATCACGGACAATATCCATTTGTTACAAGTTCAGATTGTGTAGCTGGTGGAGCGAGTACTGGTGGAGGCATAGGACCAAATTTGATTGATAATGTAATCGGAGTAGCAAAAGTTTATACAACTAGAGTTGATAAAGATAAAAAAGCACCATTAGTAACTCAAGTAGAACCACAATTAGATGATTTATTAAGAAATGCTGGAAATGAGTTTGGTTCAACAACAGGATTACCAAGAAGATGTGGTTGGTTTGATGTACCTTTAGTAAAACATTCTATAAGAATAAATGGAATAAATGAATTAATATTAACAAAATTAGATATTTTTGATTATCTTGATGAAATTAAAATTAGTACACATTATAATATAGATGGGGAAATTACAGATATTTACCCAACAAATGCTTCTACTCAAAGAAGATCCATTCCTGTATACGAAACTTTGCCTGGATGGAAAGGAAGATTTACAGCAGGCATGAGATATTCAAGACAATTGCCAGGCAATGCTAGTAGATATATAGATAGATTACAAAAACTTTTAGATGTAAAAATAAGTTATGTTTCTACAGGTGCGGATAGGCATGAAATTATTAAGGTAGAATAAAAGCGCCTCCGGCCGGATTTGAACCGGCGACCACGCGGTTAACAGCCGCGGACTCTACCAGGCTAAGCTACAGAGGCATAAAAAAACAACAAATAACTCGTTTTAAAAAGGTTTCTATAATGTCTAACTTTTATCCATTAATCTACATTTAACAAAGTTTTTAATTAAGTTTATATATTTTTTTATGTATTCTATAATTATGGAACTATATTATGCAACAAAAAATTATGGAAAAGTACAATCATTACAAAGAGAGTTAGAAAACACAAATATCAGATTGATACACAAACCTTTAGAATTACCAGAACCCCGATCTGATGATGTAAAAGAAATAGCTGGAGAAAAAGTAATTTTTGCATACAGATTGTTAAAGAAACCAGTCGTATCTTTAGATGCCGGATTTTATATACATTCTTTAAATGGGTTTCCAAAAGCATTTGTTAATTTTGCATTAGAAACTATAGGTATTGAAGGCATTTTAAAGTTATGTGAAGGTAAAGAAAGAAACTGTGAATTTCAACATTGTCTAGCTTATATGGATAAATCTTTAGAATCGCCAAGATATTTCTCTTATGAAGTTAAGGGAAATTTATCATTTAATCCTAAAGGAGTGATGCAAAAACATCTATGGTCAAAATTAAGTTTGATATTTATTCCTAAAGAAAGTAATAAAACATTAGCAGAGATGAATCCGGAAGAATTTTTAGAGTGGCGTAAAATAAACTATAAAGGTTCTTCACATTATAAAAACTTTATTGATTGGTTTTTAGAACATAATTCCAAAGTTGATTAAAAAAGAAAAAGAAAATTAATATCCTTTCTTTAATCCTAAAATTAACAATTTAAGTCCCATTAATAAAAACAATATCACAAATGTTGTTTGTAGGTTAAACCAACCAAGCCATAGTCCTAATCCGAGCAATATTAACACTATTCCCTTGACAGTCAACATTCCGCGCATGCATCCACAATTTGGTTTACCACACCATGGACACCTCATTCCTGCATTCATATCATTCATTCCGTTTTTCATAGCTCTTTTTGCCATTTGAATATCACCTCAATTTTATTAATAAATTATAGTTTTTAAAGATTAGTTTTAACTTTAAAACAGTAATTATATAAAGAAATTTAATATTATCAAAATTAATTGCCCATTAAATCCAGCAAACAAAGGAATTAATAAATTATCATCAATTTTTCTTGTAACAGTTTCAACAAATGTTGCTGTAAATGCCATTATTAATACAGCGGGCCATATTATTGCTCCGCTAAAAGATGTAGCCTTTATAAATGAGAATAAAGGAACTAAAGAATAACTTGCTTTGACAAATATTATTCCAATTATTAAATTTACAATCAACTGGGAAAAAAATCCTTCAAAAGATCTGTTTTCAAATCTTGGAATTTTATGTTTACCAAATTTTTTATCAACCAATGCAGCTATTGCATCTCCAAATATCATCATCAAAACAGCAGCTGTCGCAATCCTAACATCAAAAATTGCAAAGGTTAATATTATTCCTATCGTCGTAAAAACTAATGAAGCTAATTGATTTCTCTCTTTTCTTCTTGCTATCCTTCTATATATCATAGATATTATTGGTATTTCTTTTCTTAATTCTAATCTAAAAAATTCTACCTGTATAAGAAAAAGTAATATTGCTGTTAAAATAAACAAACCAAGTTTTGAATTGTATGGAAAGAATATATAAAAAATAAAAACATAGAATAAAGACAATAAATGAAAACCTTTTCTTTGCAACTCTCTTTTATAATCAAAATCCATATTTAGAAATTATTTAGTAAGTTTAAAAACATTACCATTTCTTGCTTTGATTAATTACCTTAAAAAATCTTAATGTATCTTTTATAGGGTGCATCTTGCTTCTTTCATCTGCATAAATTGTCGTAATGTTTTCATTTCCAATTTTATAACCTTTCTTTGCTGCTTTTATTAAAATTTCACTTTCCAAATCAAAATTACTTGCTTCTAAATTAAGATTTTTTAATATTTCTGAATTAATAACTCTAAATCCAGATTGTGAATCTTTTATTTCTATATTCGCTCGTTTTGATACTAGATTAGAAGATATAGTATTAGATATTTTTCTTATTATTGGCATTTTATTTCTTTTTCTTGTCCCAATAACAATATCATATCCTTCATTCATCTTATTTAATAATAAAGGAATTTCATTTGGATCATGTTGTCCATCTCCATCTAAAGTTATTATATTTTCATATCCATTTTTTAGGCAATAATTAAATCCAGTCTTTAATGCTTCACCCTTTCCTTTATTTATCTCATGATTAACAATTTTTGCCTTAGTTTTTTTAACTTCATTTACAGTATTATCTATACTTCCATCATTTACAATTAAAACATCAGGAACATGTTTTAGAGTTTTTTCTATAATTTCTTTTATATGTTTCTCTTCGTTATATGCGCAGATTAGAGCTATAGTTTTCATAATGATTATATAGAAAATAGGTATTTAAAGCTATTTACTCTAAAAATTCTTTGTTCTTTATCTTCTCAGGCAAATACTTTTCAGAAATAAAACTAATCCCCCTAGCACTTAAAGCTTGTATTTCTACTTTTCCATTAAATTCTTTCATCATTTTAAACTGTCTAAGCCAATCTTTATTATCTTTAAACCAATCATATTCAGAGACCTGTTTTATCCTTGCCATATCCTGATCTGTTAATTTAATTAAATGTCTTTTGAGATCATATTTGATAACATCATCTCCAGTAATTCCAACATATTTAACATTTGGAATTGTCAATCTATCTGAAGTATGCGCCAATGCAATAGATCCATAACGAATGACTGAATAAATATATGCCCCATAAATATCATAGTCACAGAGGACGTAAATTGGTAATTTGGCTTCTTCAGATAAACGTTGCAATAATCTTCTTATTCCACGAGTAGTTTGGCCTTGCGAAGTCACTAAAATAGCCTTATTTTTTTGCCAGAACTTATCTTCATTTAATCTTTCAAATATTGCAGCTTTTTCCATGTAAAGAACATATTCAGCATCTACCTTGTTAAATTTTATCTCGTCAACAATAGATGGGACAGAATAACCACCCCTACCCAATTTTGCACAATTGATAACATCCCCACTATCTTCTAATATAATGCTTCCAACCATACTTCCCATTTTATTTGCAGAAACATGTAATTCTTCCCTGCTTAAGCCACTAATAACTTCTAAATCTTCGATAGCTTTATCTGATTCTACCTGATCGTCAACTATATTAACATTAGTTCCTGGAATAGTTCTCTTAGCCATATAGAAAACTCCTCTCAAATGCTCATGTTTCCCAGATTCTAACAACTCTTTTTTGATTATAGAAGCAACTTCAACAGTTTGCAAAAACTTTTTAGCATGAGCCACATTAAAAAAACTTCTTGTAGCTTGTTTATCTCCTAATTTTAATGTTCTTGATTTTTTATCATAAACAATATTGCTTAAATTTCTTAAAGTGAAGTTTATTTCTGGATTTTTACCTTTCTCAACCTGGCTAACTATCTTCTTTCCTAATAATTTTAGTTCTTCTTCACTTTTTTTCTTTGTCATTTACAACCCCGTTTTCTTCTAATAAAGAAGACATACTTTTCTTTAATATTTTCTTTAAATTTTCTTCAATAACTGTTTTTTTCTCATCTGAAAGAGTAGCTAATGAACTTGCTAACTCAGGGATATACTTTTCAAATAATCCTATTCTTTCTTTTTGCTCAGCATTTTTTACATTATGTCTGATATAAGTTGCTAATTTTCTTCCACATTCTTGCAATACCAATTTAATTTCTTTTATTATATCATCATAATGAGCAATAGCTTCTTTTGCTTCTGATGTAAATGGCACCCATACTGATGCAATATGAACAATAATTACAGCCGGCCCAGCAGGCAAATTATTTCCAGATTGTTGTAATCCATAAGGTTTCCAATTATTATCTGTAACAGCTTCTGTAATTGCACAAGCTCCTTGTTGATAAAGTAAAGGGACTCTATTAGCAAACCTCATCAATCTAACTTGTCCCTCTTTATCTAATTCCCCACCATAAGCTATTGCAGCTTCAACTTGGAATGGAAAACCCCTATAAACTGTAGGTGGTCTTGTAATTGCAACATAAAAATCAGCTTGAATTTCTTTTCTCAATCCTTTTTCTAATATATTATTTGTTATTGGACTTAAACAATCAGTTGGAGGAGCAATAACTTTAGCTGCCTGCAATGCTTTAAACAAAGCTTCGGCTTCTTGCTGGGCTATTTTTGCAGGTCTTGCCTTTTCATACAAATTGGCTTGCTGACAAATTCCTTTTGCTGTTCCACTTCCAATTCTTGAAAAATCATTTTGTAAAAAAGATTTTAATGTTGTTGAAGTTGTATCATGCAACATTTTTATTAAAGTTCCAAGTTCAATTCCATGAGGATGAGGTTTTATTGCTTTACTTTCTATTGGTAATTGATTTGTCCCTCGTAAATATTCTACTTTTTCTTTCTCAGGATTAAAATAAATTAATGTAGCATGCGGATTTGCGATAGCTGTTTGCTTTACATATTCGTCAACAGATTGTTTTCCTTTCAAATATTTAGCTTCCAATTCTATTTCTATTTTAGTTCCATGATCTTTTTCCCATTCAACTTCTAACTCTTTTGCTATTACAGGTTCATTTCTTTTAGTATCTATATTTAATTCATAATAATGAGATGGTTTTTTAGGAGATATTCTAGAAGTAATCCTAGTTGGCTTTCCAGTTGTTAATTGAGAATATAAAACAGCTGCACTAATTCCAATTCCTTGCTGACCTCTATTCTGCTTTAACGTATGAAACTTGCTTCCATATAATAATTTGGCAAAAATATTTGGAATTTGTTCTTTAACAATCCCAGGACCATTATCTTCTATCGTAACTTTAAATCTCGTTTCTGATAATTGTTCAATTGCTAATTTAATTTCTGGTAAAACTTTCATATCAGCTGTTGCATCTAAAGCATTATCTACAGCTTCTTTAACAGTCATTAACAAAGCTCTAGCAGGATTATCAAATCCAAGCAAATGCCTATTTCTTGTAAAGAACTCAGAAATAGAAATCTCCCTTTGTCCCTTTGCTAATTGTTCTGCTATAGGTTGATCTGGCATAAAATGAACTCAAAAATAATGGTATATAAAGTTTTTTATAATATTTTAGTATTAATTTCTCGCTTTTTTGCTCTTTTTAACCTAAATCTATCAAAACTATTTTTAACAAATCTATAATCTTTTGCTATATGTTTAACTAAAGCTTCTATAAATTTTACAATTAAATTTGGAATAAATTGAATTATTTGATCTATTATCATGTAAATATTTTAGAATTAATGATTTATAAATCTGCTTATAAGGGAATTAACCTCCTTAGATACATAATCGAAATCATTTTCTGCTAATTTATCGGGCTTTTTACCCTTTAGATTTGGATTAAATGAAGGGGGAGTATTTATCGGGATTAATCCTTTAGCAACGATCTTTTTCTTTAACAGAGATTTCTTTTCTATTGTTTCTTCCAATGCTTTAACTAGATCATCCAATGTTTCAAATGAGTATAACATACTTTTAAAAGTTCCTGAGAATACAACTTGATTTCCACAACCATCATTAATTAACGCACAATACATCAGCTTTCCATCTTCATAAAAACCAAAGCTAATTTCAGGAACAAAGTTAGCATCTATAACAATTGGTTTATTTCTTGTTTCTCTGTAAAAATGTTCTTCTCTCTGTTGTTCATATAAGTGATTTACATTAGAAACATCTTTTAATTCATAAGAATGTTCCCCATCTTCTTTTGGAAAACCCCGTTTAAAATATGCCATAGATATAGAAATAAAGAAAACAATAAAAACCTTATCTTTTTAAATTCTCAATCAAAAGCTTTAAAAATCTTTACTTCATAGTATTATTATGGTAAATGTGATATTATGGGTTGTAATAGCAATCATAGTAATTATTTTATTATGGTTAATGATAGCTTATAATTTATTAGTTACATTTAGAAATAGAATAGAAAATGCATGGAGTCAGATAGATGTTCAACTTAAGAGAAGAACAGACTTAATTCCGAATTTAGTTGAAACAGTTAAAGGTTATGCTAAGCATGAAAAATCAACATTTGAAATGGTTACAAAAGCAAGAACTTTAATGTTATCTGGGAATATCAAAGATAAAGCTAAAGGAGATAACATGTTTACATCTGCATTAAAAAGTATTTTCGCTGTTGCAGAAGCTTATCCTAAATTACAAGCCTCTGATAATTTCAAAATGCTTCAAGAAGAATTATCTGGAACAGAAAGTAAAATTGCATATGCAAGACAGGCATATAATGACAATGTTCTTAACTTAAATACAGCAATTCAAAGATTTCCAACTAATATAATTTCTGGAATGTTTGGATTCATATCTAAAGAATACTTTAAAGTTGAAGAAGCTGATAAAAAACCAGTTAAAGTAAAGTTTGAATAGAGAAGAAAATGCAAAAAGAAGATATTAGTTTAAGATTAACCGGTAGATATGTATCTGTATTCACAAAATTGAATGGTGTAGAAGAACTTCTAGAACGTAAAGGTATAGTAACATTTATTGTACCAAGAAGTTATCTTACTCTCAGGGATGATAATGGAATTGCCGGACATATTATTTTTTGCGGAATTTGGGAAGGAATTTATAAAATTAATGATAGGGATGGTAGAAGTTTATATAAAAATGATGAAGTTATTGAAGTTTATAAAACGGGATTAATTAAAGAAGAAGAAGAAAGAGATGCCCTTAGTCAAAAAGGAAGATTTTCTAGAGGTTAAGAATATTTTAATGCTAATGCTATTGCGCTTATAATTGATATTATTAATCCAAATTTTTGATGTTTCATCAATCTTTCCTTATTAATAATTAATCCTAAAAGAACAGCTAAAACTATATAACTCTCAGATATGGCAACCACAATGCCAATTGGTGCGAATAATGCTGCAAAAGCATAAAATATCCAAGCACCATTATCAAATATATTCAAACTTAAAACTAATCTTTTATTCTTTTTAACATCTAATACTAATTTTTTAATCTTCTTATTTAAGACTAAATAAACAAAACAAATAACTGCTAAAAATATACTAACAAACCAATTTATAATCAAAGGATTTGTAATTCTAGATCCCAAACCAAAAAAGAAATTAGCACTTCCCATGAAAATGGATCCAATAATAGCTAAGATTACTCCTTTTTCTAACCACCTTCTTTTTGTAAAATGATCTTTTAAAGATACTAAAATTAATCCAATAACTAAAATTGCTATCAAAATTAATCCCGTAGAATCAATAACTTCATTAATAATAAAAAAAGCAAGCAAAATAGAAATAGGAACTTCTATGACAAATATTGGTTCTATTATGGCTAATTTTCCTTTCTTTAAACCTTCAAAATTAAATAAGGCAGCAAACAATATACAAGATGAAGCAATTAAAAGTACTAAAATCTCTTTCTTTGATAAAATTGCTAAATCTCTATAAATAAATGGAAATAAAACAATAGTAGCAAAAGAACTTATAATAAAAAGTGTTTCCCAACTTCCAAATTTTCTAGTTGATCTCTGAATAAAAAAATCTCCGAATCCCCAACAGATTAAAGCACCAAAAGCTAATAATATTCCTAACTCAATCCCCATAATGATAAATAGATCTGAATAAATATAAATCTTTCTAACACAACATTTTTATACTTCTAATTTCTTTTAATATTATGAGTATTAAGCAAACAGCTTTAATCGTAGGAATTGCAGTATTATTTGCTGCTTTTATTTATTTCACCATAGATGCATTTTATCCAGAACCAAAATATGAAGATTTCTGTAAAAACTCTCCTTATCCTTATGGTGTAGAAAAACCATTTCCCAAAATTGTAAATGATAGCTGTTCAGATTATTATTCCAGTCCAGAAGCTCAACAATGTCAAATAGATAAAGGACAACCAGTACCAAAACAAGATGCTAGAGGTTGTTTAGTTTATGATAAATGTGATTATTGTAATAGAGATCTTACGAAAGCTCAAGAGCCTTATAACAGAAATGTTTTCATTATAATGGCAGTTATAGGAATATTAGCAATAATCTTTGGATTGTATTGGAATGTTGATTTCTTATCAGGAGGAGCTTTATTTGGAGGTATTCTTACATTATTAATCGGTACAATAAGATATTTCGGAAATGCTAACAAAATCTTGAGAGTAATCATCTTACTAGCTGAAATTTTAATCTTAATCTTTATAGGATATAAGAAAGTAGCTGATAGAAAAAAGAAACAATAACTTTAAAAGTTTAATTCTTATATGATAATCATGACATTTTATGAAGAAATCAGCGCAAACAAAACAAAATCTGTAGTTTTAATTATAATCTTCTTTATCTTAGTTATGGCTTTAGGTTATTTTTTCGGATTTTTCTTTGCAACCCCTATTTTCGGTTTAATTATCGCTTTTATTATAATGGTAATCATGGTATTGGTTGGATATTATTCAGGAGATTCTATTATTCTTAGTATGCATAAAGCTAAAGAAATAAAAAAAGAAGATGATCCTTATCTTTGGAATACAGTTGAAGGATTAAGTATAGCAGCCCAAATTCCCATGCCCAAAGTTTACATTATAGAAGAAGATAGTCCAAATGCATTTGCAACAGGTCGTGATCCTCAACATTCATCCATTACTGTAACATCTGGATTAAGAAAAATAATGAACAGACAAGAATTAGAAGGAGTTCTTTCTCATGAGATGAGTCATATTAAAAATTTTGATATAAGATATATGATGTTAATAACAATTTTAGTAGGAGTTATAGCTTTATTATCTGATTTCATGTTACGTTCATTTTTGTGGGGAGGAGCAAGAAGTGGAGATAGAAAACAAGGTGGAGTTTTAGTCTTAGTCTTCATTGCAATTGGAATAATATTAGCAATACTTGCTCCAATCATTGCCCAAATTTTAAGATTTGCAGCTTCAAGACAAAGAGAATATCTAGCAGATGCTTCAGGAACACAATTAACAAGAAATCCCCAAGGTTTAGCTAATGCATTAAAAAAGATAAGGGATGCTAAAGATAAAGTTGTTGATACAGCAAACAAAGGAACAGCCCATTTATTTATAGAAAATCCATTACGTGGATTAAAGGGTGTTAATAATTTATTTTCTACACACCCCGATATTAATGATAGAATTAAAAGATTAGAAAAAATGTAAATCTATTTTTTAGGATCTATCTCCTTTAAATATTTAAAGAAATCATTATCTGTTCCTATCACTAAATCAACTTCTTTTCTGGTACTATCCCCCATGGTCCTATACAAGTTTAATGTTTTATAGAATTGATAAAACTTAGGATCCTTACTGTATGCCTCTGCATAAACCCTTGCTGCTATTCCATCAGCAAGACCCCTTATTCTTTCAGCTTTTCTATATGCTTCAGAAAGTATTTTTTGTTGTTCTTGAATTCTATCACCATCTATCTTATCTCTTTCACCCCTTCCTTCAGACATATATCTATCAGATATTCTTTTTCTTTCAGATATCATTCTATCTTCTATACTTATTTTTACACTTTCAACATAATTAATTCTTTTTATTATAACATTTAAAACACCTATTCCATATTCTTTACAAGACAGCGAAGCACTAGTTGTTATATTATTTTCAATACCTTCTCTTCCAACTAAAACAGTATCTGCTGGTATCGACTCTCTTAATTCAGCTTCTTCAACCAATAATGTTTTATTACTATTTCTTACAGATTCTATTAGTGGATGTTTGCTTATATTGGTTTTTGTATCAGAATCTAAAACATCATCCAATTTTGCTTGCGCACCAGTAAAATTTTTCACACTCTCACCATATTTTAATGGATCTTCAATTATCCATCTAGCAGCTGCATCAACCCAGATATATCTTTTATCTGAAGTAGTTATCTGTTCAGGGGTTCCATCCCAAGACTGTATCCTTCTATCACTTTTATTTACACTTTCAACAAATGGGATTTTAAAATACAATCCATAGAATGGTCCTGGATATTCAGAAAGATAAACATCTCTGTTTTTATAAACAACCCTTAAACGATCAGACAGTTCTTTATTTTTAATAATAGGATTTATAATAACCCTTTTCGGATTTCCCATTTTTGTAATAACTGCCTGCTCTGTTTGATCAACAACAAAAACACTGTTTAAAACTGTTATAAATGCTCCAACAGCAATTCCAGCTTTTATCAGTGTGCGTTTTAGTGTCATTCTTTGTTTTTATCCAAGTCTAATTTTAATAATATTCCACCTTCTGCTCCTTTTTGTTCTACGGCTTTTATTTTTATATTACGCAATAATATATCCCACGTTTCAAGATACATTCTTGTCCTAGTTATTTCAGGAGCATTTGCATATTCCTTATATGTTTCATTAAATCTTTGAACATCTCCATAAGCATAGTTAACCCTATTTGTAGAATCTGCTTTAGCTTGCTTTATAATTTTTTGAGCATTTCCCATTGCTTCTGGAATGATTTGGTTATAGTTGCTCCATGCACTATTTACTGCAGTTTGTCTGTTAGATTTAGCAATGCTAACACTATCAAACGCAGCCTTTACCCTTCTAGGAGGATTTGTCGTTCCTAACTTTAAAGCTACAATTTCTATTCCAGAACTAAAAGAATCCAAAGTTTTTTGTATTCCTTCTTTAGATTGAAATTCAACATCTCCTCTGCCGATAGTTATAACCTCGTCAACAGATCTATCTCCTGTAATTAACCTTATATTATATTCAGCAACATCTCTCAATGTTTTTCTTGGATCCTTTACATTAAATAAATAAGCAGCAGCATCTTTTATTTTCCATTGTAATGCAAATTCAACATCTGCTATGTTAAGATCTCCTGTAAGGTGTAAATATTCTCCTTGAAGTAAACTAGCAACTTGGGTTGCAGCATTTCCACCCTCTATGCTATATCCAAGTTCTCTTTGATCATTTACGATTTCTTCTAATAATCCTCGATCATAATTACTAACATTATCAACACCCAAAACATCAGATCTCACATCAGCTTTAATCGTCCTATATCCAAATTCTTCAGTTCTAACATTTTTTACATTAACCATCTTTACACTTTGTAATAATGGTACTTTTGTATGCAATCCATTTTCTACTGTCTTGGAATAAGCTCCAAAGGTTTTAACAACACCTTCATGACCAAAAGGAACAATATAAAATGTGTTAAAAAGCGTAACTAATCCAACTATTCCACTAGCAAATGTATTTCTAAATTTTTTACGATTATAATAACTCCAATCAATAAAATCCTCGAAAGATCTTATATATTTAAATCGAACTTGTGGTGGTATTCTTTCTTGATTACGTTCTTCATGATCAACCATACTAAAGAAATAAAGAAAAAACCTTATAAATCTATCTTAAAATTAACCACTCTAAAGTTGTTATTTAAATATATCGATTTGTGTCATCTAAGATTAAGATAACAAAATGTAATTACTTCTTTTTCTTATCATTCTTATACAAATATATTATAGCAATTATAATTAAAACAATTCCAGCAATAACAACTAAAGGTTGTAATAAAGCTAATATTAATAAAATAATTCCCAATATCAATAATCCCTTAGCATAGCTTTTTTTCATTGTTTATTGTAAGATTCCATTTCTTTTAAACTTTTCTGTTGTTTCTCAAGCCATAAATAAATATTTCCTTGCTTGCTTCCATTTAATATCATCTCAACAGCTCTTCTAGCCATTATTGCATTTTCAGGTTCTCCGATAATAGAAACTGTTTTTCCGTAAATAGAAATATCTGTATTGGTATATTGCTCAAGTATATGTTTAGTTTTTCCTTCAGTTCCAATAATTCTTGCTTTTACTCTCATTAAAGATTCTTTACTATCACTTGTAAATTCTTTTATGTTTACAATTTCCAACAAAAAATCTTTTGTTATTATATATAAAGCAATATTTGGATTAAATCCTCTTCCTATTGCTTGTATTGCTATTCTTGTGTTATAGACATCTAATGATTCTTCTCCCGTTATTGAAACATCCCCTTCTTTAGAATTAACAACAATTTTAGTATTACTATTATTCTCTAATGATCTTCTTGTAACTCCTTTCTTTCCTATCAAAATCGGAATTCTTTCTTTTGGGATTTTTAGTTCTTCTTGGTACATTTCTAGAATTCTTCTATATTGTCTAATTTCTTCAAGAATCCATGAGACTTAAGCCATTCAATTTGATTAGACTTATACTTAAAAATAATATCTCCCTTATCGCTTTCGCCATATTCCCATGGTTCTACTAAAACTATGTCACCCTCTCTAACCCATAACTTTCTTTTCAATCTTCCAGGAATTCTGCAAATTCTTACATTGCCATCAAAACAATTAATTTTCATTCTCGACGCACCTAATCTTTGTTCTACAATTCCCAATGTTTCTTTATCTCTCGGAGTTCTAACTCGTATTAATTCTCCTTCTTGATCTTCCTTCTTATAATCTTTCTGATGTTGAAATTGTCTTCTTGCTGGGTGCATATAGAATAAGCTTAAATTCTTGTTTATAAAGTTATTGTTCTATTTAAAAGATATTATTTGAAAACCATTTTTTTCTATATCTTCTTCAGACCAAAATTTTACATCTTTTGTTTTCAGAATATATGTAACATCTTTTTTAATTTCTCTTCCAGTATATCCTTTAGTGTTCGGATCCCATTCTTTTAAGATTAGAATATCTCCTTGATTGCATTCAAAATCATTTAATCTTAATTCAAATGTTTTATTGCCATCTAAAATCTCTTGAAAAAATTCAGGCCAAACTTTCTTTTCAATCTTCATTTTCTTCTGTTAAAACTTTGGGTTTATCTAAAACTAATATTGTATGTTCGGCTTGACTTACCAAACCTTTAGATTTTTCAGGTAATTGTGCATACTGTTTTATTATTCCTTCTCTTTCTAAATTATTTAAAGCCAATCCTAATTGTAATGTATTAAAATGTTTAGCCAACCATCTTTTTGCAAATGGCAATGTATTGTATTCTTTTTCAATAAAACTTAAAACATTTCTTGCCGTTTGATCTCTAACTTGTTTTTTGACTAATAAAGCATAAATCTCACTTGGCTTTCCTTCTGTTACTAATCCAACTCCAGTTGATGCAAAAGGTTCAATTGCAATAATTTGTCCTTCATATAATTCCGTATTATCTTTATTATTAAAATTAGGAACAGTTGGCTTTGTATGAATCAAATAATGTCCTATTCCATGTCCAGATAAATTTTTTATTGAATTAAATCCAGCATTTTCTATCGCATTATTAATAACTTCTCCAATTTCTTTTAATTTTCTTCCGGGAGTTGCTAATTTTATAGCTTCTTTTAATGCATCTTCACTTGCTTTTACTAATTCTTTATTATTATTTCCTAATTTTATTGTTAACGCTGTATCTACAACATGTCCTTGAATATGAACTCCAATATCAACTTTTATTAAATCATTTTCTTGAAATTTAGTTGTATCATTTAATAACGCAGAATAATGGGCTGCCATCGAATTTATTGACATATCATTTGGAAAAGCAATTTTTGCTCCCATCTCTTGAATTTTACTTTCTATTAATTCTGTACATTCTAATAATGAAGCATCAACTTTAACAATATTTCTTGCATAATCTCTAATCCATGATGCTATTCTTCCAGCTTCTATTTGTAAGTTATATTTTTCTAAATCCATAAAATAAAATTGAAAAGCAAAGTTTTTATAACTTTCTATAAATGATATGATTATGTGTGTTTTTATCAAGTCACATATTCCCATTTCACGATAACTAGGTTTATAGATGGTAAAATACCGGAAGCTTTATATACCACTATTAAGTAACATTTTTATGCCTAAAGAACAAAATTATATCAGAATATTACCTAGTGGAAATGCCTCAGAATTTCCAGCTATTGATTCTATTTTAGATAGATTAGGTGTAAAACATGAAGTTAAACAATTAAGGACTGGTGGTAGAATTTATAGAATTTCTTCTGATGAAATAAAAAAATTGCCTATTGATCATGAGACCAAAGAACCATATCTTCCAGTTTGTCAAAACAGTGGACACTCAGTTTATTTAGATAAAGATAACAATATGTGGCAAGATTTTAATTCAGAATAAATTTTATTTTGACATTACTTCATTAAAACTTAATTTCATTTAGCATATTTAGAAAAAACTTCCAAGATCAGTCTGTTTTTTTCCAGTTAATAATTCACTTGCACTATAACCTATAGCATCAAATATGGTTTCAACAGCAGGAATTATTTGATTATTAATATAATAGTCAGCATCATAATTACTAGCTTCATCAGGCAACATAGCTTTATCTCTTACTCTTCCTTTTCCTTCTGTAACAATATAGCTAATCACACTTCCAGTTTGCACAGGAATTCCTTGATCCCTCATTTTTTTTGCTATTATAACATGTGGTCCTTCTAAATCATAACTATCAATACCTTTTTTTAATACAGTTTGAATTATCATTTTATTTAAATCAATTTTCTTCTCTCTAACGTCTTTTATTATATTGAAAACATATTTGTAAGCTTTTTCAGGATCATCTTCTATTAATATAATGTTAATAACTTCCTTTTGTACTTCTCTAGCAATCGTGCTCCAATCTCTCCTTATAGTTTCAAAACCTCTAACTTTTATTCTTCCATCTTCAGAAATTAAAGCATACTTTTTTTTTGCTCCACCCCTTTCACCTCTTTTAGAAACAAAAATTCCTCTTGGATAAAAATCTTCTAAATCAAGTTCCATTAAAGAAGGTAATTCTCTATTAACTTGCTCAAGAAAAACTAAAGCTTCTTCTTTTGTTTTATCTTGTAAGGCAATAAATAAAGCATCAGTATCTCCATAAATAACATTAAAACCTTCTTTTTGTGCTCTTTCAATTAAACTTTGAATATAAAATCTTCCAAAAGAAGTAATACTCTCCGCACATTCTCTGCAATACCATCTTGCTCCAAAATAAGCATAATATCCATAAGTTGAATTCGCTAATGTCTTTAAAGCATAACTTCTAGCTTGCAATACAGGATTTAATTTATCACTTTTTAACATCTCTTTTACTCTCACTCTTCTTGTTATTATATCTCTTATCACACTTGGAATTAATCCTTCAGCATTTGAGCTAAATCTATGTCTTATTTTCTCTCCAGTTTCTAATAATATCTCAGGAGTTTTATAACCTTCATCTTTATTTGTTAATGTGCTTGGATCAATATTATGCGCAACTATAATGCTTGGATACAAAGATTGAAAATCAAAAACAACAATATTCTTGTGCAATCCTGGAATTGGATTAAAGATAAAAGCTCCTTGATAACTATTCATCCTTCTTATCGCTTCCATATCTTTTCCTGGTTTGTTTGGAAAAATTTCATCAAATTCCTTTGCCCTTTTCATTAAATAAGTTTCAACTAATCCTGAATAAGGCATTCTGCAAACATCAAATATAGTTGTATTTATTAATCTGGCAATCTCTTCTAGATTAGGCAATATTTTTTCTGCTATTTTTAATGTTAGCTCAGAATCTTTTAGATTATATTCACAATACTTTTCTAGCTCTAAACCAGCTTCATCAAAAGCTTTTCCAATAAATTGTGGATTCATGTCTAACTTTCTCTCTTTTAATAGTTCAAAAGCAACTGAATTTAAGCTGTAACTATCTAATCTTAATGATCCTGACATTATATGCCTAATAAATTTTAATAAATCAAGATGTGGTAAGCCTTTTATTTTAGTTGCTGAACTTTGGCCTTTTCTAGTTATTTTTATTCTAGAATTATTAAACATTAATCTAATATTATTCTTCCTTGCTCTCGCTTTTAAATATGGAAAATCAAAACCATCTGTAAAATACCCGACTAAAAAATCTGGATTATATTCTTCTAAAGTTTCTAAAAATTTTTGTATTAAATCATATTCAGAATCTACAAATTTAATATAATCATGATTAGTTTTAAATTCCTTATAAGTAAACACCCTTCTAAACCCATCATTAGAATAAAAACTTATCATTATAACAGGATCTTTATCTTCTATGGGATATCTACCTTCAGGAGTATAAGTTTCAATATCAAAAGCTAATATCCTTGGATTATTAAATGTTTCTTGAGAAACTTGTTTTAATTCGTTTGCAATAATTGAAATTTCAACATTTAAATTTCTTTCTACTACATCTCCTTCAACTTCCATTAAATTTAACATTAAAATATCTTTATCAATCAAATATCTTTTAGTAAAATTAATATCATTTTCTCTAACATCTTTAACTTCTTTTATTAACTTAACCTCTTTTTTTATCTCATTAACAGCTTTGGGATGATTAACAAACACCTTAAGTAAATCAACTGGCTTAGTGAAAATATTTTTTGTTTCGATCTTAATTTCATCAACATAATATCTTTCATTATCTCTCTCAATTTTAATGTTTAATATTCTTTCACTTAAATTTCTTAGTTGTTCTTTATTATAAGGAATAACATAAAAATAAGGTTTAAAACTTGGATCAATAACACATATCTTCTTTCCATCTACTGTTCTTCCAAATAGTTGTATAGCTGCTCTTCCTTCTTGATTAGTTTCATAACTAATATCTATAGGAAAAAACTGTATTAAAGCCATATATATTATAAGATAGAAGGTTTAATAAATTTTTGTAACAGGCTTATTTGAGGTATCATTTCTAATTGAGGCTTAAAAACATAAGCGATATGCTGGTCAAAATAACCACATCTGAAGTTTTCTATTGGAATATTAGTTCTCTTACTTAACATATAAGCATAAAAAAATGTTTGCGTAGTTGCAAACTTCTCATCTTTTGCATTTGGCTTATAATCCCATATCCATATCTTTCCATCTTCCACTCTTAAAACATCTATATGTCCAGTTAATGGATCTTTACTTTTAAATAATTCCTTAAAACAGCTTAATTCATTTGACTTAATCCATAAAGGAACTTCTACTGCTATTGTCTTATCATCATTTTCCAACAAAAACATCTCAACATCATTATGTGCAGTTGTTGAATTTTTGTATCCTTGTTTTGCTAATTTTGATATTTCATGGCCTTCTATAGAATGTAATTTAACATTATTTAATTTAAATTTCAAGCTTGATGATCTCGGACCAATAGAAAAGTATTCATTTGGACAGTTTTCAGCAACAAACTCGATATATTCTTTTAGTTTACTTAATCCATTTGTAGTTAATTCATTTGTTTTAGTTTGATGAATTCTATAGAAATAATACCACCCATGTTTTAACGGAATATGTTTAATCATTTTGCCTCTTTTCAATTTAAGAGATAACGCCCTTTATATAAAGCTTTTGTGGAAAAATTTAATTACTAGTAATTCCTTAAACTTGCCATGGGAGTAAATATATTTGAAATTATACCAAAAGAATACATTTCATTAGATGACTTAAAGAACAAAAAAATAGCAGTTGATAGTAGTAATATGATCTATCAATTTCTAAGTTCGATCAGACAGCAAGATGGAACACCTTTAATGGATGAAAAAAGAAGAATAACAAGTCACTTACAAGGAATATTAGCTAGAGTTACTAATTTAATGGAAAAAGATATGAAATTAGCTTTTGTTTTTGATGGAAAATCTCCTTTATTGAAAGTTAAAGAGCAAGAAGATAGAGAATATAGAAAACAACAAGCTGAAAAGAAACTTAAAATTGCTAGAGAAGAAGCTAATGAAGAAGAAATGCTAAAATATAGCAAACAAACAATAAGATTAAATGATGATATAATAAAAGAAAGTAAAGAGTTATTATCTTGTCTTGGAATGCCGATAATACAGGCCCCAAGCGAAGCAGAAGCTCAATGTTCACTTATTAACAAAAATAATGATGTGTATTGTGTAGCTTCTTCTGATGCAGATTGTATATTATTTGGAGCTCCAAGATTAATTAGAAACCTAACTTTAGCTCAAAAAAGAAAAGTTAGGGGAGGAATAGTAAATATCAAACCAGAATTAATAGAAATTAAAAATGTATTAAAAGAACTTGACATTAACCAAGACCAATTAATTATTCTTGGAATAATGATAGGAACCGATTATAATAGAAAAGGAATTTTCAGAGTTGGGGCTAAAAAAGCATTAAAACTAGTTAAAGAAAATAAAGATTATAATAAAATGTTTTCTGATTTTAACGTTGATTTTGATTGGAAAGAAATTTTTGATATATTCAAGAATATTCCAGTAAAAGAAGATTACAAATTAGAATGGAATGAAATTAATGTAGATAAAATATTAAAATTATTAGTTGATGAGCATAGTTTTAACCAGGAAAGAGTATTAAAAAGCTTAGAAAAATTAAACGTTAAGAAAAATCAACCAGGATTAAATAAATGGTTTTAAGGCATATTCTTTTTTACTTCAGTAGCTACTATCAATAAATCTGTTGTTATCTTTAATAATATTTTAACCTTATCAGGAAAATTCAATCCAGGTTTTACATTCTGTTCTAAAATAATATGAACATCATTAAGTTCATTCGGAATATTGATCTTAATTAAATTTGTTCTTATATTTACTAATGTACTCTCTAATAATCCAACAGCAAATTTTATATCAGCATCTGTAGCACCTGGTTTTTTTAAAACAGCATTTACTTTTCTTAACTCATCCCAATCTGTCTGTTTTGGCTTATCTGTAGCGATATGTACTGCAGAAGCTTGCATTCTGGTAATATCTCTAGGATATCTTGCCATAACCTTTGCATTACTAGTAATAGCACGAGCAGCAGTTGTAGATTGATAAGATAACATTATACAATTATTTACAACATAATCTATATGTGCAGGTATTTTGCTTAAATGGTTTATAACTAACGGACTTCTACCTCCGCCTCCACCTGGAGCTCCACCACCACCTGCCGCTGGGCCTCCGCCGCCAGGAACTGCACCACCTGCAGGGCCACCATGTCCTCCACCGCCTGGAACACTTGCTCCCTTTGATCCAAAAACAAATTTAATGAAAAGAAATACCAATAACAAAGCAATGGCAGTTCCAATCAAATAACCTTGATTTAATGAAAATAAACTTCCACCACTCAATGATCCATTATAAATTGCATTGTAAATTAACCATAAAAATAATAGTGGAATTATTATTGCCGCAGGTAGAGCAAACCAATTAGATATTTTTCTATCTCTAAAAAATGTATAAATCGCTACTCCAGAAAACAAAGCACCTGCTACAACTAATGCTGGCCCGCCTTTTGAAAATAAAGAATATCCAAGATTATATTCATATAACACCATTGTTAGACTAAGACCAATTCCCAATCCAATTGTTATAGCATTCCCAGCAGCACCTTCACCAAATTTTTTGTAGAAAACTGCCTTAACCACGCCTGTAAAGATTAATAGATAGATGAAGAAATTCCACCATTCATAATTATTATTATATGAATTTGAAATAAAATTAGGCTCAAGAAATCCAAATATATTACTATCAGGCACAGCATATACTATGGGAATCAATAACAACACAAAAATTACCATTAAAGCCTCTTTTTTATTTAACATTGCAATAACTCTTAGAATGGAAATATTTAAATGTTTCTAATAAAGTTTATTAGTATGAAACTTTATAAAAATCTTAAATTAATCTTAACAAAAAAAGAATTATCTTTAATGCCAAGATCATTTGAAGTTGTAGGTGATATATTAATTTTTTCAAGGTTTCCGCAGCAATTGAAGAAAAAAGAGAAAATAATTGGGAATAAAATTTTAAGTTTATTAAATAACATAAAAGTAGTTTGTATCAAGGATAGTAAACACTCCGGAAAGTATAGAACAAATAAGATAAGAATTATATCTGGAGAGAAAAGAAAAACAACATTGCACAAAGAAAATAATGTTTTAGTTAAAGTTGATGTTGAAAAATGTTATTTTTCCCCAAGATTAAGCACAGAAAGATTGAGAATATCGGCTTTAGTTAAAAATGAAAATGTTTTAGTTATGTTCGCGGGAGTTGGAATATATTGTTTAATTCTGGCTAAAAATGCTAAACAAGTTTATGGTATTGAAGTTAATCCAGTTGCTCACAAATATGCTTTAGAGAATTTAAAGTTAAACAAGATAAATAATGTTAAATTAATTAAAGGTGATGTAAGAAAAGTTCTTCCTAAATTAAAATTTGATAGGATAATAATGCCACTGCCTAAAGATGCCTATAAATTTTTAGATCTTGCTTTAAAAGCTATTAAGAAAAACGGCATCATTCATTTATATGATTTTGAAGATGAAAAGGAAATCTACAAGGTTGTTGAAAAAATTCAAGCTAAAGTCAAGAAATTTAAGGTTTTAAACATAGTAAAATGTGGTCAATTTGGCGTAAGAAAGTATAGGATTTGTGTAGATTTTAAAGTTCTATAAACTAACCTTATAAGCCTTATAAGTGTAAGGTTTAACATATTTGACGTTTTTACCAAAATATGCCCAATATATGAAACTATTCTTAAGTGGTGACAAAACGAAAGGTTTATATACCTGTTTTACTTCTAATATCTTTAAGAAAGAGTATGCTTTAGCTGAAAGTTAACCCCCAAGTTTTCTCAAGCTTCAGCATATTTTATTCTTACAACAAAAATGTGTGAAAATCATCAAACAGCAAAACCAGAAAATCATAGTCCAATGGTTAATCTAGTTAGTACTGTAAAAAGTCTTAATTCAAATGCTTATTCAACTTTAAATGTTAATAATGAACCAGGACATTCAAGAGATGAACTTCCGAGTTATAGGTTAAGCGGAATACATGATTATCACTTTAGTCAATGGAGATAAAATGAAACCAACTACAAAAAATTATTTATTAAATTCAGCTGCTGTTTTTGGCAGCGGATTAGCAGGATTAGCACTAAGTTACATATTTAATGATAATAATACAATAAACCAAGTTACTCCAAGAGAAGCTGTTCAATATATAAGCGGAATAACTGCAGCAAGTGGATTGGCACTCTCAGCTGGAAATGGACTTAAAGCTTTAGCTGAAACAGTTTATGATAATAAAGCAAAACTTAGCGATTTTACAAAAAAATGGTTATCTTGGTCTGCGTTTGCAATAGGATCAGGATTATCAGTAGCATTATCAAGTTATTTAATTCAAGATGATCAAGCATCAAAAATAGTAAGAGAATATGTTGGATTATTACCTACAATTGTAAGCGCAGCAACATTTACTGGATTAAATGTAAGAGCAGGTCTTGAATCATTATTAAAATAAGGAGAAAATAAAAAATGATACCAAAAGAACAATTAAGTTTAACATTAGACGAAACAATAAGATTAGGAGAACAAATTACTGACTGGAAAGATGTATCCTACGCACCAGAAGAAACAAGATTTGTAGGTAGAAAAGGAAAACTTAGCATGTTAGTTTATAGAATATTGGTCCCATCTTTTGGCAAACTCTTTGCAACAGGAGATTTAGTACCTATAGAAAAATACAGAATTACTGCAGACATGGATAAATATTCGGATATCAGACCATGCTATCACCTTTGAAGGTAACAATCAAAGAGAACCTTCAGAAAGAGAGATAACACATCTGTATAATACCCTAGAATCTAAAGCAAGATTTGAACAAGGGGAAGTTGTAAGATCTTCTGTAGAACGAGTAAGAAGAGAGTTACTTAAATAAGGAGAAAAATGAAAAATCATATACCATTAATTTTATTAGCTTCGTTTTTGACAGGAAAAGAAGTCCCACATAGTAAATTCTATAGTGATATACACCCTTCAAAAACAACTGCATTAATTGAATCAGAAATGATTTATGACGCAAAACAAAGAGAAATGGCAAGAGCTGAAGCAGGTTTTTGGAAAAGAAATTATGCAGAATCTGTTAGATCTCAAAGAGTATGGGAACAAAAACAGAGAGAAAGAGATACTGAAGTAGGTAAATTATAGTTCTCTTAAATTAATTTTTAACTTATTATAATATTTTTATCACTATTCTTCATTATATCAAATATTTATAATCCCAAATCCAATAATACTTAAGTTACGAAATCTTTATATATTTTAATACATTCTGAATAATATGGGAATAAGAGTAAGATACAAAGAAGGAGTATTTAAACCCTTAGAAAAAGTAAAAGACATCAAAGAAGGGGAAGAATTAGAGATATATCTAGATAGACATGAATGGAATAAACTAGCTATGTCTAACAAATCCTTTAATTTCCTAAAAAAAGAACCTGAGATTTATACAGAATCTGATATAGTTGATACTGAATGAAAAGTGGCGATATTGTTTTAGTAAAATATCCATTTACTGATTTTTCATCCAAAAAACTTAGACCTGCGCTTATTCTATTGTCTGAAGATGAAGAAGAAGATTTTTTACTAATTTTTATAACAAGTGTAAAGATAAACAAAAATCAATTTAACATCCCGATTTCTAAAAATGGCACAGGATTACATAAAGACTCTATTTTGCGTTTGAAGAAAATAATGACAGTACATAAGTCATTAATCCTCGGAAGAATAGGAAGCTTAACATATAAAGAATTTAAAAATATTAAATCAAAATTAAGAGAAATGCTTGATTTATAGTTAGGTATTAATATTAAACTATTTATTTAGCTCATATAATATATATCAAATATTTATAATCCCAAATCCAATAATTCTTTTCTTTTCTTATACACAGCAGTTGGAGCTTCTCCACCATGCCACGACTTTTTAGGTCTTACTTGCATTGGATAAATTCTTTCTGAATTATCATCTAATATTATTGCAGCCCCCCTTGCTCTAGGCAATTGATTAAGATATTTTAATATATCTCCAGTCAGATAAGTTTGCATCATATCATTTAAAGCATCAATATCTTTTCTTGCTGTCAATCTATGGCTAATAACAATATCAGCTTGTGTAATAACATCTTTATGTATTTCACCAGGTTGTTGTGTAGCTAAAACTAATGAAATTCCAGGTTGTCTTCCTTCTCTTAAAAGTTGAACTAAAGCATCTGTTGCAGGAGTCTTTCCTTCTTTTGGTAAAAATTCATGACATTCATCAATCATTAACCATACTAAAGGCATTTCAAATTTTTCTTCTGTAAAAAAGAAACTAGATCCTCTTTCAATAGATTTAATTTCTTCATATTTTCTTGCTGTCAATCTATCATTTAATAATTTTTTAGATAATAATCCAATAATTAATCCCTTAATACTCCAGCTTCCTATGGTATTTGTGTAGCATGATATATCAATAACAGAAACCTTGCCTCTTTGCACCATATCATGTATAGAAATTCCACCCTGTTCAAATAATCCCCAGGATAATACATTCTTAAATCTATTTTCTAAAGCTTCTTTTTCATGTTTATCTGCTTTATTGTCTTTATTTATTTCTTCTATAATGTCAACTATTGAATGATCAACATTTTTTAACTTATTTAATATTCTATCCAATAATATTCCAACAGGACTTATCAATGGAATTTCAAAAACATTACACCAATCATCTGCATTTAATTCACTCGGTTTAATCGAAAAGGCATAATCACTAGGAATCCCCTTTTCTTTATATTCTTTAAAATATCCAGCAGGAGTGAAGATATTAATATTTAATCCTTCGGGTTTTAAATTCCATTCTCTCAATAATTGTTCATCTCTTAAATTTGGGAATTTCATTGTCCAAAAAATCCCCATAGTATCAAATATAACAACAGCAATGTTGCTTGCGATATCTTCGGGTAATTTTGTAAGTTCTTCAGCAATTGTTGATAAACTATAAGACTTTCCAGAATTATGAGAAATAACCCCATTTGCAATAAAAGAATTATTTTTTGGCACATGTAAATCAAAAACTTCTGTAATCCCATCAACTTCTTTAATTTCTTTTATTTTTGGGCATACCAATTCATCAGAAATATATCTTGTTTTCATTCTTCTTGGTCTATCTTTCTCTGTTTTAAACCCATGTTTCATTAATCTCTCATGTTTAAATTTGCTAAAAAACCCAATTTTTTCCTGAAATTTCTTTATAGAATAATTGTCCGTTATAAATAATCTGTAATTTTCATATAATTTACCCTTAAGTTTAACCATTTTTTTTCTAACTACAGATTCTATTTCAAAATGTTTTAATAATAATTGTAAATCTTGTAAAAATTCTTTTGATTTTGAGGCATAATCTAAATTCCTTCCATCCTTTGGCACATAACCATCACAACAAAATAATGCATTAACAAAATTAGCTTTAAATTTATTTGAACTTTCAAAAACGATTTTTGGTACCCTAATAATTGCAGATTTATAACCAATAGGAACTCCCAATTCATTAAACTTCTTTATTATTCTTTGATGTTTTGTTTCTATAACTTCACAATTACAATCATTTCTTTTATATCTCTTAGCTATAACTCCAAATTCTTCTTCTATATCTCTTTTTGCAATTTCTAAAACTTCTTCACAATTATTGTAAACTCTTATTCGTGCTTTGGTTCCATTGCACCAATATCCTCTACCATCTTTGAATCTTCCATTTCTTACATTCATTGTTCCATCAGCTAAAATAAACCCAAGTAGACGAGCGATTCTAACACTTTCCTTATCATTCTTAACTTCAGGCAATTTTAATACAGAAACCACTTTATCTTTTTCTTTAATCTCATTAGCATTTCTCCAAAATAAATATTTTCCGTATTCTAATAGTAAAGGATGTTCAGTAGTCATAGTCAAAGTTCTACCATCTTTAAATTCAATTTTCTTTAATTTTTCCCCATTTATTGGATATTTCAGTAACTTAGCATTTTCCCATTCAAAACATCTTTTTTCTTTATTAAAAGAGTGTATCATATCATTTTTTTCATCAAAATCTCTAATATCTTTAAATCCATGATTTGTAAATATCTTGGTATCTCCAGAAAGACATCCCCTCTTACCTGATATCAAGATTACATGAGTTCTTGCAACATCTAATAATATAGGATTACTTAATGAAGTAGTATTTCCCATTTTTACAAAATGTTTACCTAGAAAAATAGTTCCCAGGTCACCCAATCTTTTTAGATCAGCTTCATTTCTACCAACAATTATATTATAGGGCATAAAATAAAAATTAGATTTAAAGTATAAATATCTTTCTAAATCAAAAGGTTATTAAATAAGTTACTATCATCAATTTAATGGAATACATTAAACATTATCTAATAAAACAGAATATATGTACGAGAACATACGCACAACTTCTAAAAGCAACCACCCAAATAAGAAGGGGATATCCAGAAATTTCAATTAAAATAAAGAACAAACCTGAAAATACAGTAATAGATTTAACAAACATGGACATAATAAGTTTATTGCACCATAAAATAGGTAATTATGATCAATCAGAAATTGAATTAATTGTTTCTGGATTAACATCAGAAAATATTCTAAAAAAATGTGCCAATAATATCATAAATATACTAGAAGAAGATTATAAACAAGCAAAAACCAATTATAGAGAACCATCTTATTCCTTTTCATAACAAAACCAAAGCATTTATAAATTTTTACATACGTTTAATTTTATGGAAGAAACGAAAAGCAGTGACACTATAAATATGGAAGCTCCAAAAAAGAAAACCAAGGTAAGATGGGGCAGACTTTCTATTGTTGTAATAATCATTGCATTAATTGTATTATTTGTTCCATTCTTAAAAGGAGAAAGCTTATTTACTGGTTATATTGTGAAAAACATCAAAATGGGATCTGGAAACGAGATAGCAGCAACAGTTAACGGAGAACAAATAACAAATAAAGAGATAGATGAGCAATACGCTAAACTTCCTGCCCAATATCAAGGATTAATTGACAGAGAAACATTTGTTAATCAAACAATTTTAAGTAAACTATTGATCCAAGAATCAATAAAAGAAGGAATCACAATTACAGACCAAGAAATAGATAAATCTTTAGATCCATTAAGAATCAATAATGAAACCTTAGAACAAATAGCAATCCAACAAGGTTATACGGTAGAAGAACTTAAAAAAATACTAGGAGATAGATTGTACATAAATAAATTGCTAGAAAAGAAGCTTAACATTGTAATAACAAATGAAGAAGCAAAAAAATTCTTTGATGAAAATAAAGCCGATCTAGAAGAAAAAGAACAGATTAAAGCATCTCATATTTTAGTAAAAACAGAAGAAGAAGCCACTGATATTGAAAAACAACTTAAAGAAGGAAAACAATTTACAGAACTTGCTAATCAATATTCAATAGATCCAGGAAGCAATAAAACGGGTGGTGAACTGGGATTCTTTCCAAAAGGTGTTATGGTTAAAGAATTTGAAGATGCCGCATTTAAACTCAATATTAATGAAGTAAGTAACCCAGTACAAACACAATTCGGTTATCACATTATTAAAGTTACAGATAAAAAACCAGCTAAAGAAGCTAATTATGATGAATTAAAAGATAAAATAAAAGATTATCTCAAACAACAAAGATTAACAGAAGAATCTAAAACCTATGTTGAAGATTTGTATAACAAAAATAAAGATAATATCAAAATATTTCCTACAAAAAATTAACTTTTCTTTTGAAAAATGATTAATCAAATAAAAACGGTGGTGTTACTAGCTTTAATAACAGCTTTATTCTTGGTTATAGGCTATTTTGCCGCAGGCATTGTAGGATTGACAGTAGCATTTATTTTAGCTTTAATCTTTAATTTTTTAATTTATTGGTTTAGTTCATCTATTGTTTTGTTTATGTATCAAGCAAAAGAAGCGGATCAAGACGCTTATGCTAAACTTCATAACTTAGTTAGAGAAGTTTCTTCAAGAGCAGCCTTAGTTAAGCCAAAAGTTTACATTATTGAAAGTGATGCAGCTAATGCTTTCGCAACAGGAAGAGATCCAAAACATGCGGCTATTGCTTTCACTTCTGGAATATTAAAGTTATTAGATGAGGAAGAACTCAAAGGAGTTATTTCGCATGAACTAAGTCATATTAAGAACAAAGATGTTCTGATAGCAACAATAGCAGCTGTTATTGCAGGAGCAATCTCTTATATTGCAATGTTAGCAAGATTTTCAGCTTTGTTTGGAAGAAGCGATGATAAAAACATGAATATAGCAGAATTAATCCTGCTTGGAATACTAGCTCCGATAATCGCATTAATAATCCAGCTGGCAATTTCAAGATCTCGCGAGTTCTTGGCAGATGAAACAGGTTCTAAAATATTAAGAAACTCACAAGGTTTAGCTTCGGCATTAGCAAAATTAAATTATGAATCTAAAAATAAACCATTAAAAACAAATACTGCAACAGCCTCTTTGTTTATTGTTAATCCATTAAACGGCAAAGGTATCATGAATTTATTTAGCACGCATCCCAGCATTCAAGAACGCGTTGGTAGATTAAGAGCAATGAAATATTAATCTAGAACTTCTAACTTACCTAACTTTCCAGCTGTTAATTGTTTCTCACCTTGAAACTCATTAACATATCCATTAGTTATTTTTATTTTACTTCCAACTTTAACCTTATCAATGTCATCATTCCACAAAGTTAATTTTATTGTTCCAGAATCATCTTTTATTGTAGCATTACAAACTCTTCCAACTTTTCCAAATTTATTAAACTCTCTTACTTCTTCAATAGAAATAACTTCTGCTTCAATATCAACTTTTCCTTGTCTTGGTTTTAATTCTTTTATTTCCATAAAATTGTTGCTAAGTAAATAGTTTATAAAACTATCTTTTTGTGAATTTTAATTAATATAATAAATCTTTAATTCAGAAGGATATTAATTTTTTCTAGCTATCTTCCAAAATGCATCAAAATACGTTTTGAAACCATGTGTTATTTCTTTATTTTCAATTAGAAATCCTATAGGTTCTTCGGATAGAAAAAATATAAAAGACTTATTTTTATAAAAAACAATAATCATATTTGAGATGAGATATTGTGGCAAAAATCTTATTTTTGCATGTTTATATGTGGTAGACACAAGAGCATTTTTACTATTACTATTTGCTAACATGAGTAAAAAAATTTTCTTCTTTACTCGTTGTGCATGATAATTTTTAAAAAATGCTTTAGTCCCAGGTTGATTTTCTCCATACGAAGCTCCGATTACATAATAAGAATCTCCTTTAGATAATTCATCAAGAATCCCCATATAAAAGTTTTTTATTGATTTTAATCCTGAATATAAAAATGCTTTAGTTTCAAGTTTATGTGTCTTTTCTTTTAATTCTAAAGTTGAAATCATATTTGCCACAAATCCCCGCTGTTTTTCAAACAATTTATTTTTTCCATCCATAAAATTCAGGATTCTTTTTGGAGGCATAGCTTGAAAATAATTTATTTTTCCCTTCATAATACTTCCAACCAATCCCTTTTTATTGAGTTTATCAAGGATATTATAGACCTTTGACCTAGATACTTGTGATTCCTTAGATATAGGACCAGTAGAACTTTGTCCAAGTTTTAATAATGCTAAGTATACCTTTATTTCTCCAGAAGTAAATCCAATGTCCTTTAGTATATTAAAATCCATGAAAAATAAATAAAACAATTGATATTTAAAGCTTTATATTGTATCCCCTTAGGGAGACAACAAGTTTTAAATAATATAATATGAAACTAATCTGTAACAATTATTGGAGAATAAAATGAAAAAGAAAACACAATTTTCACCAAAAAGCCTTCGCACTATTGGTTTAGGATTACTTGCTTCATCTATGTTAGCCTTAGTCGGCGCAGAGGGCATAGATGTTTACTTAACGCGAATAGCTAAGCCAAGATTAGAAGTTCTTTGCAATGAAGCGGGTATTCAGAATATAAGTGATTATGAAAATAAAGAATATATTAGAAGAAATCACAGATATATAAATGGATCTATAGAACATGTACAATCTGCAATTAATCATATTGAAAATATCCCTGATTGGAAGAATGGAACATATAATAATGAATTCGCAGAATACCCAACAACAATACCAAGTATACAACTAATTATGTTAAAAGATGATTTAGAGAGATATAAAAGATTAGATATATTAGAAGGAAAATTAACCGCATATGGAACTATCACGGCTATGTTGGGAATGTGGATAGGTATGGGGATGAGCACACCATGGTAAATATATTAAAATATTTTAATATCCATTTTTTCCAAAAATGAGCTTGACGCCATTCCAAAGACATAAGATATGTGAATGATGTTTATTTGTTCCACAATAATGAATGGGATTTCTAATGCCTGCTTTTTTGAGTCTTTGATGAAATATCAAAACATGATTATGGGGTCCCATTACATCTATATCATGTACTGTCCATCCCCTCTTTGTTAATCCTCCAACTATTTTAAGATCGAGCTTATGCATATATTTTTCTAATTTCTTTTTATGAACAGACTCCCATTTTTCTTTGAATAGGAACATGAACAATCTCTTTCCTAGAAGATAAGAAACAACTTCACAAAACTTACATCCTTTCATCAACCAATACTAAACGCTTGGATTAATATATTTTTCTAATCATATTTATTTTTATATAAAAATTAACTCTGTTATCTTTTCTTCAAATGTTTCTCATCAACTAAGAATAATATAGAAGCTCCTATCACACATATAATAAATGTTGCTAAAAATAATGTTTTAAATGAAAACTTTTCAACTAAAGCTCCACCAACAAAAGCTGTTATTCCTGCCCCAATTCCAACTATGGTCCCATAAACTCCAGAATCAAAAGCTTCATGTCCCTTATCCATATATCTATAGAATAAGACAGTAAATGAAGGGAATGCCATTGCCGCTCCTATTCCATAAATAACTTGAATAATATAAAGATGTATTGTCTTTGTCATAAAAAAATAACCTAAGGGGGCTATAGCAATTAAATATGATCCAAAAATTAAGAAAAATTTCTTTGAAGTTTTATCCTCTATTTTACCAAAAGGAATTTCCAAAATTGACTTAGTAATCAGGAATATAGTAACAGCAAGTCCGGCAGCAAATGCACTTCCATTAATCAAAGAATCTTTAACAAAAATAGATAATATAGGTGATATTAAACCAAATCCCATTAAAATTAATAAATCTGATAATATTAAAAGTTTTAGACCTTTTTTCACTTAATCACCTACTTTTTTATATAAGCTAAATCATCTTCATCTAAGTTTAAATAATTTGCTATTTTTTCATTTAACATAACTTTTAAAAATGGATAAATATCCCTGTTTATTTTAGCCTTAGAGCAATGAAATTGTTTAGCTAATCTTTCAACTATAGAGCTTCTTCTCTTACTTATTAGCTGCCAAAGTTTAAAATTGTTTTTCGGACTTCTAAAACTTTTTCGTACTTTTATTATTGGCTGGTTTAAAGAAGAATAAGCTAGATGATAATTAATATAATTTAATAATCTCCAATATTGTTGTTTGTAAATTCTTCCATGTAATAAATCCGCCTTAGATAAAATATCAAATTTATCTAAATCTTTAATATTTTCTTCAACTAGATAAATTATAGAATTTTCATTGTTAAAAAGGATTGGACTAACTTTCATCCTAGACATATCAATTATATCTTCATCTGAATTTTCTAAATCGTTTAAAGAATCCAAGAAATTTATATTATTAAATAAGTTAAAAGTCGTTTTATATGCATTATCTTTTACATTTCTTATTCCGTAATCATTTAATATTAAATTTTTTCCAATTACAAAATTATCTAAATCTAACATTGCAGCTCTCAAATCACCATTAATATTTTCAGAAATTTCAACTAAATCTTTTTCTTCATAATTAATTTTCTCATTATCGCAAATATCTCTTAATATTTTATAGATTGTTTTATTTTCAACAGGTTTAAATTCTAATAAATTAACTTTTCTTAATAACGAAGACAATTTTTCTATTTCTATATCATTACTGGTTATTATTATCGGAAATGAACTTTCTTCTATAACTTCAATTAAAGCTTGTAATCCTCCCCGGTCTTGCTGTCCTGATATTCCATCAACTTCATCAATTAATATTATCTTGCTTTTAAAAAACAAGCTTTGCTGTTTGCTTGCACTTCCAACTATAGATTTTATTGAATCAGAATTTCTAAAATCCGAAGCATTTAATTCTAAAATTTCTAAATTTAATTCATTCGCTATAGTATAAACATGAGAAGTCTTTCCTGTTCCAGTAGGCCCATAAATAAGTAAAGCTTTTTTCTTCTGTATTTTAAAATTTTTAATAAATTCTATTATTTTACTAACTTGTTCTCTATTTGATTCTATTTCACTTACTTTTTTTGGTGAATATTCTTTTAATAAATTCATTTTCTAACAAAATTAGCCAATAATGATTCAAGCTGTAAATACTCATCACTTCCCTCAACCATTCTAAACTCAATTTCACCGCATTTATCAACTAGATTTATCTTCTCATTATCTTTTAAATTTAAATTCCATATTTCTTTCTGTATTTGCTTTATAATATCAATTCCACTTAATCCATGCTTCAACATTGTTTCTAATAATAAACTTCTAGATTTTTGAAAATCTCCTTTAACAGCTAATTCTAATATTAATTTAACTTCTTTAGGTTCAGCAGCTGAAACAATCTCATAAACAACATCTTCTGTTATATTATTGCTAATAGCAGCACAACTTTGCAATACATTTGCTATTCTTCTTCCATCTCCATTTGAAATTTCATAAACAGCATCAATTGCTTTATCATCTATTCTTAATTTTTCTTTTTTTGCAATATCTTTAATTATTTCATTAACTTCATTTTTATCTAAAGGTTTAAATCTAAAAACAGTACATCTTGATTGTATGGGATCAATAATCTTAGAAGAAAAATTACAGCTTAAAATAAATCTGCAATTATTACTATAATTTTCCATAGTTCTTCTTAATGCTTGCTGAGCTTCTCTTGTTAAAGCATCAGCTTCATCCAGTAATATTATTTTAAAAGGAACATTATGCATTGCTTTAGTTCTAGCAAAATCTTTAACTTTTTCTCTTACAACATCAATTCCCCTTTCATCAGAAGCATTTAATTCCAGAAAATTTTCTTGCCAGTCTTCTTTAAACAATTCTTTAACCATAATTAATGCTAAAGTTGTCTTTCCACTACCAGCCGGACCTGCTAATAAGATGTGAGGTACATTTTTCTTCTCAACAAAAGCCTTTAATCTCTCCTTTATTTTCTCTTGTCCTTTAACTTCATCAAAAGTTTTTGGTCTAAATTTCTCTATCCATAGATTATATTCATCCATACTTAATTTAAGGGTAAAAGAGTTTATAAGTCTTATTGTTAAAAAAGATAAAAAAAAGAATAAGGAATATTACCTTATCTAAAATTCTTCTGAATCTTCTTCAGATGATTCTTCTTCTGCGCTTCCGTAATTCTGTTTTTCTTCATCCCCATCTTCTTCTTGGGAACCTTCATCACTAGAACCTTCATTATCTATAGGTCCGCTTGAAGCTCCGACAACTTCACCAAAGCCAACTTTTCTTAAGACTTTAGTAATCTTTATCTTTACTTCATCTCCAGCTTTGACGTTAGGTACAAATATAACAAATCCTTTAATCTTTGCTATACCATCGCCCTTTTCACCAACAGCCTCGATTTTTACGTCTATCTCTTGTCCAACATTTACAGGAGCAAAGCTTCGTCTTTCTCTATCTCCGCCCCCAAATTTATTTCCGTACATATCTACACTCTCCATATATTTAATCTAATCTACTACTTTAGAGCTATAAGCTCAGAAATAGCTATAATTATGCTGTTTTTAATATTTATAAAGGTTATGAATAGGGAATTTAGGCATTTTTCTTCTCTTTTAAGATCACATTTATTCCTAATCTATTTTCCAGATTTGTTCCATATTTTAAGATTCCACCTATTGGCTCGCCAAATTTATCTGGGTCAAATATAGTCCTTGATTCCCCTATCATTAATCCCCCAATAACTTGATTAGTCATAATAACTGAAGGATTTGGAGCAAGAATACAACTTTGTCCAGCTTCTTCTTCCCTCTTTTTTGCAGAATCCTTTAGCTTTAGCTGATAATCTATAGAAGGAGTAATCTTAGGAATATAAACAGCTACCTGTCCGGCTTGATAGTCTGTTGCACCACTTATTAAAGGAATTTTATTTTTAACAGCATAATTGCTTATCTCTGCCCTAGTCTTGAAATTATCCACACAATCAAAGATTATATCATATTTCTCAGTTAATTTTGTTTTGTCATCAAATCTTTTTACATATCCATTAACCTTAGAGTTTCCATCACTTATTTTTTGCAACTTCTCCGCTAATGCCTCTGATTTTTTAGAGCCAACACAATCGTAATATAATATCTGCCGATTTAGATTAGTATCTTCAACTTCATCATCATCCAATATATCTATTCTACCAACACCCAATTTTGCTAGTCCCAAGCCAACAAAATTTCCAAGAGCTCCTGCCCCTATCATTAAAACTCCTTTATCTGAAAAATTACCTTCGAATTCTTTATAATCTTTTGATCTTTCAAAAGTGAATCTATTTTTGTTTGTTAGATTATAATATAAAGAAACTTTTAATTTTTCTTTTTGCATAACTATTTTTTTAACTTCTTCAGCTATTAATCCGCCTAAGACCATGCTGACTAGTTCTTCCTGTGATTTTCCTTCAAAATCTGGCATTACTATTCTTATATCATTATTATTATAATCCGAAGCAATAATTCTTCCAAAACTACCATCACATCCAGCAGAAATCATAGGTATATTATTTAATTTGCAATAGTCCAAAGTTAATGTTTTGGAAAAAGGATCATTAGTTGCATCTATAACAATATCGGTTCCTTTTAATAGATATGAAGAACCTTTATTTAAAATGCTTGACTTTAATCCGATCATATCAACATCAGGATTTATATCATTTACTAAACTTTCTAATGATATTGCTATATTATCTTTTAATTTTAAATCTAAGAAGAAACCTTTCCTAATTTTTTCATTTCCAAGGATTCTTAGCTTACCAACACCGAGAGCTAATAATGGAATAAGTATATATTGTCCAAGTAAATCAGCTCCAACAATCGTTATAGAAGCATCTCTTAATTTCTTTTGATCCCAACCTTCTATTAATTCCTGTCTATTGTATCGATTAATATTACTTCTTTCCATTTTAATATTCACGTTTTTTCTTATCCTCTATTAATAAATCAATATTGGTTATAGGTAAATTTTTTCTCTTTATTTCATCAAGATCAATCTTCTGACTAGCAAATGTGACATTGTAAGGATGATTATTTTCAAGGCCCGACCCAAAAAAAAGCTGTTGATACGGTCTGCAGAATATAGTATATCCTTTTTGCATCACATTTTTTGCATCAGAAAGTAATTTAACTACTCTTCCCGCCTCATTTAATCCATTAAGGCTTACTGCGGGATTGTAGTTTCCCATACATAAACGCGTCCAAGCCTGTTTACCTCTGGCTAAAAACGGATGCTGATATGCCTCAACCACAAAAGTTACAGTATCTGTTTGAATCTTACCATCATTATAAATTATATTTACAGCAACCTTACATTCATCGAACTTAAAGTACATATCTTTATCGGGAAGTTTAACTTCCTTTAAGACATATGGACTAACCTTTAATGTTACATAATAATTTTGAGCTTGTTTTACAAATCCTATATCTCCCATTTCAAATTCGTTTTTTTGCGAATATTCTTTTAATTGTCTCACTAATCCGTCAATTTGTCTAGTAACATTATTTTGGTAATTAAAATCTTCTTCAGACTCAATCATAAGTTGTTCCTCTAGTTTTCTTCTATGCAGATTTTCAATGTTTTGAACAGTATCGAAAGGATTTATCATATATTCGATACCATCGATAACAACTGCCAATTCAGAATTATTTCTTATTCTCAATCTGCTT
>Ga0209542_10001681_pt1 | contig 51459 bp, 51 predicted proteins | sample RifCSPhighO2_01_FD_184028 | JGI IMG/M metagenome (GOLD analysis project Ga0209542, IMG submission 184028) | Soil microbial communities from Rifle, Colorado - Rifle CSP2_plank highO2_0.1 (SPAdes) (version 2) | ecosystem: Environmental > Terrestrial > Deep subsurface > Rock core/Sediment ...
TAGAGAATTTGCCTATGCTAAGAAGGGTTCAGCTTCTTATTTCAAAGTTTTATGGCATTATTTTATTATTACAAGAAAGCCGAACTTGTGCCGAAAATTTTCATTTAAGCAATATTAGAAGAGTATAAATTAAATAAAAATTTGAGTAGGCTTTCAAGAAGGAACATGATACCTTTTATTCCAATTCATCCCACTTTTCTTTAGAAATATCTTTTTTCTCACTTTTTTCTTCGACAATCTTAATATCACTTCCAGCAATATTTGTCCTATCTTTTTCTTCTTTTCGCTTCATTAAATCATAAATTGAAGGCGTCCCTATCCTGCTTGTTCCTCCGCTACTTTTAACATCCCGATATACTGTTCTCTTTAAGTGCTCTGTATCTTCTTTTCCAAAATTATCCATTTGTTCCTGCCCAACTTCAAAACTTGTCTTTTTCTCAAAAGCCATATCTTTGTCTATTTTTTCCTGCATTCTTTGCAAATCTCTTATTCTAAAATCTTCAGCTTCACGATTTCTCAAACTTATGGGTTTATCTTCTTCAGAAATATTTTTTTTAACTGAAGAACCAAAAGAGCTTGTCTGTCTTATTCCAAGCGGGTTTTTTTCAGGATTTTCAAGAATAAATTCCTTTGGTTTTTCAATAACTTGCCTTCTTCTTTGAAGTTCAAACTCAATCCTCTCGTTTTCTTTTCGTTTTTCTTCCATCAGCTCAATAAAATCTTTTTTAACAAGTCTCACTTTTAAAAACTGCTCTAAAGCTCTTATTAAATCAAGAGCCTTGCTTGGAACAATCCGTTTTTCTAAAAGTTTTATTGCTTCCTCGCTTTCGCCAATAGAATCTGCTAATTGTTTAATACTAAACCCCTTTCTCCTTCTTTCTGTCTGAATTATCCAATGAAAATTATCCACGAGCTTATACACTAAATCTTCAGGCTTTTCAAGTTCAGGAGCCATTTCAAGCTCTTTAAGCGCTTCCAATCTCGATTTCTCTTGCTTTTCTCCAACATCTAAACCTGCCATCTTAGAAAGTCTTTCTCTCACACCTGCTCCTCTTTCAGAACTCTTAAGCTGAAATGCACTAGGTCGTTTTATAATAGGAATGTTTGCAAGTAAAGAGCATCTTTCGCATATTTTAACAATATCATTCACATAAATTCCATCAAAAAGCTTAACTTCATTCTCAGTTTTTCTGCATTGAACACATTTTTCCATATTTAGCTTCCTTTTTAATCAAATCTAGAAAGAACATGCCTTTTTAGGCATTTCTGTAATTTAAAATATATTTAGAGACGCTAGAATAAATAGGATTCTAATTTATCCAGCTCATTAAAATCATCAATAATAATTTTTTCATTAACTAAGATTGCTGGAATCGAAGTTATATTGTAAGAAGATTTAAGATAATCTATTGAAGAAATATTCAAATTGCCCGCAATAGGAATAAGAATAATTTTTTCTCCGTATTTAGTTTTAGTCTCTAACAACTTTTTAGACATAACATTTTGTGCAGAAATTACATCCAAATCTGCTGATTGATAGTTATAAAAATAAACTAAATTATCAAAACTTTCATTGCATCGCTCTTTAACTCCAATAGAATCTACCCATAAAAGAGCTCTTAAAAGATCATATTTTTTATGTTGAATAATAATTTCTTTGCTGAATTCATTAGCGCCCTCGTATCTTTCAAGAAGTCTGGCTTCATCATATACTCTATTTGCAAAATTAATCAATTCACTTGTAGCAATATTGCAATCAAATCTTCTAAGGGATAAGGCATTCTCTTGAATCTGAAGATCTAATAAATCTAATTCTGACTGCTGATATAATGAAACTAACTGACTTGTCCTGTTTTTCTCCATAAGATATCCTAAGAAAATTCCGATTATAAAAATAAAAATTGCTAATATCAAAGCTTCCCAAAATATATGTTTATTTTTTATTTCCATGTTTATTTTTCTTTGAAAAATGAACAATCAGAAAATTCTTAATTTTCTGAATATCCAAAATCCCATATGATTAAAACCGAAGATTTTTGTGGATTTTTGATTTGTTTATCTCCAAATATTTTTTCCCATTATAAAATGCCAAATTGAAACAACCAATACTATCGGATATATCAAAAGGTATATAGTCATATAAAAAATCAAATTAAAAAAGCTTTGCTTTTCAAATAATACATCTTTCATAACAGCTAAAACATAAAGAGTAAATATTAAAAATAATCCAAATAAAATTAATCCAAAATAATTAAGCACACTCGGAGTAATATAAAATGAATTCATAGTCAATAAAGGCACGCTTGATTCAATACTATACTTGGTTATAAGATAAGAAGACATACTCTTTCGCGCAACTAAATAAAGAAATATCCCTATTCCAAATAATCCTAAGAATAAACCTAAAGCAAAAAAAGGAATAATAAAATATCCAAACATACCTCTTCTAAAAATAAATGACCTGTACTGATTAATGCACTGAAGTCCGCCTAATGCCCATCTTCTTCTTTGAGTATACCACCCCTTAATATTATTTGGCACTTCTGTTGTAACTGTAGTTCCCATAGACATTCTAACTTTCCATCCTTTGCTTGACAAGCGCCACGTCATTTCAATGTCTTCAGTGATATTTTTAGAGTCAAATCCTCCAACTTCTTCAAGTGCTTTCTTGCGATACATCGCCAAAGTGCCTGGAATAACATAAATCGATTCTATATATTCTAATAGTTTTCTTGTAAAAGCAATAACTCTATATTCTATTGCCTGTAATTTTTCAAGAAATGTATTCTGATTTCTAACTAAACAAGAACCAGTAGCCGCGCCAATACTGGGATCATCAAAATAACCAACTAATTGCTTAAAAGACTCTTTATGAGGATAGCTGTCTGCATCAACAATAACAATAAGTTCTCCTCTGCAAAAATGTATTGCTTTATTTATGCTGTCTGCTTTTCCAGAATTTTGCTTGTTTATAATTTTCAAATTTTTATAGTGGGACATTAAAGATTTTGCAACTTCAAGAGTATTATCTTTGCTTCCATCATTAATAACAATTATTTCGCTAACATTAGCATAATCTATCTCTGCTACAGAACGAATAGTTTTTTCGATAGTTTCGCTTTCATTATAAGCTGGAATTATGACGGATACCGAATATTCACGCGTCATTTTTGGATAATCAAAAAGGGTATTTTTATTTTTAAAATAAAGAAGCAGGGTTAAAATTAAAAAATAAAAGGATATAAACATATAAGTCAAGTAAACTACGGGAATAAAATTCATTTTGAACTCATTAATTGCTTATTTTTTTAATTTCTTTTAGCTCAAGCTCTTCATTTTTTCCATCAGCGCCTTGTTTTTTCTCCAGGTGAAAATAATCATAAAAACTTTCAGACATATTCAATTCAAGTGTATGACCAACTCGTTTGGACTTCAAAAGCCCAACATCAATAAAATGTTTAATATGCTCATAGCCCTTATTTCCCCTTATATTAATAATAACGCTTTGTTTGACTGGTTGTTTATAAGCAATTATCGCGAGTGTTTCCTGCTCAGCTTTTGTAAACTCTGCTTTTCCTGTTGCAATTTTATTTATCATATCAAAATATTCCTGCTTTATATCCATTTTCCAAAATTCTTCTTTGTTTAATATCTCTACAGCAGAATCAAGATTAGTGTAATATTCTCTAAGCTTGTCAAGCATTTCTCGCAATAAAAGAGGGTTAATATCTGTAAGTTCAACAAGCTCTTGAATGCTTAAATATCGAGCTGAAATAAAAAGTGCTGCTTCGATTTTCTTAAGACTCTTTTTTTCTTCTGAAAGATCAAGCTCTTCCTGGCTTTTTGAGGTTAAATCCATAATTATACATAGTAAAAAGCATTTTAAATCTTGTGTTCTAACAGTTTCTAGCACTAATCAAACAGGATCATAATCTTTTTTGAATATTACAAACTTATTAACACTAAAATTTAATACTGAAATAATTAATATTGCTATAAACTGCGAAATCAAATAATGAATACTAAAGTACTCTGTAAAAACATAAAGCAAAAAAATATTCGAAAGAAATGCCACGATGTTTAATCCCAAAAATTTGATGTACTTAGAAACAATCTTATGATGTATATGCTCTCTAAAAGTCCAGGTTTTATTAAAATAAAAATTATAAAATCCAGCCAGAATATAAGCAAGCACTCCCGAAATAACATAGTAAATTGGGAAAAACTCAGTAAAAACATAAAGCAAAAAAATCTGGAGTATAGTCGAACTGGTTCCAATAGTAGAATACCTTAAAAATTCAAAAAAGTGGTGTTTTAAGTCTATTTTTTGTATTTTTATCTCTTTTCTTTTATTCATTTTAAAAATATGTTATTCAAGTCTATATCTTAAAATTGCTCCAATTCCGCTTAAATTAAAAAATTGCTGGCCTTCTTCTGTATCAACCGAGACATATTCAACATTAGCCGAAATATCATGTGCTTTTTGCTCAAGTTCTTTTGCTAATTTCTTGTCAATTTTCCTGCTCAAGAATAAAGTATCAACAGCAGCCATATCCAGTGCTTTTTTTACAGGCTCAAGCCCATAAGCTGTTTTCTCTCTTTGTTTTCCAAGCATATCAAAGAATTTTTCCATTAAAATTTTCTCCTTGGTTATTTCCTGTTGTTCAAGTAAATCTCTGCTAGCCTCAACAAGTAATTCAATTCCATGTTCTCCTGCATCACCAATATCTTTCATCCCAATAATTTTATTTTTAAGAGCAGTAACTAATAAGCCTTCTTTCAAAAATTCATCTTTTGTCGGCATTGGTCCTCCAATAATTATTCCTTTAAGATTTTTCATATCAAAAAAATGCTTCTTAAGCATATCTGCGCATTCCCGATAAAAATCTTTTGCTTTTCCCTCGACAATTCGTTCATAACGCTGAGACGAATTATGAACAAGTAATCCATTAGCAAAGAAATTTCCTATTTCAGTTTCTATATCAATTAAATTTATTTTTTTATTAACTTTAATAATATTTTTAATTTCTAAAGTTTGCAATCTCTTTGAATAATAAGTAACTAAGGAATCTCCCTTAGATAATTTTTCTGCATCAATTTTAATGAATTTATTATCATCCTTTTTAAAAAAGATATGCTCTAAAGATGAAATAATTGACCAACAATCCCTTAAAATAATTTGCAGATACTCTTTCTTTTCTTTCTTCCATTTATTAATACATTTAGTAAATATAACTTTATTTTTTTCTATATCTAAAGCTTCTAATTCTTCTCCAATTTCAATATCTACTATTATTTTTGTTCCTTTTTTAGTCTCAATTAAAGTATCCGGACTTAAACATTGACCACCCGCTCTTGTTTTTCCAGGTACTCCGGAATCTAAATGTTGCAGTATCTTAATTTTTTTTCCAACTAATAATCCTAATGTTGCTTCTTTTCGTTCAATAACAAATAATCCATAAACTTCTTTTTCTTCGAGCATTTCTTTAAGAGCATCAATGATAAAAACCTGATCACAACGATACAATCTCATTCCAAGTTCTTCAGGAGGAACAATCATCCAAATTTTCATGTTTTCCTGTCCCTCAACCTGCGAAACATTCCCAGAATAAATAGCTACTCCATTTTTAGGAGTCTGTTGTCCAAGCATTCTTAGTTGCCGTGTTGCTCTTTCAAGCGCTTCAATAACATTCTTTCTTGTTGTAGCACTTTTAATATTTCTTGCTGTACTTTTTTCAGCTTCCAATTGATCAATAACAATATTCAGATTAGCTCCAGCAGGCACAAGAACACTAACAAGCTCTGTATGTCTTCCTCTAATTGCTCCGAGCTCTTCGACTAATTCTGCAAGTTCTTCCCGCGATATAGGATTAACATTTAATTTTTCTGCCATGTTTATTTTTCTTTGAAAAATGAATTCTGAAAATTATTAATTTTCAGTGATAAAAAACTCTCAGGTTGAACCCGAAGGGCGTCCGTGAGTTTTTTATTTTATTTATTTATCTCTTATTTTTAAGATAAGTTTATAGTATTTAAAAACTATGCCTAAACTAAGATTATGAGGGTAATCCGTAATAAAATATGCGGGCTAGCGCCCTTTTAGGCTTGTTCGAGGCATTCTCATAAGAATTTGCAGATCATTAGATTTGCTCAACTTTTTCTTACTCGTCCCTTACATTCAAAGTTGTTTTAAATTAATGATATTGTTTTAAGATTTCCAAAGTGATAGCAGACAATTAAATAGAATCAAATCCAAGAAAATCTAAGTTAAAATATAATTTCCAACTAAAAGTTTATTCGGCCGAATAACAAGGCCTTTTTTCTTAACCATCTCAAATTCAACAATTCTTCGATTAATCTCTACGCCTCGCATTTTAATGACTTCTATTGCTCTTTTTCTTATTCCATTTTTATAATAAACATTATATAATGCAATAATTCCATCTGAAAGAAAAGATACTGCTTCTCCTTTTTCAATAAATGTTGAACCAGTATGAGTCGGGCTGGCAGTTTCTCTAACAAGAAACGAAGTAATATCATGCGATTCAAGATATCTAAATAACTGCTCCATATAAATTCTAAATCTGCTTTCTTCTCCAGAAAATGCAGAGCCAATACTTGTTAATGAGTCTATAAGGACAATATCGGGCTTAAAATTTTCAGGAATCAAAACAGGCTGAACCTCAATTAAAAGCTCTTTTTTAGCTTCACTAAGCAAAGCTTCAACACTTCTAGCGATATCTAATGCATTAAATCTTTTAACGTATAAAAGCCCCTTTTTCTTATAAGTAATTGAATCTGCTCCGAAATTTTTCATGTGGACCATTAATCTTTCTTCAGGCTCTTCAAAGCTCATATATAAAACTTTTTTACCCATCTCACACATATTTTTGGCTAAATTAAGACAGAATAAAGTTTTTCCGCTTCCAGGTCCACCTTCAACAAGAATAGACGAACCTCTTGGAATTCCTTCATGAACTAAATCATCAAAACCAGGAATATAAGTTTTTATAAAATCTAATTTCTCCTCTTTTTTCATTTTAGTGAATAATAATACTATTATTTTACCCTTTAAATACTTTTCTTATGGTTTTTTACTGTGCTCTTTTTTACAAGTATATCGTCAATAACTTTTACCTGCTGATTAAAATATTTATCTCTTCTTTTATTAGAGATAATTTTAATAATTAGGATAATTACTAAAACAACAAATAAAACAACAACTAAAATCTCTGCCCCAATAAAATAAGATTCACCTATTGTTTCTTTTATAGCCTTGCCTGTAATGCTCATATTTAGCAAAAAGATAATTAATAATGGCAAAAAAACAAGAAATAATTTAAAAACTTTTTTCTTAGTTTTATTATTAAGATACTTTATAAAATCCTTTTTTTCTGAATTAGACATGCTCTTAAAATATTCTGTTTGAGTAAAAGAAACAGGCTTATTAAAACAAGCAGAGACATTTTGTTCGACTCTTATCAACCTTTCAGCAAGATCCAGAGACATAATTTTCTTTTTATCTGCTTTTGAAACCAATAATTGTTGTTTCATCTTGTTTTTCTTGTTCTGTTAAGTTTAGCTAACTCCTCCTGCATCAAAGGAACTTGCCTGTCAATATCCCTTATCAACTCTGCAAATTTCTTTGTCTTAATATTATACTCGCCCTCAGCTATTTTCCCATATTGGAAATAGTCTTTTTGGACATTCATAATAAGTCCTTTAATAGTGTTTTTTCTTATTTTAAGCTTTTCTATCTTACGTTCTATAATCCATTTTGCAATCTTTATGTGATAAATTAAAAATAAAACAAGCAGAATCACTAAAATACTAAGAATAATTTTCCAATTTTTTTCAAGGAATAATTTTAAGCTTCGGGTAGTATTTCTATAAATTAAATTAAGGGCAGTATAAGAAGATTTTACCCTACTTATTTCAGAATAGGCTTTATCCACAAGAGCAGATACTTCACTATAACGTTCAGCAGCTATATCCTCGCGAATTTGGTATATTAAAATATCAACACTGGAGGCATTCATAGAAGAGGTAAATGAATCATTATATACTTTTAATAATGAATCAAAATCATCTCGAGCAATTATTGCATTTTCTCTTATCTTTTGAACATTATCGCAATAAGAAGTGACCAAGCCAAAATTATAAGGCCTTTTTTTTTCTTGAAGTATAACTTGTGAAGCAAAAAGAGATTCAGCTTGTTTAATGCTGTCATTTATACTAATCACATTAAACCTGTCATCAACCATCTGCTGCATTATTTGCTTAGAGTCATTGATGCACATTACAGCTGTGGTTTGAGTAATATTAATAGTTTCTGCTGAATCAATAAAGCTAAAAATAGTTAAAATAATAACTACACTAAAAATTACAAATAATAACGCTTTATTCCCCTTTTTCATCATTTTTTCACTTGAGATTTAATAGTTTTAGAATTATTTAAAGCTTGCTCCGCCTCCATATTCGCAATTTCTTCCTGAACTTCTGTTAGTTTCCGCATATAACTTTTTACCATATTCTCATAAACTCGGGTTTCAATTTTTCCTTTATTCAAGTAGTCATTCTGAGCCTCCTTTATCAGGCTTACAAGCTTTTTCTTTTCTTCATCAAGCGCCTGCCTCTTTCCTTTTATCTTAAGCATGTTCGCAAGTTTAGTTTCTACTCTTATTTTTTCAGCAATAACTTCTGAAAGCCTAGATTCATACTGATTTATTGCCTGTTCATATTCTTCCATGCTCATTTTATTTCCTTCAAAGCATTCTCGCTGAACAACTTTCATTAATTCAAGCAGTAATATTTCTTCCTCTTTCAGCAATCTTAACTTTCTCCTGTAATAATTAAATCTTATTACAAGCGAACTTCCCAAACCAAGCAATCCAATTCCCAAAATTATCCCAAGCGAGGGCAACGGATGATTCTTCACATAAAATGCTGCATTAAACTCTCCTTTGACTTCTAAAGCATAAGTAAGCTGCGCTTCTTTTAATCTTGTCAATGCTAAAGCATAATCTCCCCGATTAAATGCTGTTTCAGCAAGATAAAGCATTTTTTTCGTTTCATCAACATTTATTCCCTCTCTTTCCATTTGTTCAATATTAAAAGTAAGCTCTTCAATTATTCCTTTAGATTCCATTGCATTTTCATAAATTGTGCTTATTTTTTCATATAAGTTTTTAACAGCAGCAAAATCAATATTAGCATAAGCTTCACCTAACTGCTGAACTAAATTTGCAATTTCTTTAGTATTTAATCCAGAAACATTCATTTCTTCAAGATATTTTAGAGAATCATTTGCCATCAAAGTAGAATCATTTCTTGAAACTTCAAGTATATACAGACTTAATATTTTCCTTTCAGCAATCTTTGTTCCTGATGTTGCATTAGCCACAAGAAGCTCTCCTTCAATATCTATTACAAGCCTGTAAGTTTTACCTGTGAAATAAGCAGGCGCATTTATTTTTACTTTTACGATTCTTGAGCTTTTTTCAGCGATATAGTCAAAATGATCAGGCTCAAGAGAAACATATTCTGCATTTATTCCTGAAATTACCATTTTTACATTTTTCATCGGATAAGGATATTTATTCTTAACTTCAAAGTCAAATGCCTGCTCTTCCCCTCTAAGCAGCTCAAATGTTGCTTCAGACTTTTCAACTGCTCCGCCACCGCCTGCAGCACCTCCGCCTCCTCCGCTAGTTGTTGTAGTGGTTGTTACTATTGTAGTCGTCGTAGGTAATGTACAATCAGGATCATAAACCAATCCAGCAGTAGTATTGATACAAGCAGAAACGCAAACACTATCGCTTGTAACATAACAAGCAAAAGTTACTGTTCCAGAACTATTTAATACATTACTATTTCCTGAATGAACAATCAAACTTAAGTTTCCGCTTGAATTTTCATAACCTGAAGCAAAACTAGTAATAATGTGACTTGTTATTGCTAAATCAACTATATTTGCAGCAGTAAGTGTAAATGTTAAGTTACTATAATTCTTTGCAATAGTAGTCATATTTATTATTGATTTATTTAAATCTCCTGAAACAAAAAGCGAAGTTAAAGTTGCATCTAAACTTGCATTCAGTATAACATTATATGCAGTATTGTTAATATTATCTACAGCAGCAACAACATCTTTTGCATAAGGCGCTATGTAAAAGTTTCCAGGAGTAAGATAAACAGTCTGGCTTGAAGGCTCAACTCCTGTTTCAAGATAAGCTCCAGGACTTATTACCATTTTCATAGTTATATTCTGTTTACTTGAACCAGTAGCAGTATTATTTACACTTGAAGACAGAGTAAAATAAGGTTTTTCCTCAAATACAGTTGCAGAAGAAGGATAAATTCCTTTTACAACCAAGGTTTTATTTTCAGAAACATTTATGGTCAGATTTGTAACTTCTGTAGAATTAAAATAAAATTTTAGCCCTCTGCTTGAGCTAGGCCAAGAGCTTCTTGAATAATAAGTAGCTGTAAAATTAGTATAATCTACCCATCCATTAAAAACAACAGAGCAATTATTAGTTATATATTGTATATCTCCAGTATTATTTATTTCAACTGTTCCAATCTGAGTTTCACTATAAAATCCTCCCCTAGTTCCCAAATCACCCTCTATAGGAACAATATTCCAAGTGCAATCCCAATAAGAAGCAAGAACATAAATAGCACTAATGCCTATTTCACCAAGTTCGTCTTTTGCAACAATCCTGTAATTTATAGTATCCTCATAAGCAGGAAGATTAAATGTTGCATTAAACAAAACATAAAGATAAGTTGAATTTATAATTGTTTGATTAGTCATGCTAATATTATTTATTCCCCAGCCTTGACTCGAGTTTTTCCACTGAAGAACAGCAGTATCATTTCTGCTTCCATTTAAATTTAAGTCAGTATCTGAAATATTAAGAGTAAAAAGCATCTGTGTTCCAGGATCAATAGTTGCATTTGTATTTGGAAAATGTGTGATATTTATAAAGCTCGGAGCAGAATTTCCTTTAACTAATCTTAATTCAGTTGAATTTTTATTATTTGCTAAGTCAGTTATATTTAATCTATAGTAATAAGTTACTCCATTAATCAGTCCTGTCTGCAAATAAGTAAAAACATACCCTCCACTTACAGCATAAACACTATTATTTGTTGAATTAAAAGTTGTAGATGTTCCGTTCCAATTAAGAGTTATATTTGCAAAATTAATTTCTGTTATGCTTACATTAATTGTAAAATTACTCGTTCTTCCTGTATTATTATCTGGAGTAGGGTCAGTAAAAATAGGCACAGGATAAATTGTATCAATAATCACGGTTCCATTTTGGCTAACAAAACTATTTTCAGCCCAATCAAATAAGCTATAAAACCAATTATAAATTCCATCAATAAGTGTAACAACAACACCGACTGTTGTTGTAAGGGTTCCAACCGCAATTTCTCCATAAAATGTTTGATTAAACAATCCGCTTGAGTTATATACAAAGAGTGTTGCATTTTTTATTCCAAGATTATCGCTTAGGTTTGCAGTAAAATTTAATGCTGTTCCATTTGCAAAATATGTTCCATTCGCCGGAGTATTTAGTGTTGCATTAGGCGCATGAGTATCAAGAGTTATCTGGCGAGTTTCTGTATTATTCAAATTCCCGGCTAAATCACTTGCAGAAGCATTGTAATAATAAACTCCGTCGGCTAAATTACTCCAATTTTTATATTTTGCAATGCTTCCATTGTATAATGCAAGAATCTCAGAAGCGGATAAGCTTCGATTGTAAATTGCGACTTCGTCAATGGCGCCGTTAAAATAAAAAGAATTAGCCCGAACATATTTACCTATTTGTAAAGGTTGTGAATTGTATAATATTGTTTGGATTATAGATTTGCTATTTAATAAAACTCCATCCATATAAAAAGATTGCATTGTTCCATTATATGTCCCAACTAGATGATGCCAATTATTATCCCATGGAGACCTTACACCGCCTACAGAAGAAAAATCTCCAGAATATCCTATATCAAATGAAGCATAAGAACTATTTCCTCCACAACCTGCTTCGTTGTTACAGGCTCTCAAATTAAAAGAGGAAAATTGGGGGCCAGAATTATATCCCTTTTCAATAATTCTTGCAGAAGCCAATTGAGTTCCTCCTTTAATCCAAACAGAAACCGTTATGTTTTGAGATTGCAAACTTGATGAATCAGTCACATTAATAAAATCCCCACCATCAAAATTCATTGCCCCACCTAGTTTTCCTGAAGAATTAAAAGTAGGACAAGCCGTCCCAGAACAGCTTCCATTATTTCCATTTCCTGAAAAATCATAAAACTTTGTCGCATTTTCTCCATAATAACTCTGAATCTCTAAATGCATCCATAAAACCATACTTGGATCATAAGGATATTCGCAAGATAATCCTGAACAATCATAAGTATCTATTAAAGTACGAGAACCATTATACAATCTTATTGCACTTGCGTTTTCATTTACATCAGTTACAGAAATATTCGTCTCAATATAATTTCTTGAAACATTAATTCCATTATCACTTGTTGGACTAACAAAGTTTATCTGCGGATAAGTTGTATCCACAGTCAAAGTATTATTAGTTGTTACAAAACTATTTTCAGCCCAATCAAATAAGCTATAGAACCAATTATATATTCCATCAATAAGTGTAACAACAACACCGACTCTTGTTGTAAGAGTTCCTGCCGCATAACCCGTTAGGAATGTTTGATTAAATAATCCGCTTGAGTTATAAACATAAAGTGTAGCATTTTTTATTCCAAGATTATCGCTTAGGTTTGCAGTGAAGTTTTGCGAAGTTACATTTGTATAAGTGTTATTCGAGGGAGCAATTAATGTTCCATTAGGAGCAGTTGTATCAAGCGTGATTGTTCTTGTTGCAGTTGAATTCACATTAAGCGCTAAATCAGTCAAAGTTACATTATAATAATAAACTCCATTAGCAAGGCTTGTCCAGTTAATCACTCGAACTCCAGCATTATAAGTCGATATATTTACTGCTCCACTTGAGTTATATAACTTGAAAGTTATATTTGCTTCATTTGTATCAAAAGCAGAAACATTCACATAAATATTGGATTGTGAAACATTTATTCCAGAATTTAATGTTCCTATTCCAAAATTTATTAAAGGATAAGTAGTATCAATAGTCAAAGTATTATTTCCTGTAACAAAACTATTTCCTGCCCAATCAAACAAGCTATAGAACCAATTATATATTCCCTCGATAAGCGTTACAACTATTCCTATTGTTGCTATAAGCGTATTTGCACTAAAAGTTATGTTGCTAATTTTTCCAGTTACCCATGAGGTGCTTGTTGTTAATGTTCCATTAATTCCATTACCAGAAAAATCGCTAGCTATAAGTCCGCTTGTTTCATCTAAATGCCACCCTGCAACTAGCCCAGAATTAAATGGAGCAGTTGATGGATTGCCATATACTCCTGCACCACCAGCATATAAATCTGAAATTTCTGTTGAACTTAAACTTCTATTCCATATAACTACCTCATCTATTGTTCCATTAAAAGGTAATGCGGTAGAAAAATAAGAGCCTATTTTTTGTGAATTTGTTTGATTAAGAGTTATAGTATAATTGCTTGAAAAATTTCCACTTTTTGCTTTATAAACTCCATCTAAATATACAACTACATTACTTCCGTTCCAACTAACAGCCATAAAATGCCATTGACTATCTTTAGTATTTACTCCTGTAAGAACTGCTCCAGAATAAACACCATTACTAAAACAAAGTTCTCCTTTAGCATTTGTATTACTTTGTATAGTATCCGAACCACAAGTTGCACCCACACTTGTTTGACTAAATACATCCCCGCCTGTTGAACCAGTATTATTAAACCATGCAGTTATTGTTACTCTAGAATATGTTCTCATATTAGCAAGAGTAATACTTGTATTAATGCCATTAAATTTAACGGCAAAACCAGGCACTCCTGTAGGAACATAGTTCTGATTAAACAATCCGCTTGAATTATAAATCCAAAGTGTTGCATTTTTTATCCCGCTTGAATCATCAGTTAAATTTGCAGTAAAATTAACAGCTGTTCCATTTGCAAAAATAGTATTGTTTAAAGGAGCCATTAAAGTTGCATTTGGACTAATACCCTCTAACTTTAGTACACTATGATTTAACAAATAAGGAGAAACGCCTGTTTCATTAGTATAAAATAAGGTTTTATATTGCATAAATTTACTGCTTACAAGTGTTCGTTGACTTATAGAATCTTGCACAATACTCTCGTTTGTCCAAGCACTCCAATCTGAAATATGATAATTTCCAAGCTGATATAAATTTTGAACTTCAGTATAATTAACCGAACGATTATATATTCTTAATTCATCAATATTCCCCCTATAGGAAGAAGAACCTTGACATTTACCTATTGAAATACCGTCTGCTCCAGTAAAGAGGGATAATGAAGAGGTCCATGTATCTGTCTGCAAACCATCTTGATAAGCTCTAAATGTTGTTCCATTTCTTGTAACTACATAATGAGTCCATTGTCTAAGTCTTGTAACTCCTAAACTTTTTCCACTAGCTATATCCCAAGAAGCGCCATCCGAGGACATATAAATTTGAGGAGGCGAACTATAAGCTAATATAAAACCTACAAAAGATGTTGTTGGGTCTCTACATAAAGTTATGGATGAACTATCTGTTCTATATTCCCACCAACTAAAAGTAAAATTTTTATTAAGGAAATTAAAAGCAGTGTTATTATTCATTAAAGCATAAGCACCTCCATCTTGATTTAAATCAAGACTTTGAGAAACTACACCTGTATGATTATATTTAGCAAATGTTGTAAAAAAAGTAGCATTATTAACTCCTAATTTATCTGTTGCATATGTTTCATTATCACCAATGCTGTCATTATTAAAAGGAATAAAAGCTATTAATGATTTATCCGAAATATTATAATTATTTGCTGTTCTTGTCTGTAAAGTTATATTAGTATTTGCATGCAGCGATAATCCCGCTTTGTAAAGCGAGGTAACTTCTGCAGCAGTCAAAGCAGCACTATAAATTAAAACTTCATCAATTGAACCATTGAAATAAGTAGATGTTGTATTAAATCCAATAAATATATTTCCAGAAACATTAAATATATTTTGAATATTTGCAGCAGCTACAATAGTTCCATCTTTGTAATATGTTCCAGAAGAATTAACATAATGATGCCAATTTATATCTCCAGCGGTATTTTTAGCCCACCAAGATTGAGAAATATTTAATGAAGTTAAACTTAAATTAATAGAATGACTGACTCTGTTAAAATTAATTGCTTTACTTGAAATTCCAGTAGCATTAGTTAAACCTGGTAAGCTTCCATATAAATATCTTATAATAACTATACCTGAACCGCCTTTTCCACCCTTTCCATTTCTATCTGCATCATTTCCACCGCCTCCTCCGCCTCCACCACCTAAACCATCTGTTCCATTGCCACCATCTCTCGATAATAATGCTGAGCCTCCGTTTCCACCACCAGAAGTAGCATTTCCAGCAACACTATCTCCATACACACCGCCCCCACCACCTCCAGCATAATAAACATTGCTTCCGTTTATTGTATAATTTGTTCCATTACCGCCTGCTCCACCTACAGTATCTGTTCCATTGCCACCTATTCCACTGGCTCCTCCTCCTCCTGAAGAACCGTAATTGGGTGCAGAAGCACTACTTGTTCCGCCATCATATCCCTGCCCTGCTGTTCCACTACCGGGACTAGCAGTTCCTACTGGATCACCGCCACCAGAACCACCATTTTTACCAGAAGTATCTTTCCATCCACCTCCTCCTCCTCCAACAGCTATTAATGTATCAAAGCTAGAATTAGAACCGCTATTTCCTGCACTTCCAAAACTTGCTAAACCTCCCCCACTACCAACAACTATATCATAACTTCCAGCTGTTATAACATAACTTGAATTATAAATTAATCCGCCTGCACCGCCTCCGCCAGCAGAACCTCCAAAAGCAGATATATCTGCACCGCCCCCACTTCCACCGCCAGCAACTACAAGAACTTCTACAGTTATTGTTCCATATACAACAAATGTTCCATTCGAAGTAAAAGTATGTACATTGTAAGCTCCATCAGTTGTTATTACTCCGCCCACTGCATCAGTAATAGTTGCTGTGCCATTATTTATTCTCTTAGCATCAGCAAAAAAAGTTCCATTATTACTATCTAAACTCCAATAACTTACAAGGCTAGGATAACTTAAATTTATTCCGCTCGAGGTTGTAATTCCCGAACGAGAAGAATAAGTATCTGCTATGCTAAGCCTGATATCCCAATTATTTGCAGTAGTGTTCAAAAAAACTTTGCTAATAAAATCTCCAGAAAAATTTAAATATTGCGTACTGTTAAAAATTAAGCTTATTCCAAGATGAGTTGAATTTGTTCCATTAAACAAACCAGCATCAAGAAGATAATTATTGTAAACAAGATTATAAGAAATCGAACCGACAAGCATTATTAAAAATAATGAACAACTAATAAATATCAGCAAACTTAAATTAAATTTAAAATTCTTTTTTTTCATCATTTTTTCTTACTCCCTTTTTCCTCTTCCATTATATGATTTATAACAAGACTTTTTACAAATTCAGCTTTTTTTATGCCCAGAGCATCAGCAGATTTTTGCAGAATACTATCTAGTTTATCTGAGACACTTATTTTTATTTCAACCAATTTTTAGTGCAGACTAAGCTGCTAGCTACGAACTATGAATAGATAATAGTAGCATATTAGTCACTAATTCCTCACTAATTAGTACTATTTTTATACTATTTAAAGGTTTCGCGAAACCTTTAAAGGACATATTTACCCAACCAATTATATTCCAATAAAAAAATTGCCTAAAATTTCATTATCCCTGTAGCAAGCTACATGGTATTTATCATGAAATTTTTCGCTTCGCGACCAGCAATTTTAGTCTTTCTAAATCGCAGCAAGCTGCGAGGTATTAAACCACGATTTAGAAATAAACAAAACTTACTTCAAACTCCCAAAATAAGTGAAACTAAATTATTTTAAATTACTAAAAATTCTTTAAAAATCAGAAACCCTACAAAACTTCAACACTAAAACTGCCTTCTTTTATTTCTCTAGCGCCTGTAACTGCCTTTAGATCCTCCAAGCAGTTTTTAAGCAAAAGCCTGTCTTCCTTGCTAATGACTAGATTAACCTCACTCTTCATTGACTTTTTAGCTTCGCTTTTTGCTTTTCGCACATTCTCAAGAATATCAATAAATCTATTCCAGGCATTTTCCGAATCAGCATCAGCTTTAACTTCAATTAATTCAGACCAAGAGCATAAATGTATGCTTTTCTCGCCTTCATTCTTTTTAAAATACTTTTGGTAAATTTCTTCTGTAATAAATGGTGTTATAGGGGCCATCATTTTTAAAATAGCCAAAAGCGATTGATACAAAACATATTTTGCGCTTTCTTTTTCTTCCTTGCTTCCATTATAAATTCTATTTTTAACTATTTCAAGATAATTATCACAATAGTTTTTCCAAAAAAATCGGTCTGTTTCTGCTCTAGCAACAGCATATTCATAAACTAAAAAATTATCTGTTGTATTTTTTATTGTTTTATTAAGCTGACTCAAAAAAATAGCGTCGGTTTTATGCAATATTTTTACTTTGCTTGGATTATAATTACCTAAATTCATAAAAACAAATTTGCTTGCATTCCAAAGTTTATTTACAAATCTTTTTCCAGCAACTAAATCTTTTTCAGAATAATCTAAATCCTCTCCTAATTTTGCACTTGATGCCCAATATCTTAATGCATCTGCGCCATAATTTTCAAGAACAATTCTCGGATCAATAACATTTCCCTTGCTTTTTGACATTTTTTCTCCGCCAAGCGAAACATTTCCTGAAACAATAATTTCTTTCCAAGGAATTTCTTTTTCATGCAAATAAGACTTAACAATAGTATAAAATGCCCATGTTCGAATAATATCATGTGCCTGCGGACGAAGTGAAAATGGAATCTTAGCTTTTCCATCAGAAATAGAAGCTCCAATCTGGGGAGTAAGTGAAGAAGTTGCCCAAGTATCTAAAACCATTTTTTCGCCAATAGCATCAATTTTGCATTTAGAACATTTTTTCTTTAAAGATATCGGATCAACAGGAAGTTCTTTTTCATCAGCAGTAATAATCTCATGACATCTTGAACATTCCCAAACAGGGATAGGCACTCCAAAATGCCTATTTCTCGAGATATTCCAATCCCATTCAAGCCCATTTACCCAATTTTCATATCTTTTAAACATAAATTCAGGATACCATTTTACTTTTCTTCCTTGCTCAACAAGCTGTTTCTTTTTATCAAGAATTTTAGTAAACCATTGCTTAGTCGGAAGAATTTCTATTTCTGTTCCGCATTTATCATGAACATTAACAACATGCTTAATTAACTTTTGTTCACTAATTAATTTTTTTGCTTCCAAATCTTCAAGAATTTTTTTTCTTGCTACTTTTATTTTCAAGCCGCTATAAGCTTCGGCAGTTATTACTCCCTTATGGGAAATTATAATTTTAGGCTTTAACTTATGCTTGACTATTGCAGCAGCATCATATTTATCTCCATAAGAGCAAATCATTAAAACTCCTGTTCCTTTATCCATTTGCGCACTTTCATCAGCAATTATCGGAACTTCAAAATTAAATAAAGGAACTTTAGCTTTTTTTCCAATTAAGTTTTTATATCTTTTATCAGCAGGATTAACAAAAACAGCAACGCAAGCAGGAAGCAATTCAGGTCTAGTCGTTGCAATAAGCAATTCTTTTCCACTCGAACTGAATTTAAGTGTTGAAAACAAACTATCCATTTCTTTATCCTCTAATTCTGCCTGAGCAATAGAAGTCTGGCATTCACAACACCATAATGTTGGAAAATCTTTTTGATAAATTTCACCTTTTTTAAAAAGTTCTATAAAAGATTTTTGTGAAATTTTTTGCGCATTCTTATCAATAGTTGAATAATATCTTTCAAAATCCGAGCTCATTCCAATATCTTTCCAATCCTGAATAAATCCGCTTGTTGTTTCCTTAAGTGTTTTCAAACAAAGCTCAATAAAGGCCAATCTTGACATATCTGTGCTTTTTATTTTATTTATCTTTTCAACAAATCTTTCTGTAGGAAGTCCATTATCATCTGTTCCAAAAGGATAAAAAACATTTTCTCCAAGCATTCTTCTAAATCTAGCAATAAAATCCTGTTGCGAATAAGAAAATGCATGTCCTATATGCATTTTTCCAGAGATATATGGCGGTGGAGTATCTATAGAATAAATCTTTTTTTTGCTCTTAGAATCAAATTTAAAAATTTTCTCTTTTTCCCAAAACTTAAATATTCTTTTTTCAGCTTCTTTAAAATTATAATTTTCAACAGCACTATTATTTATATTGTTTGCCTGTACTTCTTTTTTAATAGTATCCATAACCTTTTTAAATAAGCCTATATTTTAAATCTTATGGCAGACAATATTATGATGCCCTCAAGCTCAGGTGGGCTTATGAGGTTCAATGATGAGTACACAAGTAAATTTCAAATAGCGCCAGAGCATGTTATAATTCTTATTGCAATAATTATAGTAGGCATGACTGTGCTAAAATTAGCATTTTAATTCTAAAATGTTCGGCGGAATAGACCCTAAAAAAATTCAGTCAATGATGAAACAGATGGGTATAACCCAGGAAGAAATTCCAACAGATAAAGTAATAATCGAAAAAAGCGATGGTGAAGGCAGAATAATTATTGAAAATCCTCAAGTAATAAAAGTTAAAATGAATGGCCAGGACAGTTATCAGATAACTGGAAAAACCAGTGAAGAAAGTCCAGAAGAAGAAAGTGATGAGGAAAAACTCGAAGCAGATATTCAATCAATAGTTGAACAAACAGGAGTAAGCAAAGATATCGCGGCAATCGAGCTTGAAAAAAACGACGGCGATATCGCTGAAACTATTATTGCATTAAGCAAGAGTAAAAAAAATAAGTTTTAGCCAAACTAAAGAGAGGGTAACTTGTTAGGGAGAAACATCTCCATACGAGCTGAAACTATTATTGCATTAAGCAAGAGTAAAAAGAAATAAAATTCAAACAAGCATATTCCTACTAAAAACAAGCTAAACAAAATTAAGAAAGCAAACCAACCCAATCAATACTCGCTTCTTATACTCAAATTTATTACATTACCTTTATCATTAAGAGATTGCTGAGCATGCGCAAGCAATCTAATTATTTCATTAGATATTTTAACTGAACAATTCTTTGCAATAGCTGAATCCTTTTCAAGACTGTCTGAACCCGACAAACATTTTTTTGATATTACTGAAATTATCCATATAAAACCGAGCATGTGCCGAGAATTTGCATTTAAGTAATTAAAAATTATAATAAAAATGCAAATTCGAGCAGGTTTTATTTTAGAATATTCAAATTAAACTCTTCTCCCAATCCTCAATTTCATATTAATCCCTCACATAAATCCTTATTAACCGAAAATTCTTGATTAAAATATGGAAAAATTTATTGAAAGTCTTAATGCTGCAGTCAAGGATATAAGAATAGCAGATCATATGATTTATATCACTTTTCCTGTTATAAAAGATAAACGGCTTCTTCTTCAAACAATGGATCATATCTATCAATCGCTGATAAACACAATAAATGCTATTCTTCAATATGACTATGTATTTAAGCGAATTCAGTTGTCTAAAAATCCAAAAGATAACTTTGATACTTTTATCACAAAATGTGCTAGAAGATTTAATATAACCTCTGAAGAAATTTCAGATATTATGAATTTCCTTACTATAGTCGAAAGTCACAAAAAAAGCCCAATGGAATTCATAAGACATGAAAAGATAGTAATCATGTCTGAAAATCTAAGCACAAACATAATTGACCAAGAAAAAATAAAAAATTATCTTAATCTTACAAAAAGAATCCTAGAAAAAGCCAGATTTGTAATCAAGACCAGTTAATGCCTTAAGAGTAGCAATAAAGAAAGATATAAATACTACTCAATCCTTACTTTTTCGCACATTTTTCATTTAAAAAGAGGATTAAAAGATAGTGTTTTAAATAAATAACCAAACTGACAATAGACAAAATGCTGGAAAAAATAATGAAGGAAAAGATAAGTGCAGACCATCTGCTTTATGTTAGTTTGAAATATACTAAAACCTGTGATGTTATTCTTAATCTATTAAGACGATGGACCATAATGATTAATGATTGCGTTGACGGCCTTCTTGAGCAGCTTAAGAAAAGAAAGAAAATAAAGTCTATACCTATAGCGCCAAGACAAAAATCCGAACTAATTAAAATTCACTTCAAAAAAGTTCCAGAAGTAATGAAGGCTATAGAACTTTATGAATTCTACAAGAAGATAGATAATCTTCGGACAATAAGGGCATCTGAATTCAGAAAAGATGTAAGACTAATAATTGATGACAATGGAAAAGAAACTATAATAAATCTTGACAAGCTAAAAGAATATGCTGCAATTTTGGAAAGCTTTATAAGCTACATCAAACAATTTCTTCAAAACAAGTAATTAAAAATTACACTAAAAGAGCAAAATGGGTAAAGTTTATGTTATAATCTCTGGAAAAGGCGGGGTTGGTAAAACCACTTCTACGATAAATTTAGGTACCTCTATGAATCAATTGGGAAAAGAAGTTATTATTGTTGATGCAAATTTAACAACTCCTAATGTTGGTCTTCATTTAGGCTCTCCAATTGTTCCAATCACTCTTAATCATGTTATAAATAATAAAGCAAGAGTCGAAGAAGCAATCTATGAACATGAAAGCGGAACAAAAATTCTTCCAGCTTCACTTTCAATAGGAGAATTAAAAGAAATAAATCATGATAAATTAGTAGATGTATCTAAAAAATTAAGAAAAATAGCGGACATAATTCTACTAGACTCGAGTGCAGGATTAGGTGAAGAAGCAAAATCTGCAATAAAATCCGCAGATGAAGTCATTGTTATAACAAACGCCGAAATTTCTGCAGTCACAGATGCTCTTAAAACAATAAAATTAGCAGAGCAAATGAATAAAAAAGTTGTTGGAGTAATAATCACGCGCCATCAAGATAAAGACTGGGAAATGGATCTTGGAACAATCAAAGATATGCTTGAAGTCCCTATTCTTGGAATCATTCCTGAAGAAGATGCAATAAAAGAATCACAGCGAATGAAAAAACCAGTTATACATTCTCATCCAAAAAGCAGATCAGCAAAAGCATATATGAAAATAGCCCGCAGGATTTTAGGCCCAGAATACATGAAAAAAGAAAAAGACAGAGAAAACAGCCAAGGCAGTTTTCTAAGAAAACTTCTGAGGAAATTAGGATTTTGATTAAAAATTATCATTAATTTAATAATGATTTGGTCTGAATGGTTTGCCTATTTTAAGAATTGTTCAGCTTCTCTAATCTTACTCGCTTCTTATATTTAAGATTTAGGATATTATCCTTATAATCAAAAGATTGCTGAGCAGGCACAGGCAATCTAAGTTAAAAATTATTTATTTTTTCGCAATCTTCCACATAAGCTCAAAATGTTTTCGATAACCTTCTGAAATTTCTTTATTCTTTATAACTATTGCAAAAGGATTTTCCTTGCTCCATAAGATTATTGCTACTTTTTCACCATAAATATTTATTGCAAGAGGCGAAGAATATTTTTCAGGGAAAAATCTTATTTCTGCGAGTGGTATTTTGGATATTTTTGCTTCTTTTTTATCTTGATTAAAGATTATTCGTGCTCTTATTTTTGCGTCTTTTCTTCGCTTGTCAAACCAATGAAAATAAAATTCCATCATTTCATAAGCAATTGGCGAAGCGCCTAAAATAAGAATTTCATTGCCTTCTTCAATTTGATCTTCAAAAACAGTCTTCAGACCGTTTTTGCCCTTATAGAAATTAGTTTCTTCTTTTTCTTTTGTTTGCTGATAAAATTGGAGCATTTCAGGCATAACATTATTTATAGACTCCTCTTTTTCCTTTATTATCTCAAGAATTTTCTTCGGAGATGCTGCTTGAAATAACTTTATATTATTTTTTTTAATATATCCGATTAAGCCTTTTTTAATTAGCATCTCGGCTGTATCGTAAATAACCCTTCTATGCAATCCGCTTTTTCTGCTTACAAGCCCTGCGGGGCTTGGGCCGTTTTCAAGAAGAGTAGTATAAACTAGAGCTTCATTCTCTGTTAAGCCGGCTTTTCGTATGTATTCTTTTATTTCGGGGCGCATTTTGATGAGCGTAAGTTTTATATAGTCTATTTAACTATATTTTTTATAGGGAACGCGACCTGACGAAAGCCATATTTTGTTATGGGAAGTAGGATAGACGGACGCCATCACCTATATTTTAATCTTAATTATCCTCCTTTGTTCGTTCAATATTTAATAAATTATCTAAAACCAAACTTATCTGATACTCCCTAGTTCCCCGTATAAGCTCACTTTCTTGTTTTATAGTTATATTTTCTCCATCAACGATATTTATCATTTTTCTAAATGCAGGATATTGTCTATTATCTACAGAAATAAAAATAATGCAATTTTCATGCTTTTTTAAAAACTCAAGAATATCTAAATAAATTTCCATATTTTTATTCATGTCTTTTATCTTTAATTTAATAAAAGAGGATTCTATCTCATCTTTTTTTATAGTTTTTTTGATATTTTTTAAATATAACTTTTTGTTGTCTACATCCCGATAATGCTTAAACCTAGAAATTTTAGGAATTAACTCATTTAATTTATCTTTAGTTATTATTGAATATCCAATAAGATTTTCTGAAAAATCTACAAATATATAATAATCAAATTCTTTCATCCAAATATATTAGTTTTTATGTATTTAAACTTTTTGTTATTGTGGTGAGCTTTATCACCTCTTAAATTTATCTTATTGCTTTCTTATTATAATATTAAGTAAATGAACAGGAGGAAAAACAAAATGACAAACGAAACACTAGAACGACAAATAATACAATTAAATGCAATGGATAGATTTGAAATTCCAATTTCAAGCATGTCTGGAAAACTTAAACGAATGAAGCCTAAATTTGCAGCATCCTTAGATTTGCCTAATGGCAGATATACAGGAGAGCGAGTTTATGCTAGAATTGAGTTTGAAGATAAACTTAAAGCAAGACAAATGAAAGAAGCTGTTCAAGAATTCTGCGAAGAAAATCCTAAATATGGCGATATTCTTACTCAAAAAATTGAAAATAAGAGATCTGTAAGAGAAACTTATTTATATTTTGGAGTTAATGAAGGATGCAGATTAACATCTGATGATTATCTTGGAGTAATGTCAAGCTTAGGCTTTACAGAAACACAAGCAAGAGCTTTATATGAACCTTTGATAAACACAAGCAGAAGCATCGCAAGAAAGCGAGATGAAGAAAGAAGCGTTCTTATAGAGTAATTAGAATTTTTTTAATTTAAATTTTTTTATTTTCTTCAAAATATACTTGTTTTGAAGAGCCAGAAAACTTTGTTTTCTGGATTTTTATTTTATTTTTAATTATTGAATATAATAATCCTTAAAAATAGACTTTATAGCAATATACTATGCAATATTTAGAAACAACTTTAGCAGATAGCATAGAGGAAATTTTCAGAGTGGGAAGAGAGTCTTTTAACGAATTTTATCCGCGAGATAAATTTTTGAAAAGGTTAACTAATAAAAAATATTGGATTTATGTAGCAAAAGAAGATGAGATAGTTGGATTCAAAATATTTTATGAAGATGGAGATAGACAAATTTATGACTGGTTAGATGGCGTTAGTCCTTCTTATAGAAGAAAAGGTATAGCCTCTAGATTAATGAACATGGGGCGTGATTTCGCAAAAAATCAAGGATATGCTAAAATAAAATTAAAAACTCATGAAGGACATCCAGAAATGATTTCTCTATGTAAAAAATTTGGTTTTGTTGAAGTAAAAAGAGAACAGCATCATTGGAAAGATAGCATTGATAGAGAAGCTATTTTTTTGGAATTGAGTTTAGATGCGCCGCCGGCCGAAGCTCTCAATCAAGCATCAAGCGATGATATCGCTTAGCATGAAGCTTTTCTTAATTTATCGTTGGTGCTAGCGATTTATAAAGATTGTCGAGATGGAGAATATCGATGAGAAAAGGCGTTTTTTATTTTTGGCGAGCGAGTCGATATGGTCAATCTCCGAAGAGTTTTTAAAGTTTAAGATGGATAGATGATTATGGATGGAAGAAAAGAGATTGTCCGTTTGAAAGAAAACATTAAGGCAATACATAAATACAATCCAAAATATATTTTTTTGACTGAAACTTCTTCAATTCCGACAGGATTTGCACTTAAAGAGGCTTGGAAAGAAGCTTATCCTCTTGAGAAACCGCCGATATTCTACAGAATCGATCCTTCTCAGATAATGCAATACGACCCGAAGAATCCAAGTGGAAAGAAGATGACTCCTCAAATACGGAAAGACTTGGAAGATTTTTTCAAAAAAAGAATCAAAGACAGAAATTCACTTATTTTAGTTTATGATGCAGACAGTATGTCTGGAAAGTCCCCCTACGCAATAGTAGACCTATTAAAAAACCCTCTAAAATACGGGCTCAGTGAGGATATTAGACATTATAATATAAAAATGAATTGCTATCATTCATATCCCCAGGGGGATGCTTCAAGAGACACATTAAAGGAAATAACTGGAGTAGAATTGAGTGGAATTTCTGGGCACACTATTACCACTAAAAATAGACAAATCGATCAAAAAATATCTGATGAACATACAGGAAAAGATTTCAATTTTCGAGGAACAATAGTAAGAGGAAAAATCTCCGATTTATGGTATGTACCTAAAAATGCAAATGTAAAAAAACCCTACGATGTCGTAAAATTAGTTAAGGCAATTGGTAGAGAAGCCGGTCAAGAACTTCACACAGAACTAGAGAAAAAGAAAAAATCACTCGAACAAAAAGTATTGGGCTTAGCTTTAATGGTAATTGGTTTGCTTACATTCTTTCTTCAGCCTATTGGAAGTTTAACTGGATTTGCGGTTGCTGAAAATATTGCTTCTTCTGCTGGTGCTTGGATTTACATTCTTGGTTTAGGGATTATGCTAGTTGGAGTGATGATATTACAGACAGAAACTATAGATGATGTTTTAAGAAAAGTTGATATTTATTCTAGACCAAAAAAGAAAAGTCAAGGAAAAGGAGAGGCTTACGAACCCTTAAATCAAGATAATATAAAGATGTCCGACCCAAAACTTTATTTTAGCAAGGTGGGGGAAGTAAGTCTAAGGGAGTTTAGAAGAGAGATAAGAGATTTTAAAGATGACCCCGAATTGATGGATACATTCAAAAGAGAATATGGGGCGAGGCTTATAGATAAAATCCAAGAAGCAGAATACACAAAAGATAAAACTAAAAATAGAATAGGAAAGTTGTTTTATAGGGCGTTATATAAACAACCTTACGGGGCTGAAGAAAAAGAAGGTCCATTATTAAGTAAAGGAGATGCTAAAAGAATAACTAATGCATTTACATCTTGGGATGGTTCTCCAGACTCTGCTCAATCAAACATTTTATCTGAATTTAATCTAGTATATCGGGCTAAATCAGGACATGGCGAGATATGCAGCCAAGATTATCCTGAAATAAAAATATCTGTTTCCTCCACTCCAAGTTCTCAAAATGCGGGCAGAGCAATAGCAGGAGATTTAAAAAATTTAGTAAAAATCGTGGAAGAAAAGAAGAAAAAAGAGGAAAGTTAAATCTCTCTTCGTTTAACTTCAAATAAATTTCTTAAACCCTTCTCGATATCTGCCATTTGGTCTATTCTTCCAAGATGAGCCATGATACTGGCTTGCGTATGCGTTTTATAATAATTAGTTAAATTATCTATTGCCCAACTTGTTTCATCTGAAAGTAATTCATTTAGATTTATCTTTTTATCTTTATTTTCATAGCAATATCGAGTTACTAAAGGACATCTTTCAGCCTCATTTAAAAATACCGCATAAATATTATCTTTTCTATGTAGTGAAGCAATTAATCTAACTGCACTACAATCAATAGAAAAATTAGATTTATCTAAATCTGAACCAATTAAATAAATTTCTGGTCTTTTAGTTTCGTTTGTCATTTTATATTTTTCTCCTAGCAATTTGTTTAAGTAATTTTTCTTTATCTTGAATAATTTCCTCAAGTAATGTTGGTTGTATTTCTTCAACGAGATTAACAAATCTTCCAGTACTTAAATCTCTCATATTGGCATCAGTCATCTTAACAGCCATTATTAAGTTCAGGTTATCATCATAAGCTTCCATAACTCCCTTCGCCCCAGTATAACCACCAAGCCCTGCATGAGCAGCGCAGTCTAAAAAACTTCTAATAAAACTATCTCTATCTTTTCCGCTTACTGGTTCGAATCTTGCACCAAGTCTAAGAGTTCCACTCGGGTTAGTTTCAAATCTATAAGAAGCTAGAATTCCTTGTCTTGGAATTGCTACGAGAGGAATGTTGACTGCATTTATTTGTGTCTGCGTTTGAATCATATTGTAAAACATTGTGTGTGTCATTTTATTATTAATCTTCTTTAATTTTAATTTTATCTAATCTTAAAAATTTCTCAAGGCCCCCACACATAGCTATAAGTACCTCAGTTCCAGGCAATTTCTTCTCATGTTCCTTGTAAGACTCTACAAAGGATCTTGTTACTCCATTTTCATCAATCCTTCTAGCTTGTCTAAAGATGTAATCATTTATAGCATATTGAGCTAAATTGACAGCTAAACCAGCAATATAAGTAGATGGCATTGAACTTCTTAGTTCTATAGCGTTTTGACATTCTTTTCTAAATGTTTCAGATTGCTCTTGCCAATTTCTATAAATATTAGATATAACCTGCTCTTCTTGGTTTCCAAAATTTCCCAGCATAAATCCTGTAAATGCAAGATTTTTTGCAACATTTGATATATTGGCAGGACCTACTTTTTTACATCTTCGATAGCCACAAACATTATCTGCTTGGTCAACTATTCTCTGCTTAATTCTATCTACTAAATAACTCGGAGATTCATCTAAGAATATTTCATCCCTTGCTAAAGTCCAGATATCTGCCTGGACTTCTCCAAGTGGAATTTGTCTGCCCAAAGATTCTCCTTGTATTAAATGAGTTAATTCGTGACCGATAGTATGCATGCTGACATTTGAAGAAGCAAGTCGCATGTAATTGCCAGAAAGAACATCAGCAACTCCTTCATTTTTACCATTTAATACTTTTCCGATTTTAATGGTTCTATCTGTAAGTTCTGGAAACTTTGTTAAAGCTAGAGCTATTTTTGGCGTCAATGCTTGCATTTCCCCCTCGGAGAAGCTCCTAGTAAATTTAAAATCATTCATTTTATTATCAGTTATTTTTACTATTTAAACCTTTTGTTTTGTTACTTCTATATAGTGAAGACAAAAGAGGAAGATTTATAAATCCCTTTTATCTAAAGATTATATGACAAATTTAGAAGATAATTTTGAATCAAAGTATAGCAGATTTGAGAAATTAAATCTACAAAAGAATAGCGGTAGCTATTTTACCGGACTTTCAGAAATAATTAATTCTGGGCTTGTTGCTGCTTCAGCTTGTTTATATCTTGGCAGAGATAATTCTGGAAATAATGGTGGAGATACAAGTGGCAGAACAGGAGATATAGTTATTCTAGGCAGAGATGCAACTTTAAAATTTTTAAGACGATTAATTGACGAAAAAGAAGCCATAGGACTTCTTGGAGCACAGGCATCCCTAGCGGGTGCTGGTTCTATTCCATCAACAGCATAATAATTCTAGTTATAACTTAGTTTCTGAATATTTCATTTCTAATAAAGGCTTCTTAGCAAAAGCCCTCAATGAAAGGGGGTGGATGAAATATGGTATTTGAAAAACTACATAAATGGAACGAAGAAAGAAAAACCCGAAATAAAATTAGAAGGACTAAATCCGAGATATTAGAGCGGATGTCCTGGGCTAGACATTGTGGAGGGCATAATTATCAAACTGCCGCAGAAAAAGCAGAAACAATTGGCAGGAATTATCTTGCCAGCAGGCTATATGCTAAGGGCGGCAAGTATGGTGATGCGTTAAGACTGGCTCAGGTAGATGGGAGTTTGGAATCTTTAACAAATCGTCTCAAGAGCTATTTTAAAAAAGATGTGAGTGTATTGCTCGAACAAGTCCAAAGATATGCGAATACAGATTGGAGCAAGTTTTGGATATACCGAAGACGCCAGGACGGAGAGTGGGGATATGCAAGCGAAGCAGAACTATTAAGATATCAAAAAGAACAGGAAGAGTATTTAGAAAAAAGGAGTAACGATGTTTTGAATAACTTCACTTCTTTAAAAAAATATGGCATAGATATTACCAATATACTATCTTCATTAGATTCTTCAGAATCTAAGAATAAGCAGTCATTAATTGAACTATCAAAAACCGCTTTAAATTCGGACCTTAACTTTTTTAAATTAGTTAATGAATCTAGGGTAAACATTTTCGGAATGAGATACATAGACTCAAACAGGATTAAATTTTAACAAATCCAATTTTTAACCCGGCTCTTCGGAGCCGGTTTTTTTATTTCTTCAAAATGTAAATTTTGGAGAGCCAGGAAATCCTTAGATTTCCTGGATTTTATTTTTTAACTGCAACAAAAAGACCACGACCACTCTGACTTTTCTTGAAAAAGATTGGTTTTAGCCCGGCTTCTCTTAAATATTCTAATGTTTTATCTGTTTCAAAAAGTCCGAGTTCATGTAAATCTCGATAATACTTTACTTCTTTATTTTTTTCTGCAATCATATAACGAAAGTCTAGTATGGAAATATTTCCTCTCCTCTTGCTAACATTTACCCTGGCTATTTTTAAATCAGGAGAATTATAGGTCGTCATGTGAGGTTTTCCTACAGAAACTGATTGTGGTGTAAACCAAGGTTCAATAATCATGACCCCTCCTTTCTTAAGATGTTTAGATAAGTTTGATATAGTTTTTCTAAGATTTTCGTAAGTTTTAACATAACCTATGGCACTAAAGAAAGAAGTGATTACATCAAATTGCTCATTCAGATTAAAATTAAGCATATTCGCTTGAATAAATTTTATATTTTTAAATTTCTTCCTAGCAATATCTAAAATTTCTTTATTTAAGTCTAAACCAGTGCAATTAAAATTTTTCTTAAGATATCCAATATGCATACCTGTTCCGCAGCCAACATCAAGAAGCGATTTTCCCTTAGATTTTTTGTATCTATTTATCAGAGAAATTATTCTATTTGATTCTTTTGCGTAACCTTTATCAGAATAAAGATAGTCATAATACTTCGCAAGCTCTCGATACATAGCCTCTTTTGTCATAATTATAGTCAGAGTTCTTAATATAAAAAGGTTTTCAAATTTAAAAAGATAAAAAAGCAATCAAAATTATCCGACGAGTCAACAACAGCACCCGAGCCGGCTCGGGCAGTATATAGGGGGGTGCTGTGAATCGTTTTTCTCTAAAATAGACCCCTGCGAAAATGAGTCTCTATATGGGGCGGGTCTATTGCCTCAAATAGACCTGCGGGAAATAACCTCTTATATGGGGCAGGTCTTTTCTACATCGTCGGAAATAAATAGTTTATCAAAATAACTAATCATTAAATATCGTTTTTATTTAGGGGGTGTCAGTGGCTGGAATCCCTATATTCGACAGTGGCTGGTTTGGGTTTTTCAGTAATTTCAGCTTCGATTAAGCCAATTTACACCCAGAATCTGCAGTGGCTGGAATTGGCTATTTTCAAGAATTCTTAAAAGTTTTATTAAAAGAGCCACTAGCCAAATAGAGGTCTTATATGGGGGGTGGCTCTAAATTATCCGACGATATAAACACAGCATCCCGATCGGCTCGGAGAGTATATGGGGGGATGCTGTGAATCAGTCACCTGCCAGAATGAGTGCTTATATGGGTGGTGACTCGTCGATAAATTTATAATTCTTATTTTAAAAATAGATTATATTTAAGTGGTGACTCTTGCTAAATATTTACGCCAGCAATCTTCAATTGTTTAAGTCTAGTTGCAACTTCTGCAAATTGATTTTGCAAAACATTGATTTGCTCTTGCATCATCTCTTTTTCGTTTTTAGTTTTTACTAATTCTCTTTCTAATTCTGTTTTATTATTATCTAAAAGCAAATCATCTTGACTAATTGTATCTCGCATTCCAAGAAGCTCTGAATAATAGTGAATCTTATCTGATTTCTTCCAACCGAATCTATATTTGAGAGCAGACTCACTTTTGTATCTAGGCAACCAATAGCAACATGAACAATGTCTGAAGTCATACATGCTAAGTTGAGAATATTTCTGACCAGCCGGACTATTTTCATCACCCAAAACTTTCTTTGCAAGAGTTCTCAAATATCTATTTACATTCCATGGCAATATTTTGAATAAATAATCTTCTTTTCCAAGTTTTTTGGATAAAATATATTCTCTGATTAGTTCAGAACTTAGCATTAGTTTGATTCTTCTACCAAAAGTTTTAGAAATTTCTTCTCTAATGTTCAATTCTTTGAAATCACAATAAAAATCAGAAACTTTTATGTTCATAAGTTCAGTAGGTGCTCTTATTCCGGAATCAAAAAGAAACATTATGAGAATTTTATACTCAAATTTGGCATGATTACAAAGTTTCTTTATCTGTTCTTCAGTCATGTAAACCCAGTCAGGTTTTTCTCTAGTAGTATCTAAGTCTAAAGTTATATCTCTTATCTCAATATTCTTCTTGCGGTTAATCTTCATCCACCAATGCCAAAAAGACTTCAGGGATTTAATAAAATCTGAAGTTGCCTTATAGTTAGTTCCATCACGCTTCTTTATTTCCCCATTAGCCATTTTGCTGAAATATTCATGAAGATTCTCTTCGCTTATGTCTGTAATAACCCTTTTATTGTATGTTTCATAGAGTAATTTCATCATGCAGCCCAGTTTAGAACGTAGGGTATTAAGCCTTATTGGGCTTCTTGCGCCCTTCTTTGAGCCTTTTCCTACATTGATGCCTATTTCCATATCATTTAGATATTTTAGCAGCAAATCAGAGTTTTCTTTAGTTAATTTTGGAATCCTGCCTTTTATCTTAGCTTTCCAATGCGAGTATTTCTGCTGATGTTTATATGGATCTATTTTCATTTTATCTTATCATAAATTTATTTTATATTCATCTGCTATCTTTTGTGTTCTTTTGTTTATATTTCTCCTTGCCATGTTTATTGCCATAATGTTTTCTTAAACCTTGTATGTCGTTTGTAATGCATTTTTCTTTTTATACTTCTTGTACTTTTTTGGTACATATAATAAAGCCCCAGCTAATCCTGATTTTATTTTAAGCTCTAGCAGAAAAAGCATATCATCCATTCCTGCACGGAATGGTAAATGCGCCGCCGGGGAATTGAACCCCGTCCTAAACCTTTTTCCGTTCAACTTTTTGAGGGTTGACTTGTTAAGGGAAACATCCCTTACGATTGGGAAGGTTTTATACTAAACCGGTATACTAGCAGCGCTTATTGATATTTTTATATTAGTTAGGTTTTTATATCTATTTCTGTTGTGTAATTTATGATAAAAGATAAAAAATACTTTCAAATAAGCACAGCAATAGACTATCCTTCTGGAAGACCTCATGCAGGGCATATGTACGAGAAAGTATGCGCTGACGTTCTAGCAAGATGGAAAAGACTGCAAGGATTTAATGTTCATTTTAGTACTGGAACAGATTGTCATGGTTTGAAACTTCAAAGAGCTGCTGAAAAAGCTGGTAAAAGTCCAGAACAATTCGTCAAAGAAACAACTGAAATTTTCAAAGAATTATGCAGAATTTTTAATATTTCTTATGATGATTTTATAATGACTACTGAGCCTAGACATGAAAAAACAGTAGTAAATATTTTAAAAGAACTTGAAAAAAAAGATTATATCTACAAGGGAGAATATGAAGGATTATATTGTGTTGATTGTGAAACATTTTATACAGAAAAGGATTTAGTTGATGGCAAATGCCCCTTTCATCCAAATAAAGAAATAGAGAACTTTAAAGAAGAAACATACTTCTTTAGACTAAGTAAATTTCAAGATAGACTTATTAAAAGCATTAAAGATAAGGGCTTAATTTGGCCTAAAAAGAAAGAAAATGAAATCTTAAATAGGCTTAAAGAACCTCTTAAAGATTTAAGTATAAGCAGAACAAATGTCAAATGGGGTATATCCTTACCTTTTGATAAAAATAAAACTGTTGCTGTTTGGAATGACGCTTTAGTTAATTATTTATCCACGGTAGATTATCCAAATAAAAAATTTAAGGATTTTTGGCCAGCAGTTCATCTTATAGGTAGCGATATAGTTTGGCATCATACTGTTATTTGGTATTCTATGCTACTTGGAATTGGGGTTTCTCTCCCCAAAGTTGTTGTTCATGGTTTTGTTAATGTTGATGGAGAAAAATTAAGTAAAAGCAAGGGCTTAAAAGTAGATCCTTTGGAACTTGCAAAAAAATATCCTATTGATAGCATAAGATACTTTCTCATTAGAAATATTATATTTGGTTCTGATGGCGACTTTTCAGAAAAAACATTAGTCGAGCGCCATAACAGCGAGCTTGCAGACAAGCTTGGAAACTTAGTTTCTCGAGTAAGCGCGCTTGTTGAAAAATATGGTTGTGAAAAAACAAAAAATAGCCTAGTTAAAAAATTAAAACTTAAGCAAATAGAAAGCGAAATGCAGAATTTTGAAGTTGATAAAGCATTAAATAATATTTTTGCTTTTATCGACAATGCCAATGAATATGTTCAGAATAAAAAACCATGGGAAACTCATGATAAAAAAGTTTTTTACGAGCTTCTTGATTCAATAAAAATTATTGCAATTTTGCTTTGGCCATTTATACCTGAAACATGTGAAAAAATTGCAAAGCATTTTGGATTTAAGATAAAATATGCGGATATTGACAAAAGTTTAGAATATAAAAATATTAAGAAAGCTGAAATTCTTTTCAAAAAAATAGAGGATAAAAAGAGCGAAGAAAAACTTAATAAACCTAAAGAAACTAAAGAGATTATAGGAATAAAGAATATGGCAACAATAAAATATGATGATTTCGCTAAACTTGAACTAAAAGTTGGAACTATCAAAAAAGCAGAAGATGTTCCTGGAGCAGATAAGTTACTTAAGCTGACTGTGGATACTGGCGAAGAAAGAATAATATTGGCAGGAATAAAACAGCATTATAAAAAAGAAGAATTAAAAGGAAAACAAATTATTGTAATCTGCAATCTTGAACCTCGTATAATGAAAGGTATAGAAAGTCAAGGAATGTTACTCGCTGCAATAAATGAGAATCATAGTAAAGTAATTCTTCTTTCGCCCGAAAAAAAAGCAGAGAATGGCTGGAAAGTTAGCTAGATATACCCTCAGTAAAACAAATAATTCTCGCTGCGTTCGTTATGGACAAGGCTGAATCCTTCAAAGAATACTCAAACCCCTCTGACCAAATTGTTGAAAGTTAATGATGCTTAGTGTTATTCAATCTTATTCTCGCTCAAAAACATCTGAATTATCTGCCTATCGCTTAAACCAAGATTTTCCCGCTTTAGCTTTACAACAGCATTTACAGCAGAAACAGCTTGTATTTTTGATTCTATATCTGTATTTAAAGATTGCATAACATACTGAATTATCTCGCTTACTTCAACAAAAGGATTTTTATTAAAAAATTCAAGCGCTTTGCTCGCAGCATTAACCATAGCAACTTCTTTCTCTTTTATCATAATTCTAGATTGAAATCAAACTTTTTAAACAATTAGGTAATTGAGAACATAATTCCATTCTATACTTATAGCTTTAATTCTTCTTTAACGCTTCTCGCATATTTATGTGCCAAATGAAGAGGTTCAGGCATTTTATGGGGCTCTTGAATAAAGCTCTTTGTTAAATTATAAGCAGTAGGCAATGAAATTTTACTTCCAACACTTATGTAAAGAGGATTAGCTTTTTTCTTGCTTTTCAAAATCATTCCGACTTTTTTTCCATCCTTTAGTATTTCGTCTTTTTTTTCATCAACACTATCAACATCAAAAAGATTTTCAGATACGCCAATAGTTGGAACTCCTGTAAAAAGAGCAAAATGGCTTGCTAATCCCAGCCTTGGATGAGTTATTCCATGCCCGCGGATAAAAACAACATCTGGCTTTTCATTCAATTTATTATAAGCTTCAACAATACTTGGCATTTCTCTATAAGAGCGGAATTCATTAAGGTAAGGAAATCTTAGTTTATCCAAAAAATACTGTTGTTCAATAATATTAAACTCTTTATCACAAACAATAACAACCGAGATAATTCTATTATTAACAATAATAGTTTCTATTGCTCCAAATCTTGTAGCTACAGAAAAATCCTGGCTATCCTTAAGCCCTATACCCTTAGCTAATTTTATCTGCTCTTTTTTTAAAGCTTCAAGATCCAAGCCAAATCTTTGCGCTAATTCTTTATCATCCATAGTATATTTACCTCTTCTGACTAATTTATACAGAAAGTCTCAATTTTAAATCTTTCTCAAGTCAATAAACTTAAACCTAAGATTTTTAAACTCCATTAATATCCTAAATTTATGTTTAAACGAAAATGTTCTAAATGCAATAAGAATATTGAAAAAGACTTTGAATTTTGCCCATACTGCGGCCATAATTTTTCAAAAGAAAATTTTGGCTTGCTTGGAAAAAGCGACGATCTTTCTGAGCTAGACAGCATGTTCAAAAATAGCTTTGCTTCTAGCTCAAGTCTCGGAGGAAATCTTTTTGGAAAAATGTTCTCAAGCACTTTCAAGATGGTTGAAAAAGAAATGCAAAGAGCAATGGAAGAAGAAGCAAAAATGCCTAAAGCTGAAAGAATCTCAAATCAAAATCCAAATATTCGTTCAGATTTTCAATTATTCATAAATGGCAAAAGAGTACCTATTCCAAATAATATTGCAGGCTTGCAGATTCAAGAGCCTTTATTTAGAGGACAAATTTCTAAAAAAAACCATATCCAGCGCACTGCTCCAAAAATTTCAGATGAAACTTTAAAGGCCTCAAAAGAGCTTCCAAGAAAAGAAGCAAAAAGCAAAGTGTCAAGAACAAGCGACAGAGTTATTTACGAGCTCGAAACACCAGGATTGAATAAAATAGAAAACATTCTTATAAATAAGCTCGAAAATTCGTTTGAAATAAAAGCATACACAGAAAACGCTGTTTTCTTCAAAACCCTTCAGGTTAAGCTTCCACTTATGCAATATGCCATAAAAGAAGGCAAGCTTTTTCTTGAGTTTAAAACTCAGTAAAAAGATATTTTTATTCTATAGAAAGAGTTTTAAATGACTTAAATTTAGAAAACATATATAAGAGACTGTAGCTCAGCCCGGTAGAGCATTGCTCTGATATCTAGTTAAATGTCAGAAAGGCAGGGGTCCGAGGTTCAAATCCTCGCAGTCTCATTTTAATTTAAAACAAAGGTTTAAAAATAAACTTTTTATAGAATAATCATGACAAAAGTACAAAACAAACCAGCTCACGGGATGTATCACTACATGAAACATGCTTGGCAAAAGCCAACCGAAGAGCACTCAGATTTAATCAGAAAAGAAATGATTAAATGGAGAGCCGGCGACAGAATAACCAAGCTTGGAAAACCAACAAGATTAGATCGGGCAAGAGTATTAGGTTACAAAGCAAAAAAAGGAATTCTTATATTCAGAGTTGTAATTGGAAGAGGCGGGCGAGCAAAAGCACGACCAACAACAAAGCGAAGAAGCAAAAGATTTTCTGTTATGAAAATTTTAAGAATGAATTATCAATGGGTAGCAGAACAAAGAGTTCAAAATAAATATCAAAATCTTGAAGTTCTTAATAGTTATTTACTAGGAAAAGACGGAAAATTTGCATTTTATGAAGTTATTGCAGTAGATCCTTATGCTCCAGAAATAAAAGCAGATCCTCAGCTTAATTGGGTATGCAAGCCCGAAAATAGAAATCGAGCATTAAGAGGATTAACAAGCGCAGGAAGAAAATCACGAGGAATGCGAAAGCCAAGCAGAATGCTTAAAGTCAGACCAAGTCTAAGATCTTGGAACAGACAAGGAAGGTAATTTTATATTTTTATTATATAAATTAAATGATTAATTGTATATGCGGACTTAGCCCTTTTTAGTCTGGTTCGGGGCAGTCCAAATAATTGTTTTAGCCTTGTCTTATAATCTTTAGCGAGAATAAAATCCCACTTGAACAAATCTAATAATATTTAAAACTTACTAACACGAACGAAGTGAGATATTTAACAATTAATGAAAAGTTAAACATTAATGCTAAAAATAAGAATTTGCCTATGCAAGAAGTTTTGTAGTTTTGCTTACTCGCTTCTCTAAATCTTATTTAAAACTTACCATCAAATTTATTACATTATTTTTAAAATGAGATAATTGCCGAATTTATGCAGGCAATTAAAATAGTTAGAACTTATTATATTAATACTAAATTTTACAACCCAAAATTATCAATAAAATTCTGAATAGTCTTATATTCTTGAAGAAAATCATTTCCTTTTTTTGCCAGAGAAATGCTTTTTTTCCCATCATCATCAACTTTTAAATTAAGAAATCCTTTTTTTAAAAGTTCGTCGACATAGTCCTTAAACATCTGCGGAGAAAGATTCGAAGCATAAAGTAATCGTGTTGGCTTAATTATTCTGCTTTCTCGAACAGCATCAAGAATATCCTTGATAACATCTAATCTTTCTCGTTTTTTATTTATCATAATTAACTTCTCCTAGTAACTTTAATTATTCCATAAAGAAAAAGCAAGAAGATAATAGCATCAAGCAAATATATCCCAATAACTCCATATTTATTCCATACTAAAAAATAAGAGACAATAAAATTTAATATTCTAGTAATCATTATTAAAAGTATAATCCAAAGGTATAGTCCTAAAAATCCGCTTTTTTTCTGAACCTGTCCGTATTTTTCAAAGGCCACTCCACCAGCAAAACTAAATATAATAATCTGTGAAAAGAACATCATAGAATAATTTCCAAGAATAAAATCAAGAATGCCAATTATCAAAGCAAGAGCATAAAAAATAAATATCCTCGCATTAAATAAAGAACTATGACTATTTTTTGTTGTGAACCTTTTAAATAACAAGCTATAGAATAGGAAAAAACTAGCCATAACCATAAAAAATTCAAACGCTATTCTAAATCCCATAAAAAAAGAATCAGAGACAATGTGGCCATAAGTTAAATCGTACTGAACAGAAACAAGATATCTTAATAAAAAAGCCAGACCATAGCACAAAAAGGCATTTCTAAAATAACGTATGCCTTCGTGCTCGCTTAGATGATACATTTTATGGGTTTTAAAAACAATAATAAAAGAGATTATAGCCACATTTAAAGTAAAGAGCAGTTTCATCAATTCATGATTTTCAATAAGCCAGCTATAAGATAACATAAAAATTCTTAATTTTTTATTTATTTAAAGTTATATATACCGAAATATAGAGGATTGCTATATATCTTATCTATTTACTACAATTTCTGACGCCTTATAAAGACCAAATAACTTATATAAATAACAAAATGGAGGCCAAAACAAGCACTCGACTTAACTCGAAAAAAAGTGATAAAATGGATGACTCAATTCCCCCCTAACACTCATTCTGTATAAACACTAAAAAACAGATGGGCAAAGCCAAATAATGGTTTTTACACCTAACCTCTTCCATTATTTGGTTTTTGCCTGTCAATTTATTGCTTCAATTGGGAGCAATAACCCTTTAGGCTTGCTATGATAGTTTTTAGTCGTCCCAATTGAAGGCTTAAAAAATACCTCGCATTTTGATGCGATTGGGATTTTTTATTTTATGCAGAAAATAACAAAAATATAGTTTACTAAAGCTATAAAAATACATTATTCTTAAGCTAATATGGAGGGGTGACTTATCAGGGGAACCAAAGGTTACCATACGATATGCAATATCTAAAATTATGCGAAGTTTACGAAGAACTCGAAAAAAACCCGAGCAGATTAAAAAAAATAGAAATTCTTTCTGAATTTCTAAAAAAACTAAAGGAAAAAGATTATGAAATTCTTTATCTCATTCAAGGAAGAGTTTGGCCAGACTATGAAGAAAAAGAATTTGGAATATCCACTCAGCTTACAATAAAAGCACTCGCAAAATCCTCAGGAAAACCCGAGTCGGATATTGTTAAAAAATGGAAAAAAGTAGGTGATTTAGGCGAAGTTGCTGCAGAAGTTACAAAAACAAAAAGCCAATCAACGCTTTTCTCAAGCCAATTAACAACAATTAAAGTTTTTGAAAATTTAAAGAATCTTCCAGAACTTACTGGAAAAGGCACAGTAGATAAAAAAATAGGGCTGATTGCAGAATTGCTTTCAGGAGCTTCGCCAATAGAAGCAAAATATATTGCAAGAACACTTCTTAATGACTTAAGAATAGGAATAGGTTCAGGAACAATAAGGGACGCAATTGCATGGGCTTGTTTTGATAAAGAGGATAAAGAAGCTATAAAATTAATTCAATCTGCATATGATAAATCCACAGATTTTGCAATTGTTTTTGAAAAAGCTCTAAAAGGCAAAAATGAATTAAAAAAAATACAATTTTCACCAGGCAAACCACTTAAAGTTATGTTGGCCTTAAAAGCAGAATCAATTATCGATGGCTTCGAAAGAGCAGGAAAGCCCTGCGCATTTGAATATAAATACGATGGCTTTAGAATGATGATTAATAAAGACGAATTAGGAAATATAAAAATATTCACTAGAAGGCTTGATGAAGTTACAAAACAATTTCCAGAAGTTCAAGAATATGTTAAAAAATTTGTTAATGCTAAATCTTTCATTATTGATTCCGAAGCAGTCGGCTATAATAAAAAAACAGAGCAATATATGCCTTTTCAGAACATAAGCCAAAGGATAAAAAGAAAATATGATATAGAAAAAGTAGCTGAAGAATTTCCTGTTGAGATAAATGCTTTTGATATTCTATATTACAATGGCGAAGCTATGATAGAAGAACCTTTTGAAAAGCGTTCAAAGCTTTTAAGAAAAATTATAAAAGAAGAAAAATTCAAATTTAAAACTTCAGAACAGCTAATTACCTCTGATGAAAAAGAAGCTGAAAAATTTTACAAACAAGCATTAAAAGATAATCAAGAAGGGGTAATGATAAAAAATCTTCAATCAAAATATGAGCCAGGAGCAAGAGTAGGAGATATGCTTAAACTAAAACCTGTAAGCAATGAATTTGATTTAGTTATTACTGGTGCAGAATATGGAACAGGAAAGCGCGCAGGCTGGTTAACAAGCTTTGATCTCGCATGTAAAAATGAAGATACAGGAGAATTCTTGGATATTGGAAAAGTATCAACAGGAATTAAAGAAAAAAGCGAGGAAGGCACAAGTTACGAAGATATGACTAACCTTCTCAAACCCCTAATAACATCTGAAAAAGGAAAAAACATCAAAGTAAAACCAAAAATAGTAATCACCGTGATATTTCAAGAAATTCAGGGCTCGCCAAGCTATAACTCTGGCTTCGCCCTGCGATTTCCAAGATTTGCCGCATTAAGAACCGACCGAAGTATTCATGACATTGCAACAATAAAAGAAGTCAAAGTTCTGCATAACCGCGAAGTTTTGAAGAGACAGTATTAAATTCTCCTCGACAACAACCAAAAGCTTTATAAACCCAAGACCTTTTTAAAGCACGTAAATAAACCTGCAGACTTAATAAGGAAAGGTAACTTGTGAAAGGTTGACTTTGAAAAAAGTTAATAATAAACAAAGTAAACCTTGAGTTAGGAAAACCTTGGTTTTCATACAACAAAAATGGCAAAAGATTCTTTAAGCATACAAAATATTGTAGCAACAACTTCTCTTGGAAAAGATGTTCCACTAACAAAGCTTGCTAAAACACTATCCAACACAGAATATAATCCTGAACAGTTTCCTGGTTTAGTTCTTAGAATAAAAAAACCAAAGTCAGCGGTTCTTGTATTCAGTTCAGGAAACTTAGTTTGCACAGGAACAAAATCAATTGCTCAAGTCAAAGAAGTTATTCGCGAAGTAATAAAACAGCTTAAAAAAATCGGAGTTCGAGTAACAATAACCCCAAAAATAACTGTTCAGAATATTGTTGCTTCAGGCAGCATAAATATAAATCTTAACTTAAACTTTTTAGCTCTTGAACTTGAAAATACAGAATATGAGCCAGAGCAATTTCCAGGATTAGTTTACAAATTAGTTGAGCCTAATGCAACTTTTCTTTTATTCAGCAACGGAAAACTTGTTTGCACAGGAACAAAAAATAGGGCTCAATTAGAAGATTCTATGAAGCAGCTTAAAAAAAAGATACGAGAAGTTCAAAAAAGAATAAAGAATAAATAATTTTTCTATATTTAATTATCATTAATAATCCAAATAGGCTAGCGCCTTGTCAGACTGGTTTGCCTATAATTTTAAGATTTAGCCTTATTCAATAATATTTGCTACTTATCATCAAAATTTATTGCATTAATCTTTTCATAAGAAGATTACCGAGCAGGAAGAGGCAATCTATTTAGTTGATTCACATTCATTCTAAAATATCTTTTTCTTCAGGAAAAATATTTCGCTTTGTAGAAGGCACAGCTCTTTTTTCATTCATTTCGTCTCTTATTTTTATAAGTTTTTTGAAGGCTTCTTCACTTTTATCTTGAGGAAATTGATATCGCTTATACCAATGATCAGGAAAAGCTGCTGGATCAGGAACAAAGGATTCAGACATTGCTTCCCATTGGATTGAATGTTCTCTAGGAAAAAATATCAGATAAAAATCCATCATATTTTTTGTACAAACCCTTTTCTTGGAACAAAAACATCGCCTGAAGCAATTAACTTTTGGATAGAATCATCAATTTCATCTTTGCTCATTTTTCCTTCAAGCTCTTTTTCAAGCTCTTCATGAGGGATAAATTTTCCAAGCCTCTCTTCTAATCTGCTTAAAGTTTCTCTAAGCAGAATAACTTTGCTTCTCTGGCTTGTTGAAACTCCTACAGCAATCCTATCAATATCAAATGCTCCTGTTTCAGAATCTCTTCCTACTTGTTCCATATAATATCTCAATATTCCTATTGCAATTTTAGAATCTTCTCTTGTCACTTTTTTTGAAAGCCTCATTTTAGCATGAGCTTCTGAAAGTCTTACAAGAGCTTCAAGTTGTCTTGCAGAAATAGGGATAGACTTTATTCCCATTGCATCTGCAGATACATTTGAATTTCTCATTTTTACATAAAAATCTTTTATTTCTTTTACAGCTTCATCAGTCAATATTGGCTTTACTTTCTGCTTTGCATAAGCGACATATTTTCTGAACAAATGCCTTTCAATCTGCGCAAGATTCTCGCTTTTCTGATATTGAGTTAATACATGACTTGCAATAGATTCATCTTTTATCTTATCAGGCATATCCCTTAAAACAAAAATTACATCAAATCTATTGATCAATGAAGGCGGTAAATCAATTTGCTGCGCGATTGTCTGATAAGGCTCAAATCTTCCTAATTTTGGGTTTCCAGCAGCCAGTACAGATGTTTGTGCTTGAAGTGTGTTTCCTTGAATGGCTATTTTTCCGTTTCTTCTTGTTATAAAAAATCCTGTTTCTGTTGAAAAGCACCAAACTTTTCCATTGTAATTCAATTTTTTAATTGAACTCTTCTTTATTTGGGGCGTAGTTTGATTTGATAAGATAACTCTATAAAAATTTCTTCGATTGCCTCTTGTTTTTTCTTTATAAGCTAAATGCTTACTTGCAGATTTTCCCAATAACAGAGACAGCATCTGAAATTCATCAATAAGCTTTTCAGAAGTTGAACCAAACGCCTTTCCATCTTTGGAACCATCGCCCAACATCATTGCATCAAAAAGTATTTTTAATTGCCTTTTTGATATTTTAGAAACTAAAATAGGCAATTTTTTTTGATAAACTAATTCTCCGCAATTTTTTGTTAAATAATTATATAGTTGTGTATTCGTTATCTTAAATTTATTATAAGGCCCAGATTTTATTTTAGTTAAAGTAAATCCGACGTATTTTGAAAGTTTATTTAAACAATTTTCTATTTTCCTAGAGTTTTTTCCTTCTTTTTGGGTAATACTAATTGTGGGATTAGTTTCTTTTCCACCCTCAGTTACATAATATCCGATAAATTCCAACCATAAATCTGCAGGAATCTTTTTATCTTGATGTTGATGAATATATTTAATATGAGTTCTATTTTGTTTATGTTTAATTGCAGGAAGAATAAATTCTTTTATTTCAGAATTATCATAAGTCCCTGAGTTTATAAATTCTATTCGATTATATTTTATTCTTTCTGCTTCTAATGCTTGAAATTGTTTATGGCGTGGCTCTTTAAACAACATTTTATGATTCGGCGTAACAGATATATCATTTCTTTTATCTTTAAAATTATACATTTCTTGATTATAATCATACACAAAAAGTCCTTTATGCGGCAAAAATTTTATTGTTTTATCTTTTGTATCAAATTGTGCTATTTTCAAATTATTTGTTTCATTATATTTTTTCCATCCTTCTTCAGTTAAAACTTCAGTATCTTGGGAGTAACATGCCTGAACATTAGCTTTTGAAATTGTTACAGTTTGTTGTTCCATCGCTTCATGCATTGCGCTTCTATCATTAGGATCCATTTTTTCTATTTCATCAATGCAGACAATTCCTTTATTTGCAAGAACCATTGCTCCTGCTTCTAAAGCCCAGCCCTTTAGATATTCATCTTTAACAACAGTAGCAGTAATACCTGCTCCACTTGCAGCCTTACCAACAATATAACGGCCTTTTGGAGCCATGTCTGAAATAAATTTTAAAGTTACACTTTTTGCCACCCCAGGATCCCCCATTAAAAGAATATGAATATCTCCTCTCTTAACACTTCTATCTGCGCTGACTTTTCTTACTCCACTAAACATTTGTAAAACTAATGCTTTTTTAATTTCATCATAACCCCAAATACTTGGAGCAATACTTGCGGCTAATTTTTCAAAAACTTTTGGGTCAGCAGCAAGTTCTTGAATTTGCCTTTCATCTTCTTCACTTATTTTGACTTCATCATAACTTTCTTCAAGAGGAATAATATTATTTGCTTGAATAGCTAAATCAAAAACAGTAGACAATCCTCCGCTTGAAAGCGGTCTTGGAATTTCTTTCAATATACCTATAACTTTTACTCTAGCTCCGGGAGTAGTTTTTTCTTCCATTTTTGGCTCAACTAAATCTTCCTGAAGAAAAATATCCATCCTTCTAGGCTGTTCTCCTCCAACAAGAGCTTCAGGAGATTCTTCAATTATCAGTCTTTGCGCATCAACCATTTCTTTACTAATAAGTCTAAATTGCCCTTTTCTTCCGCAAGAGCATCGTGTTGGCTCTCTGAATTTTTTTTCTATTTGAAGAACAGAAATAATTGTTCCACAAGAAGGACATTCAAATTTTGCATTAACAACTTCAGGCCTTACATTCGATGCCTGTCGAACTATTCCTTCGATTGAAATAAGTTTGTTAAGATGCTTTGCTCGAATATGCCCAATTTTTGAACCCTGAGTTTCTGGAATATTTATAAAACGAACACGAGCATTTTTAATCAAACCCAAGTCATCCAAAGCAGTTTCTAAAATTTGAAGAATTTCTTCAGGTGAATTTAACAAGTCTTCAGCTAACTTATGAGAAAAAGTAGCTAAATCACTAAAATCAACAATAATAATATTTTTATCTTCTCTGATACTCTGTCCAATCTCTTTTCTGTAAGTATCAAAAAATCGCTTTGCTTCTGCTATCTGTTCTTCTTGACTGCTCTTTTCGGCCATAGAATATAGGTGCTGTTTTTTGTTTTAAAGGTTTCTGTGCTAGAATGTATATTTGTTAAACAGAGTGTCAGAAAATTTATATCAAATACACACCAACAATCTTTAAAAACAATCTGTTTCTCAAACTATCATGGTAGAGGTTAGAAAAAGAGAAACAGCATACAAATTAAGAATAGGCGATATTTTAAGGGGCTCGCCGATAGTTGAAGATATTCCTCAAGAAACTCCTAATCCAAATTCAGTTATAACTTCACCAGTAAAAGAAAGATTCCGTTTTCTTGAACTTGAAGACAAGCGAATAATTAGAGTGAATATAATTGCAAATATAGTCGAAAAATATCAGTCAGAAGGAGAGAAAAAATATGCAAGCATTACAATTGATGATGCTTCAGGTCAGATACGGCTTAAAACTTTTGGTGAGGATACTGCAAAATTGGAAAATTTTTCACAAGGAGATACTATTTTAGTTATTGGAGTATTAAGAAGTTATAATGGCGAAATTTATATTCTTCCAGAAATAGTAAAAGCAGCTGATCCGCGTTATCTTTTAGTAAGAAAACTTGAAATTGAGAAAAGTTTGGGAATAAAACGAGAAGCTTCAGCTAAACAGCCTCAAGATATGAAGCTTAAGGATCAAATTTTAGAAATAATAAAATCTGGCGAAAGCACAGGCGGAGTAAGTACCGAAGAAATAATTTTAAGAGTAAAATCTTCAAGCCCGGAAGCAATTAATGAAGAGATAGTAAAGCTGATTGAAGACGGAATTGCTTATGAGCCTCGTCCTGGAAAAGTCCGATATCTTGGATAAAATTTTAAATATTTTTGTCCAACCCCTATCTTTAAAAATGCCTTTATTCTTTGATATTTATGGCACATGAAGAAAACTATGAATCATTATTAAATGAAGCTTATACAAAAATAAAGCCAGTAGAATCAAAAATAGATAGATTCGAAGTGCCAAAAGTTGAAGGACATATTGAAGGCCAGAAAACAATAATTACTAATTTTAAGCAAATATGTTCTTATATAAGAAGAGACTGCAGCCATATGCTAAAGTTTCTGCTTAAAGAACTTGCAACTCCAGGCAGCATTAAAGGTGACAGGCTTGTTCTTACAAGAAAAATGCCCAGCAGCCTGATAAATGAAAAAATTCAGTTATATGTGAACAGTTATGTTTTATGCAAAGAATGCGGAAAGCCCGACACAGAACTAACTCATGAAGATAGATTTCATTTTATTCACTGCCTCGCCTGCGGCGCTAAAAAGTCTATTCCTAAAATATAATTTATTAATTGAGGGCTTTGATTTACCTCCCTTTTCGAAGAAAATCGTTTCAAAGTCCTCTTTGAGAATTTGATATTTTGGGGTTATTCCAAATTCTCAATTATAATTAATTCAATAATAGGCTTCGCCTCGTCAGTCTTGTTCAACATTGTAAGTTACGCTAAAGAAATTTCTTGAGTTATTTAATCTTTTTTGCCCCTACAACAATTCCAACAAACATTAATAAAATTTTTAAGTAGAAAGTCGAGCATGCGCAGACTTTCTTAATAATAATAATAATGAATTAAAATCTCAACTTTTACTTCTTAGACTCTTTATACATAATAATCAAGTTATATACAAAAGCAACAAGAAGTACTAAAAATCCTACCCCAAATAAAATTATTGTTGCACCACCCACAACTTGAAGAATTCCAGCAACATGAGCATAGTCTACATTATCTTTTAATTTAATCAAACCAACACCCAATAAAATTGATAAGATAATAATTCCTAAAAGATAAGCTAAAAGCAAACCAAAAAATATGCCTGCAATTCTTAAAAACTCTGGATTTTGCATAAGCGCTTGTCCAAGAATAGTTTGCTGTTCTGAAGTCATAGTAGTTATATCAGTAATTCCAATACCTGCATTTATTGCAGTCTCTCCAACTAATACAACCATTTTCTGAGTCATAGGGCTTATGCTAAAGCTTGCAACAAAAATAGATGCAAAAATAAGTAAAATTAAAAGTATAGAAGTAACTTTCAGAAGTTTAGAATCATATCTTTTTCCAAGAGCATAAAAACCGCAGATAAATATTATCATTAAAATCGTCGTAATAATAGATATTGCAGGTACAAAAACAAAAAAACCGAGAAGCATAAATATTGCTAAAGCAACTCCTGAAAAAAATGTATACCTAAAAAATAATGAATTTTTATCAGAACTAGAATGATTCAAATTAGTTTTATTTGGAGTTACCTTAACTGCCTCTTTTTGTTTTTTCATAATATACTCTAATATTTTTGGTATTTATAAACTTTCTGAATGATTAAATTAATTTAATAACATTTAAAAACCTGCGAATGTAATTAAGTTTATCAAGGAGGCTAAAAAAATGACAGAAGGATATTGTGTTAAATGCAAAAAGAAAGTTGAAATAAAAGACGCAAAAGAAAGCAAAACTTCAAAAGGAACGAAGATTGCAAAAGGAAAATGTGCTCATTGCGGAACAACTGTTTGCAGAATGGGCGGATTAAAGTAAAGTTTTAATTTATTTTTTATTTATGTTTAAAATATACTTATTTTGAACAGTCAGAAAATTGATAATTTTCTGAAATTTTAGTTAATTGGGGCCCTAAGCAAGCATAGCTTAAATTTAAAAAGAAAGGGCTTTTCATAGATTTATGCTAGTAAAAATTCACAGCTCTTACAGAAATGTAGTTGCAATCTGCGATTCTGATTTAATTGGAAAAACCTTTGAACAGGATATCAGGCAGATTGTTATTAACCCTAATTTTTTCCAGGGCGAGGAAAAAACCGAATCAGAAGTTCTTGAAATTATTGAAAAAGGCGCAGCAGAAGATTATACTTTTAACATTGTCGGCAAGCATTCAATAGGCTTAGCATTAAAATGCGGATTAATCAAACCAGAAGGCATCATAAAAATTCAAGACGTGCCTATTGCGTTAGTGTTGTTGTAAGGTTTAAAAACACTGTTTCTTTATTCTCAACATGCCAAACCAAAACGACTTTGAAAGCAATGAATTCGGAGATAATGAAAGCTCTGAAACAGAAACTTCAACTCAGCCAGGCCAGCCGCCGGTTTTTGTAAGAGTTCGTATTCCAAGAGGAAAAGAAGTTATTGGAAAAGTTGAATCACGATTAGGCGCAAATAGAATGAATGTTGCTTGCTTTGATGGAAAAACACGAAACTGTAGAGTTCCCGGAAGATTAAAACGAGCACTTTGGATAAGACCTGGAAATATTGTTTTAGTTGAACCCTGGGAATATGAAGGCGATAAAAAAGGGGATGTAATATTTTCTTACACTCCAACACAAATTCAATGGCTTGAACGAAAAGGATTCTTAAAAGGCATCAGCAACGAATTCTAAACATGATAAAAAAAATGGCTGCAGGAGATAAGAAGAACACCGCAGGCGAGCAATTTTATTTTAGCAGATTCAATAATAAACTAAAAATGAAATTGGGAGAAGGTTCTTGGTCTGCCGGATTCGCAAACCGCGAAAATCTACGGATTTTCGGGGCCCTAAAAATCCACGAAGATTTTTTTGGAACCCGCGAGGGGTTTTAGCTATGGAGCAGCTATACTCCAATGTACCTCGAAAAGTTATTCAAAGCAAAAAACAAATTGAAAATTCTCTTAAAGTAAAAGTAAAAATAAACGGAAATATTATTACTATTGATGGAAAAATCGAAGACGAATTAATTGTTCATAATATTATTGAAGCTCTTAATCTTGGTTTTACAGCAAATAAAGCCCTGTTATTAAAAGAAGAGGGATTTGAATTCGAAAAAATATTAATTAAAAAAATAGCAAACAGAAGAAATCTCAGCCAAGTTCGGGCAAGAGTCATAGGAACAAATCGAAAAGCTCTCGACAATATTGAATCTCTGACAGATTGTTTCATAGCACTTCATGATAATACTATCGGAATAATTGGCAATCATGAAAATCTTAGAAAAGCGCTTTATGTTCTCAAAAGAATAGTTGCAGGCAGCAAGCATGCAAATATGTATGCCTGGCTTGAAACTCAGAAAGCTTTAGAAAAAGCAGTATTCTAACAAGCAGAAACCTTTTAAAAACATCATTTCTTAGAAATAGCATGCCTTAATAGCTCAGTTGGTAGAGCACATGACTGTTAAAAATTAAATACAGCAATCATGGGGTCAGAGGTTCGAGTCCTCTTTAAGGCGTTTAATTTTTGATATTATTCGATATGTTGTTACCCTAGCTCAATAGGAGAGTAAGATTTATAAATTCTATGCGCTTAATTATTTTATGTATATTCTTCTGAAAAGGGGTAGATTAAAAGAAATAGTTATAGATGCAATTAAAAAAGCAGGCTCTGAAAAACAATTTTTAAAAATAATAAATATTCCTCGATCAAAAATTTGGAAGTATAAAACTATGAATGTTGCCCTCACTGAAGAAAGAATAAATAAATTTTTAGATTATTTAAATATCTCATTAAAAGAAGAATATATCGAAAAAAGACTTCCGAATAATTGGAGGCAGAAAATCGGAGGTATAAGAGCCGTAGAATTAAAAAAAGAAGAAGGGAATTTTGAAATGCAATTATCAAATTGTAGAAAAAAAGCAAAAACAGGCCTCCACGAGTGGCATAAAAAATGTAAAATAACTAATCCTGAAGGATATTACCTAGCTCAGTATGAAAAATTTAAAAAAATTGCAGAGTATAAATATACAACCAAAAACGGAGAAAAAGTTAGAAATGCTCTTGAAAGAGATACTGCCGATAAATTAAAATCCCTGGGAATGAATTATAAGTATGAACCCTTAATAAAAGTTGAAGGTAAATATTTTTTTCCAGATTTTCTAATTAATAATAAAATTATAATTGAATGTACAATGTGGCGAGGTTATGACAAAGCAATCAAATTAAAAGAAAAAATAAGACTATTAGAAAAAGAATATAAAGTTTATGTAGTCATACCTGAAAAGCTAAATAAATATTATCAATCTTTAAATGATAATTTAATAGAAGGATTAGATAACTTTAAAGAAATAATTAAAAGAATCTAATCTCTTCTTCATAATATAAATCTATAAAAATAAGCAAATCTTAGACTATTTATGGTAACACAAGGGCTCGAAAGAGACACTGCAAAAATATGTGATTCTCTTGAAGCAACTACTCGGTTATTAGAATATCGTCATCTAGCTAGAATTAAACCCTTATTTGGGCTTAGACTAATAACAACAAATGATACTCAAGAACGTAATCTCGAACACGTTCTTAGTCAATTAGAAGGTTTAAAAAAATATTCCTTTCAAGTAGGAGATAAAAGCTGTAGTGTAGAAATAGACTTAAAGAAAATAGAATATGGGTATGATCTTTTATTAAATCTTCCTGAAAATTTAGATTTTTCAAGAAACACGAGATTAACAAGAGAAGCTTGGCAAAAAATTTTAAGTATAATTGAAAAGGAGTATACTAAACTTCATAAGTAAAGTTTTTATACTAAGATAACATTTAATTCTTATGGAACTTGATAAAGCAATAAAAGAGAGGCATAGTGTAAGAAATTTCAAGCAGACAAAAGCTCCAAATTATAAGGAAGTAATCTCGATAATTGAAGCAGGCACAAAAGCTCCTCAAGCAGGAAATATTGAAACCATAAAGTATATTATAGTTCAAGACAAAGAAAAAATAACTCAGCTTGCAGAAGCAGCTCAGCAAAACTTTATCGAACAAGTTGATTTTCTTATAGTTATTTGTTCAGATAAATCTGCTCTAGAGCGAGGATATTATGACCGAGCAAAAATGTATTCGCGCCAGCAGGCAGGAGCTTCAATTCAGAATATGCTTCTTAAAATTACTGAACTAGGACTAGCAACTTGCTGGATAGGTGCTTTTACAGACCACATAGTAAAAAGAATCTTGCATATTCCAGATGATGTTGATATCGAAGCAATGCTTCCTATTGGTTATGAAATGGGAAAAACAAAACAATCAACAAAACCCAATTTAGACAGAGTCATTTATTTTGATGACTGGAAAAATAAGTTTATGAAACCAAAGCGCGTCGTGCAAGGTTTTCAAACATAATTCTGTAATATATACTTTGTAATATATAGTATTAATAATATAGATTAGGAGATATAGTTTAAAATATATAATAACCCAACCAGAACTCTACTTCTAATTTCCATAGCAGGAGTATGACTTAATCCTCATGCAATTACTCGCCCATTACCATCAAAATTGTTTCAAATTATTCTTATCGTTATAAGAAAACCGAGCATGCGCAGGTTTTCTAATCCGCATGAGTATAAATAAAAAAATAAACCGGCGCGTTTCCGCGCCGGCTCGATTTAAAATAAAATTAA
>Ga0209542_10001686_pt1 | contig 51389 bp, 47 predicted proteins | sample RifCSPhighO2_01_FD_184028 | JGI IMG/M metagenome (GOLD analysis project Ga0209542, IMG submission 184028) | Soil microbial communities from Rifle, Colorado - Rifle CSP2_plank highO2_0.1 (SPAdes) (version 2) | ecosystem: Environmental > Terrestrial > Deep subsurface > Rock core/Sediment ...
CTGGCGGCCAAGGGCAATGTCATCATCCGCGGTTGGGGCGCGACCCATATCCTGCGCCCGATTCCGCATATCCCGTGCGTGCGCGTCGGCGCGCCGTTCGCCACGCGCCTCAAGTGGGTCATGAATTCGCTCGGCACCGATGACGAGGACATGGTCGCCGAGGAGATCCGTCACAGCGACGCGGCGCACCGGGCCAACATGCAGCACCAGTTCGGCGTGGCCTGGGGCGAGCCCATGCAGTACGACCTCACGCTCAACACCGAACGCCTGTCGGTGGCGACCTGCGTCGAGATGATCAAGCAGTTGCTGAAACGGCCCGAGTTCGAGGAGACGCCGGAATCGCGCGCCAAGCTCGCCAACCTGACGCTCGAATACCACGTGCGCGCGGCCCTGCGCGCCAGTCCCAAAACCGCCGACGTCAAGATCTTGATCAGCGCCGACAGCGGTAAGCTGACACTCGAAGGCATCGCGGCCGGCGCCGATGAAAAGCACGCGATTGCCGAGGTCGTCTCGCACGTCGCGGGCGTGAAGGGCGTCAGCAACAAGCTCAAGGTCATGAAGGACGTAAAGCTATTCCCCTCGTCCAAAACCTAGCGATGCGCTGAGGCAGTCCTCCTCCCATTGCGGCGGGAAACCTGCTCACGGCAACGGGTTCCGCGCCCTGTCGCTTGAAGACCAGTGGCATGGCAGTCCAAGATATCGAAATGATTCGACTGACGAAAACATTAAACGCCTGGGGGACTGCTGATTTTGAAGGCATCTTCAGGGAAGAAATCGCGCAAATGGATGCACAACAGCTTCCCTTGCAGCAGGGATTATCGACCGGCAGCTATGCCATCGACAGCCAGCTCAATGCCATGATCATCGGTGTTTCCGAGGAAGCAGGTTTTATACGTGTAAAGGCCGGTATTTTTTATTCAGGCATCATCGCCGGATGCAGCTGTGCCGATGACCCCACGCCCATCAACGAAGAAAGTGAGTACTGCGTAGTACAATTGGACATTGATAAACAGACGGCTGAGACGAGAGTCGCTCTTCTGGCAGACTAGTGAGGACGCAGGCATGGGTGCGCAGTGGAAGACCAAGATCAAGGAAACGACGGCGGCCGCGAAGGGCCGCATCTTCACCAAGCTGGCCAAGGAAATCATGGTCGCGGCGCGCGTGGGCGCCGATCAGGACATGAACTCCAAGCTGCGCATGGCGGTGGACCAGGCCAAGAAGGCATCCATGCCCAAGGACACCATCGAGCGTGCCATCAAGAAGGGCGCCGGGCTGCTGGACGAGGGCGTGAGCTACGAGAAGCTCACCTACGAAGGTTTCGCCCCGCACCGCGTGCCGGTGATTGTCGAATGCCTGACCGACAACGTGAACCGCACCGTCACCAACATTCGCATCCTGTTTCGCAAGGGGCAGCTCGGCACCTCGGGTTCCGTCGCCTGGGATTTCGACTACCTCGGGATGATCGAGGCCACCCCGCGATCGCCTGACGCAGACCCCGAAACCGCCGCCATCGAGGCCGGCGCCCGCGATCTGGAGCCCGCCGAAAACGGCGCCACGTTGTTTCTTAGCGATCCATCCGATCTGGATGCGGTATCCCGCGCCTTGCCGGCGCATGGATTCACCGTGCAGTCCGCCCAACTGGGCTACCGGCCAAAGAATCCCGTGACGCTGGACGGCGCGGCGCGCGCGGAAGTCGAGGCGTTCCTGGAGGCGGTCGATGCCGATGATGACGTGCAAAACGTATATGCGGGGCTGGCGGGTTAAAGCCGGATGTCATTTCAGCCCGTCTTTCCTGGAATCATGCCGCCTGATCTTGCGCTGCTTCTGACAAAAATAGGCATGCGATAACAAATTCGCCATGTGGCATCAGGCTTTCCCCCATGATTCGAATTATTGCTGAAGATAATTTAGAATTTAACTTGCCGGAAAGATGAGAATGGCGGAAAAAGCAATAAAGCACATATGCCGTTTTTTTTTGACCACGAAGGCATATGAATAATAACCACTCGACCTCAAGGAGACTTCAATGCGCGTAATGAAAAAAATCGTGACCGGTATGGTCATGTTATCTGTGACGTTAGTGTTGGCAACGAATGTCTATGCTGCAAAAGCGAAGAAGCCGCCCACCGATAAGCAGTTGATCGCGAGCGCGATGTCGGCGGCGCCGGCCAAGGTCGCGAAGGGCGCGACCGTCGTGGCCATGGAGGCCGACGGCAAGATGCGCACGCTGCGGAAGGGAAAGAACGGCTTCACCTGCATGCCGGACAATCCCGCGACCCCGGGCCCCGACCCCATGTGCATGGACAAGAACGCCATGGACTGGGTGCATGCGTGGATCGCGCACAAACCGCCCACCCCTGGCAAGGTCGGTTTCATGTACATGCTTGCCGGTGGAACGGATGCCAGCAATACGGACCCATATGCGACCAAGCCCGAGCCGGGCAATCACTGGATCAAGACTGGAGCGCACGTGATGATCGTGGGTGCTGACGTGAGCTTCTACGACATGTATCCGAAGTCCGCCGATCCGGATACGTCGGTGCCTTACGTGATGTTCGCGGGAACGCCCTACCAGCACCTGATGGCGCCGGTGAAGTAAGTATCGAGTCGTAAAAACAAGCAGCCGGTAAAGCCCATGTGAAGAGGGGTGGAGGGGTTAATAATCAATCCCTCCGCCCCTCTTTTTTACCGCGCTCAACTCAAACGATTTTCTCGATCTTCAGTTTGCCTTTTTCCTCGCCCAGGGTTTTGGCCAACAGCTTGACGCAGGCATAGACGGAATCGATATGCGGCGTGGGCGTGTTCGTGAGCTTGCCCAGTTCGATCACGGCGCCGACCAGGGCGTCGATCTCGATGGCGCGGCCGATCTCGATGTCCTGCAGCATGGAGGTCTTGTGCTTGCCGACCTTCTCCGCGCCGGCGATGCGCTTCTCCAGCGTCACGCGGAACTCGATGCCGAGCTTGTGGGCGATGGTCTGGGCCTCGGTCATCATGTCGGCCGCGAGCTGGCGCGTGAGCGGGAACTGGCAGATGTCCACCAGCGTGGAATGGGTGAGGGCGCTGATCGGGTTGAAGCTGAGATTGCCCCAGAGCTTGAGCCAGATTTCCGAACGGATGTCCTTCAGCACCGGTGATTTGAAGCCGGCCTTGGTGAACGTCGCCGTGATGTTCTTCACGCGCTCGCTTTCGGAGCCGTCGAGCTCGCCCACCGGAAAACGATTGCCTTCGATGAGCTTGATGACGCCCGGGGAGACGATCTCGGCGGCGGGATAGACCACGCAGCCGAGGATGCGCTCGACCTCGATGCTGGCCATGAGGGTGCCCTGCGGGTCCACCGTCTCGACGCGCCGGCCTTCGAACTCACCGCCATGTTTCTGGAAATACCACCAGGGAATGCCGTTCTGGGTCGTGACCACGGCGGTCTTGGCGTGGAACAGGCTGGGAATCTCCTTGGCGATGGGCTCGATCTGGTGCGCCTTGAGCGCCAGGATCACGACGTCCTGCGCCCCGGCCTCGCCGAGCCTGCTCGTGGCCTTGACGTTTTTCGCTACGTGCTCGCTGCCATCCTCTTCGATCAGCTTCAGGCCGTTCTGGCGCATGGCCTCAAGGTGCGCGCCGCGCGCGATCAGCGTGACTTCCTCGCCCGCGAGCGCGAGTTTCGCGCCCATCAAACCGCCGATGGCGCCGGCGCCGACGATGCAGATCTTCATGGATCAACCCTCCAGATTTATTTAGAACCCACAGCAATAAAAATTAGACAGGATTCACAGGATTAACATGATTAAAACTGTTTCCGAGAACGCTTTTGCTTCTGTTCAGAATTTATATCCTGTCAATCCTGTTAATCCTGTCCATTCGTTTTGTCAGTTCTTGTATTCGTTGGACAGCGTGCCGATGCCGTCGATGACGATCTCGACCCTGCTGCCCGGTTTCATGGAGCCGACGCCCACGGACGTGCCGCAGGAAATGACATCGCCCGGGTAAAGCGTCATGTCGCGCGAGATCAGGCTCACGATCTGCGCCGGCTTGAAGATCATGTCGCTCACGGGGTAATTCTGCCGCTCCTTCCCGTCCAGCAGGGTCTTCACGCTGAGTTCGAGCGGATTCACGTCCGTGGCGATCACCGGACCGAACACGCCGAAAGTATCGAAGCCCTTGGCGCGCGTCCACTGGGCGAAGGTCGGGTCCTTCTGGATCAGCTCGGCGGCAGTGACATCGTTGGAGCAGGTGTAGCCGAAAATGTATTTGGCGGCATCGGCCTCGGAAACGTTCGACGCGCGCTTGCCGATCACAATTCCCAGCTCGCCTTCGTACACGACCTTGCCGGAGTAGGAGGCCGGCACGCGAATGGTCTGGCCGCCCGCGAGGAACGAATTCGGTGACTTGAGCAGGTACAGCGGTTCGGGCGGGGCGGTGAGGTTGAGCTTGGCCGCGAGTGCGTGGAAATTATTCCACAGCGCGATCATCTTGCCGGGCTCGCAGGGCGTGAGCAACGTCACCTCGGCCAGTGGCACGGTTGCGTTCGTCGCGCGCGCACCGGCGAACATGTCGCCTTCGTGGATCCGGATAACGCCATCGTGCAGCGTTCCGAATCCGACATTTCCGCCGCGCTCGAAACGAATCCAGTGCATAAGGCCTCCTCCGCCGTGTTATCGTGGCGATCCGCCATCGCCGCGAATCGTGAGACCTATGCTACCTTTTGGCATCGTGTGTCGCCAGCCGCCTCTTGTTTCCACAAGATGAAATTCGTATCGTGGCCACGCCGTTGTAAAACCGGATTTCACTAGACGAAAACATGCGCGACAACCAGTACCCCGGACGTTCGGTCGTGATGAGCACGCGCGGCATGATCGCCACCAGCCAGCCGATGGCGACGCAGGCGGGCCTCGCGGTGCTGCAGGCCGGCGGCAATGCCATGGACGCCGCCATCGCCGCGAGCGCGGTGTTGTGCGTCACCGAGCCGCAGGCGACCGGCATCGGCGGCGATTGTTTCCTGCTGTATCACGAGGCCAAAACCGGCCGGCTCCACGGCCTGAACGGCAGTGGCCATGCGCCGGCGCGCGCCACGCTGGAGGAATTCGAGCGGCGCGGACTGCTGCAGGTGCCGGAGTTCGGCATCCTGTCGGTGATCGTGCCCGGCGCCGTGGATGCGTGGCAGACGGCCCTCGAACGTTTCGGCACGCGCAGCCTGGAAGAACTGCTGCAACCCGCGATCGCGTTCGCCGAGGATGGTTACGCGGTCACGCCGGTGGTGGCGAAGGCGTGGCAGAACAACGCCGCCGTGCTCGCGCCGCATGCCGAGAGCCGGCGCGATTTCCTGGTCAACGGCCGCGCACCCATAGTCGGCACCGTGCATCGCCAGCCGCGACTCGCCCGCTCTTTGCGCCAGATCGCACAAGGCGGGCGCGACGCCTTTTATCGCGGTCCCATCGCCGAGGAGATCGTGCGCTTCAGCCATGCGCACGATGGATTACTCGAGCTCGAAGACTTCGCCGCCTATCGCTCGGAGTGGGTCGAGCCGATCTTTACCGATTACCGTGGCGTGCGGGTGTACGAGATTCCGCCGAACGGGCAGGGCATCACGGCGCTGATGACGCTCAATATCCTGGAGCAGGCGGACCTGCGCGGCCTGCCGCGCCTGAGCGCGGATCACCTGCATCTCGTGATCGAGGCCTTCAAGCTGGCCGTGGCCGAGCGCGACGAGTACGTCGCCGATCCGGCGTTCAACCAGCTGCCCGTGGCAGAAATGCTGTCGAAAGAATTCGCTGTCAGGCAATTTGCACGCATCGATCCGCAGCGCGCCGCGCGCTATCCCATCCTTCCTGCCGCCCGCGCGCACCGCGACACGGTGTATCTCAGCGTCGTGGACCGCGACCGCAACGCCGTGTCTTTCATCAACAGTTTGTATTATCCCTTCGGCAGCGGCATGGTGGCGGGCGACACCGGGATCATGCTGCAGAATCGCGGCGCCGGTTTCGTGCTGGAACCCGGGCATTTCAACTGCATCGCCCCGCGCAAGCGCCCGCTGCACACCATCGTCCCGGCGATGGCGTATCGCGGCGATGACTTATTGAGCTTCGGCGTGATGGGCGGGGAGTATCAGCCCATGGGGCATGTGACCGTGCTGACCAACTGGCTCGACTTTGGTCTGGATTTGCAGGAGGCCATCGATGCGCCGCGCTTTCAGCCCGGCGGCGGCGTGGTGGTGCTGGAGCGCCCGATCCCGCAGGAGATACTCAAGGCGCTGCAACAGCGCGGGCATGTGGTCGGGCGCACCGAGCTGTCGCTGGGCGGTGCGCAGGCCATTTACGTCGATGCGAAGAACGGGGTGCTGTCGGCCGGCTCTGACCCGCGCAAGGACGGCGGCGCGCTGGGTTACTGAAAATGGACAGGATTAACAGGATTTACAGGATTGTGAATCCTGGAAAAAGTAAAAACGACTCGGAAATGTTTTTAATCTTGTTAATCCTGTGAATCCTGTCAATTTCTTTTCTTTTTTTACGCCAGCCCGAGCTTCTGCGCCAGGCCGATGCGCTGCAGCTTGCCGGTCGCGCCCTTGGGGATTTCTTCCAAGATCAGAATCTTGCGCGGCACCTTGAAGTCCGCCAGCCGCTTGGCGGCGAACTCGCGAATCTCCTTTTCGTCGGCGCTCTGTCCCTCGCGCAGCACCACGGCCGCGGCCACGTCCTCGCCGAGCTTCGCGTGCGGCACGGCGAAGGTCAGGACCTGTTGTATCGCCGGATGATCCATCAGCACCTCGTCCACCTCGCGCGGTGAGATTTTTTCACCGCCGCGGTTGATGATCTCCTTCAGCCGGCCGGTGATCGTGAGATAGCCCTCGGCATCCAGCATGCCCTGATCGCCGGTGCGGAACCAGCCGTGGGTGAACCCCTCGGCGTTGGCCTTGGGATTGTTTTCGTAGCCATTGGTCACGTTCGGGCCGCGGATCACCACCTCGCCGGTCGCGTTCGGTCCCAGCAGCTTTCCGTTCTCGTCCATGATCGCCACTTCCGGTCCGGCGGCGACGCCGACGGTTCCGGGCTTGTGCGGGTGCGGCGGCAGCGGGTTGCTGGTCATCTGGTGCGAGGCCTCGGTCATGCCGTAGGACTCGAGCACCGGCGCGTTGAACACCTCTTCGAGTTCGTGCAATACCTGCGGCGGCAGCGACGACGAGGACGAGCGGATGAAGCGCAGCGGGTGGCGCGCGATGATCTCGCGGTTGTTCGCGGCGCGCGCCAGGATCGCCTGGTGCATGGTCGGCACCGCCGTGTACCAGGTTGGCTTGGCCTCGTCCATCCAGGCGAAGAACTTGAGCGCGTTGAAGCCGGGCGTGCAGAACACGCTGCCGCCGGCGCAGAGCGTGGACAGCACCGAGCCGATGAGGCCGTGGATGTGGAACAGCGGCATGATGCTGAGTCCGCGGTCGGCGGGCGTGAGGCTCAGGACGTCACGGATGTGACCGGCGGAGGCGCAGACGTTGCGCTGCGACAGCGGCACGATCTTGGGGCGCGAGGTGGTGCCGGAGGTGTGCAGCACGAGGGCGATGTCGTCCGGTCCGGCGAACCCGCCGGCCGCGGGTGCGGCGACTGTCTTACCGCCCTTGACGGGAACCAGTTCGAAAACCCCGGCGGGGTCGCTGCTGGCGCGCACGATCTCGAGCACGGGAATTTTCAGCTTGGCGGCGACACCGAGAGCGGGTGAAGTGCTGCCGCGCTCGACCACCAGGGCCTTGGCCTTGAGGTCGGAGAGATAGAACTCGAACTCGTCGGCGCGGTAGGCGGGGTTGAGCGGCGCCGAGGTCGTGCCCGCGGCAATGGCCACGAACGCGCTGGCCATCTCGGTGCCATTGGGCAGCACAATGGCAATGCGATCGTTGCGCCCGACCCCGAACCGGTTGAGGCGCGCCACGGTGCGCTCGACGTGCTCGCGCAGGCCGCCATATGTGAGCGACGGACAGCCGCTGCCGACGAAGGCGACGGCATCGGCGGGTTTGCCCGCCAGCAATTCGTGGATCGTGGAAAAGACGGTCATGGGTAATTCCTATGTTTCTGCTCGGAATAGGCGGGTCGGGCAGCCCCGGATGCGGCGTCATGTTAGCAGCCTGACGCCGGCTGTAAATCCACTTTTCATGATGCGCAACAACGATTCTGGACTGCTGTAAGGTATGCCGCGCCGTCTTTCGTTTCGCGCCGATGAAGTGAAATAAGAGTGATTAGTTCAAATAGTCTGGAAGAAATCCGGAAATCTTCTCGCTACTTGCTGCAACGATTTCAGGCCGCGAATCGAAGAATCTCCACTTCAGCTCCGCTCTTCACGGATTCTTCCGCACGCTGCATGACCTGTTTAGCGATCTTCTCGGATAGATAATACTCGCCGCAGTTTTTGCACACATCAGCCGGGACACCCTTGAAGATAACCGTGGTTTCTCCGCGCTGAAGTGTGACTGTTACCTCGCCAGGCTTGGTTTCACCTTGTTTACAAAGAGTGCATTTCATGGCGATCTCCTGGTTTTGAAGTCGGCATTCCACTGGGAAAGGTCCGGTGGATAAGCCGTGATGATGTAACACATTTCGCTCATTCTATCTATTCCTGCAACAACATGTATCGGTTGCGATCTCACGAAGCCCAGTATCAGATAGCTGGGGAGGGGAGTATCTTCCGGATATTCGGTGATGATTTCCCCGGAAGCTATCACGGTGAGCACGTCATCCACACTGATTGCTCGTTCAAACATGCGCCGCAAAGCGTGCCCGCTGAACTTAATCTCCCTGCATCTCATCTTCGGCATCACAGACCTTGGTTAATTATAGTTGGGTCATTTTGAATCATTGCTGGCGTCATATCAAACTCAGCCCGCCCGTTCTGCTGTATGCGTTTGGTAAATTTGAAATCACAAATTGTGACCTCAATCCTGAGGTGCCAAATTGGAACCTCAAGATTAAACAGCCACCACACGATTCATTATTCCGTCCGGATCAAACGCCCGTTTCAGATTCTGGTGCAGCGTAGCAAGTTGGGCGGGCAGGGGATGGAACGTCGCGCCATTTTGTTTCGCATGACGGAACAACGTGGCATGACCGCCAGCTTTCTCCGCTTGCATGCGGATATCCGTGGCGGACGCATCGCTTTTGAGCCAGCGTTGCGCGCCGCCCCAGTCGATGAGCCATTTTCCCGGCAGATCGATCGGCAGTGCGGCGGGCGGGACGGACAGGCGCCAGAGCGGCACGTCGTTTTGGAAGAAGCTGTGCCGGTGTTCCCTTATCTCGCGCCAGAAATCGTTACCTTTATCCATCGGCTTGCCACCCAGCTTGGCGCGCGCGGCCTGCACGCCCAGCTCGGTCCCGGAGAGTCGCACATATAAGGTCTCGCCCGCATGGCAAGCGGCAGACAGCGGCAGCGGTTGCGCGCCCCAGGTGTTCATGGTCTGGATCGCCTTGTCGGCTGGCATCTCGAAACAAAGTGTGACCTCGCGCGCCGGTTTCGGCAGCACCTTGAGCGAGACTTCCAGCAGCACGCCGAGGCTGCCGAGCGCGCCGACCATCAGGCGCGAGACGTCGTAGCCCGCGACGTTCTTCATGACTTCGCCGCCAAAGCGCAGGATCTCGCCCTTGCCGTTGATGATGCGCGTGCCGAGCACGAAATCGCGCGCGGCTCCGGCATAGGGTCGGCGCGGGCCGGAAAAACCGCAGGCGATGGTGCCGCCGAGCGTCGCGCCCTCGCCGAACCACGGCGGCTCGAAGGCGAGCATCTGGCCCTTGTCGGCCAGTGCTGCTTCGAGTTCAGCCAGCGGCGTGCCGGCGCGGGCGGTGACCACCAGCTCGGTCGGCTCGTAGGAAACGATGCCGCGATGCCCGGTGACATCCAGTTTCTCGCCCTCGATGTCGCCGGCGTAAAAGCGCTTGCTGCCGCTGCCGGTGATCGTGAGAGGCGTGCGTTTCTGCGCCGCCGCTTTGACGGCCTCGGCCAGTTGTTGCGAGATGTCGTTGTCTTCTTTCACTCACCCTCTGATTTTCTTTGCGTTCTTTGCGTCTTTGCGTCTTTGCGTTGAAACTTCATATCAAAATCTTTCCAGATCGGGATAAACGAGCTTGCCGCCATGCACGTGCATGCGTCCGAATTCGGCGCAACGCGACAGCGTCGGCACCGCCTTGCCGGGATTGAGCAGCCCCTTGGGATCGAAGGCGGCTTTCAACGCATGAAACTGCGCCAGTTCTTCCCTGGTGAACTGGATGCACATCTGGTTGATCTTTTCCACACCCACGCCGTGCTCGCCGGTAATGGTTCCTCCCACGGCGACGCAGAATTCCAGGATCTTGCCTCCCAGATCCTCGGTCTTTTCCAATTCGCCGGGTTTGCTCGCATCGTAGAGAATCAGCGGGTGCAGATTGCCATCGCCGGCGTGAAACACGTTCGCGACCCCCAGGCCGTATTCCTTCGACAGCTCGCCGATGCGCGCCAGCACCTTGGCCAGGTGCTTGCGCGGGATGGTGCCGTCCATGCAGTAATAGTCCGGCGACAGGCGCCCGATGGCGGGGAACGCGGCCTTGCGGCCGGCCCACATGCGCAGGCGCTCGGCCTCGTCCTTGGCGGTGCGGACTTCGGCGGCGCCCTGCTTCAGCAGCAGGGTCCGAATCTGCGCGATGCCCTCGGAGACTTCCTCGTTGGTGCCATCGAGCTCGCACAGCAGGATCGCCACCGCCCCGATCGGGTAGCCGGCCTTCACATATTCCTCGGTGGCGCGGATCGCGAGGTTGTCCATCATTTCCAGCCCCGCCGGCACGAAACCACCGGCGATGATTGCGGCGACGGCATCCCCGGCCTTTTCGATCTCATCGAAGACGGCGAGCACCACCTGCGCGCGTTCGGGTTTCGGCAGGAGCTTCACCGTGATTTCGACGATGACACCGAGCATGCCTTCCGAACCGGTCATCAGCGCCAGCAAGTCGTAACCGGGGATGTCGAGCGCCTTGCCGCCGAGCGTAATCAGCTCGCCGTCCATGGTCATGAACTTGAGGCCCAGGACGTTGTGCACGGTGAGGCCGTACTTCAGGCAATGCACGCCGCCGGCGTTCTCGGCGACATTGCCGCCAATGGAGCAGGCGAGCTGCGAGGACGGGTCGGGCGCGTAGTAAAGGCCATACGGCGCCGCGGCATCGGTGATCGCAAGATTGCGCACACCGGGTTCAACGGTGGCGGTGCGGTTAGCGGTATCAATTTCGAGAATACGGTTGAACTTCGAAAGTGAAAGCAACACGCCGTCTTCGAGCGGCAGCGCGCCGCCGGACAGCCCCGTGCCCGCCCCGCGCGCGACCACGGGGATATCATGCTCGTGACACAGACGCAGGATGCGACCCACCTGCTCAACGGTATCCGGCAAGGCGACAATCCAGGGAAGGCGGCGATATGCCGACAGCCCGTCACACTCATACGGATGCAGATCTTCCTTATCCGTCAGCACTGCCGCGCGCGGCATGAATTCGCGCAGCTGCGCCGCCGCGCGCGCGCGCCGCGCGTTCTGTTCCGGGGATTGTTGGCGAAGGACCGTGCTCATGTGATTCCGATAGTTCTAGGGAACCTGAATAATTCGACGTAGGGTGAGGCGGAGCCTTCGTGAACACACATAACGTGTGTTCACGCCGCCGAACGGGTGCAACGGTTTTTGTTGCACCCCGGGCCGCAAGTCCCACGCGCCATTTCGTCTGACCAAATTCGTAGCCCGGATGAAGCGCAGCGCAATCCGGGGATCGATATGATTTTCCCCGTTGCTGCCCCGGGTGCAAGAGAATCATTTGCACCCGTTCGGCGGCGTGAATGTCCACTGGACATTCACGACATCTCCGTCTCACCCGGCACTTCGTGCTTGCACCCGGGCTACATTGGATTGTTCATGATTTATGCAAGTCTTGATAGGTTAAACTCATCGTACGTGTCGGTAAACAGCAACGGCTGGAATCACCACAATAACCATTACTATTCGGTATTTATGTCCAAACCCTGCCGCGGCCGTTTCGCGCCGTCGCCGACCGGGCCGCTGCACTTCGGTTCGATGGTCGCCGCGGTCGGCAGTTTTCTCCAGGCGAAAAGCCGCGGTGGCGAATGGCTGGTGCGCATGGAAGACCGCATCCCGCACGTGCCGGGTGTTGTCGTGGAAACGCCCGGCGGATTGGGTTACGCATGACGGCCTATAAGCCTCAAACCCACCCGCGTTGACTTGCAGGGTTTGTCGGATCGGTTAATACTGCATACTTCGTGTTCAAGGCGGACGCGGTGATACGGTGCGCCGTATTCAGTTGTGATCGTTTCCCGCGCCGGTTAAAACGGCGTTATGCGACATCAACGAAGGCGGCATGATCTATGCCAAAAAGAAGAACGTTAATAGCCGTCGCTGGTATCGCTGCCTCGTTTGTTGGTCTCGTTGGCGTGATTATTTTTCTATTAGTAAACAAAATAGTAAGTTTCGCGATGGCGATGCTAATGCTTGTTGCTTTGTTTGGACTGTATATCGGATTCGGAATTCTAATTGCTGTCTATCGCTTTATTGGCAAGCTGGAATGAGTGTTTTAACACAGTAAAAAAGGTGTCGGAGTGATTTTTAATTAATCACTCCGACACCTTTTAGTTCATCCAGCAAGCAGACCTTCGCCGCGCCGCTTGAAGACACCCGCCCGCTGCCAGCCTTGCTTCGGGCTTTGGAGTTTCTGTGTCAGGATGTTTTACCAGAACTGGCCGATGGCAGTGTCGCAGATTTCTGGCGTTGGGCCGTGACGAATTGGGACTTGGCACGCGTCCCGTGCGTGCCGGGAGTTGTTGTGGAATCCTCCCAGTAGTGGCTCAGTATGGGAAATGGATGTTACGCCGCGCGTTTCGTGTGCGGCCACGGCTTGATCTTGGCCAGGGTCTTGGCCAACGCGTCCTTGGCCAGCTCGGTGTCGTAGTCTGCTTGCAGGCGCAACCACCAGCCGTCCGACAGTCCGAAGAAGCGACAGGAAAATTAGGGTCAGATCACAGTTTTCATAAGCGAGTATTGTGATCTGACCCCAGTTTAGTCCTCCAATTGGTCATGAGTATTACTGGAAGCCAGATAAGAAGCGCTGAACCCTGGCGTCCTTGTAAGTTCAAGTACGTCATGTGAAAGTGCCTAACACGCGCTTCGAGACGGACTCGCTACGTCGGCGCTTCGCGCCGTTTCCGCTCGCTGCTCAAGCTTTTCGTTAGATGCTTAAGGAAGGGAGAGGCTCGTGGAAATGAAATACTGGCTGTACGGCTTGATCTTTTCCGTCGTGGTCGGCGGCGTCGTCACCGCGCTTTTTCTTTATGCGTTGCGCGGTGTGCTCGGGCTGGGTGATAAGCCGAAACTGAAAGAAAAAGGCATTAAGAGAGTTCCGCCGTGGTTTACAGGCGCGGTAGAACGCTTCGTGTTCACAGTGCTTATTGCAGCGGGGGTAGCTGGCGTTACCACGGCCATGATGGGCTGGCTCGCCCTAAAACTGGCGACTAACTGGAACAGTAACCACTGGAAAAATAATCCAAAAGCCCATCCATTTGCATTCACGGCACTTCTTGCAGGCTTGGTCTCTATGTTTTTCGCAGCACTTGGTGGTTTGGTCTGTACCGGAAACTTATGGGCGAGCTATATCGCGAGCATCTAACCTAGCGGTTCGAGGCAGACGCGCGCAACCTTATCGTTAGAGTGAAAGGAGAGTTTATGAAAGCCAGTTTTTTCTTGGTCTTGATGTTTCTGTCTTTTGGTGCATTTGCACAGTCTGACAACGCTTTTAGCGCTCTCGATCAAGATTACGAAAAAATAAATGAGCTTCGAGTTCAGCTCTACGTAGCAGCTTATAAAGAGTTTGGGGGCAAAATCAAAACCGCAGCGATTCTCGAAGCCTGTGGCAAAGAGGATCTCGCGACAGTCGTTATGCCAAGCGACAAAGAACTAATGCGTTTCTTGTCAAAAAAAATAATTCAAGCGGGAACGCAGCCAAGTCCTGCCGCAGAGGTACTCAATAGACACAATCAAGAAATGATGTTCCATCTGTTAAAGATTTCTTACTTTCAACTCGTGATGTTCCAAGATGGTTATCAAGAGGCCGTCAAAACACTAAAGCCACAAGCGCCTTTGGTATGTGTTGCTGCTGAAGAATTGGCAAAGAAAATGCCTCCGAAGAGTCAGTGAAAATGCACTCTAACTCTGTGTTGGAGGCAGGCGCGGTGAGACATCGCGCTGTTTCCTGTCAGGTTCGTGCCTCGCGCCACTCAACACGGCGTTGAACGTCCGTTCTTGGGCCGATAGCGAGTATTCTATCTGAGACACACTAAACACCCCGCCCGGTGGAATTCAACCCACTTCACAGGTAAACTGCGCCTCCTGCCTTGATACGGCGGCGCTGTGCCGCCATCTTATTCTCCCATGCAAACCGCGCGCGATATTTTTTCCTACCGCAAGTTCTGGGCCAAGCGCTTCGGTTCGGCGTCGTTCCTGCCCATGTCGCGTGCGGAGATGGACGAGCTCGGCTGGGATTCCTGCGACATCATATTAGTCACCGGCGACGCCTACGTGGACCTGCCGAGCTTCGGCATGGCCATCATCGGGCGCGTGCTCGAGGCGCAGGGTTTCCGCGTCGGGATTATTGCGCAACCGGATTGGCGCAGTGCCGAGCCGTTCAAGGCCCTGGGCCGGCCGAATCTGTTCTTCGGCATCAGCGCCGGCAACATGGATTCCATGGTCAACCGTTACACCGCCGACCGCAAGATCCGCTCGGACGATGCCTATACCCCTGGCGGCGCCGCGGGCCGGCGCCCGGACCGCTCGGTGATCGTGTACGCTCAGCGGGCGCGCGAGGCTTATAGCGACGTACCTATTATTATCGGCGGCATCGAGGCCAGTCTGCGGCGCATCGCGCATTACGATTACTGGTCCGACAAGGTGCGCCGCTCGATCCTGCTGGATGCCAAGGCCGATCTGCTGGTGTACGGCAACGCCGAGCGCCAGGTCGTCGAGATCGCGCATCGCCTCGCGGCCAAGGAGCCGATTGCCAGCATTACCGACGTTCGCGGCACCGCCTTCGTGCGTGCGGCGCTGCCGGAGGGCTGGAGCGAAATCGATTCCACGCATCTCGACACGCCCGGCGCGCTGAATCCACCGGTGAATCCCTACGCGACTGAGGAGGAAATGCGGACTTCCCCTCACCCCCGCCCTCTCCCGGAGGGAGAGGGGGATTCAATTATTAACGTGGTGCAGTTGCACAAGCGCGCGCCGAAGCTGGACCGCGAGAAAACCGTGGTTCGACTGCCAGCGTTCGAAGCGGTGGCCAACGATCACATCCTGTATGCCCATGCCTCGCGCGCGATGCATGTCGAAACCAACCCCGGCAATGCCCGCGCTTTGGTGCAGCGCCACGGCGAGCGCGACGTCTGGCTCAACCCGCCGCCGTTGCCGCTGGCGACGAAAGAAATGGACGGCATCTACGAACTGCCGTACCAGCGGCTGCCGCACCCGGCCTACGGCAAGGAAAAAATCCCGGCCTACGAGATGATCCGTTTCTCGATCGCGATCCAGCGCGGCTGTTTCGGCGGCTGCACCTTCTGCTCCATCACCGAGCACGAGGGGCGCATCATCCAGAACCGTTCGGAGGATTCTGTGATTCGCGAGATCGAAACCATCCGCGACACCGTGCCCGGCTTCACCGGCGTGATCTCCGACCTCGGCGGGCCGACGGCCAACATGTACCGCCTGGCCTGCAAGAGCAAGGAGATCGAATCGGCCTGTCGCTTGCCCTCGTGCGTGTATCCCGATATCTGCCAGAATCTCAACACCGACCATTCGCCCCTCGTTAAGCTCTACCGCCGCGCGCGCGAATTACCGGGCGTTAAAAAGGTGTTGATCGGCAGCGGCGTGCGCTACGACCTCGCCATTCAGTCGCCCGCGTACGTTAAAGAACTGGTGCAACACCACGTCGGCGGCTATCTCAAGATTGCCCCCGAACATTCACGCGAGGGTCCGCTCTCCAAGATGATGAAGCCCGGCATGGGTGCGTACTACAAGTTCAAGGAGCTGTTCGACAAATATTCGAGAGAGGCGGGGAAGGAGCAGTATCTGATTCCCTATTTCATCGCCGCGCATCCGGGCACGACCGACGAGGACATGCTCGAACTCGCCCTGTGGCTGAAGCAGAACGGTTTTCGCGCCGATCAGGTGCAGGCGTTCCTGCCGAGCCCGATGGCGACCGCGACCGCCATGTACCACTCCGGCAAGAATCCGCTGCGCAAGGTGAGCCGGAGCAGCGAGCCGGTGTACATCCCCAAGGGTCTGAAGCAGCGCCGGCTGCACAAGGCCTTCCTGCGTTACCACGACGCCAACAACTGGCCGATGCTGCACGCCGCGCTGCGGCGCATGGGCCGCACCGATCTCATCGGTTCCGGCAAGCATCAGTTGATTCCGACTTACCAGCCGGCGATGCACAGGGATGTGCAAGTGTCGCGGGAGGCAGGACGCCGCGAGCGACCCGGCACCGGCCAGGTCCACGAAGGCCGCCGCGGCGGCAAACCGTTCGCGACGCAACACACCGGTCTGCCGCGCTTCGCGCCAAAGAAATCCGGCCAGCGCTCACATCACGGCCAGCGACCGGGCAAGACACTCCATCCCGGCAGCCCCACCGGCGCGGGTAAGCGGCGCTGAGTAAAGAATCCCCTAAGGAAACTCTGATTTATTAGTTTTCAACGCAGAGACGCAAAGACGCAAAGATTTTTTCAGTTATTTTCCCGAGCTTTTTCTTTGCGCCTTTGCGTCCTCGGCTCCGCAACCGGTACATCCCTGTACCGCTTCTGCGCCTTGGCGTCAAAAAATCATAATTAATCAGACCTTCCCTAACAAAAAGAAATTAACCGCCAAGAACGCCAAGTTTTTTATTGTTGAAAACAGTCTTTCTTGGCGACCTTGATGCGCGCCGTCCTTGGCGCGCACCCCTTCGGGGCGCACCGAGGTGCGCCCAATTTTGCTCCCGGCAAAATTGTGGCGCCTTGGCGGTTCAAAATCATATTCATTTTCAAGCCGTACATTTCGAAGCGCTGGCGTGTTACGATGCACGTCCAGCATGACCAAACAATTTCAAATCCCTCTCCCCACCGGGGAGAGGGTAGGGTGAGGGGCGAAGCGCTGCGTTATTGTCTCGACATCTCACCCTCACCCCGGCCCCTTTCCTGCTGCGCTTCCTGCTACGCAGGAAAGTCCAGGGCAACCTTCCCTGGTTGCCCGCTTGCCGGGCGATCGGTCCACAGGACCGATCGCACTTCACCGGCTCGCCCCTCAAGGGATGGGGGGTTTGAGCTTTCAGTTATTCTCCGGCAGATTAAAACGAGATGATCCTGCACATCGACATGGATGCGTTTTACGCCTCCATTGAAGAGCGGGATCGTCCGGGCCTGCGCGGCAAGCCGATGGTCGTCGGCGGCAATCCCGACAAGCGCGGGGTGGTCGCGGCGGCGAATTACACCGCGCGACGTTATGGCATCCACAGCGCCATGCCGACGTCACAGGCCAAGCGCCTCTGTCCCAATCTGATCGTCCTGCCGCCGCGCCATTCCTATTACGCCCAGGTCTCGCAGCAGATCCGCGACATTTTCCATCGCTACACGCCGCTCGTTGAACCGTTGTCGCTCGACGAGGCGTTTCTGGACGTGAAGCACAGTCATCTTCTGTTCGGCGAACCCGCCGATATCGGGCGGCGCATCAAGCGCGAAATCCAGGATGAACTCAAGCTCACCGCCTCGGTTGGCGTGGCGCACAACAAGTTTCTTGCCAAGGTGGCCAGTGAGGCAGGGAAGCCTGACGGAATTCTCGAAGTTAACCCCGCCGGCGTGCAGGTCTTTCTCGACAAGCTCCCGGTGTCGAAGCTCTGGGGCGTGGGCAAGGTCGGCAACCGGCGTTTGCAGAATCTCGGCATACACACCATCGGCGATCTGCGCGCACAGACGCCGGAGATGTTGGAGGATTTGTTCGGCAGTTGGGGAGGGACGCTGTGGGAACTGGCGCACGGGAAGGACAATCGCCAGGTGGTGCCGGACCACAAGGCCAAATCCCTCTCGCACGAGACCACGTTCGCGGAGGACATTACCGATGTCGAGGCGCTGCGCAGTTGGCTGCTCGACATGACGCGTCAGGTGGCCATGCGCCTGCGGCGCAACCGTCTGCGCGGGCGAATCGTGCACGTGAAAATCCGCTTCGCCGATTTCCGCACCATCACGCGCTCGCGCACGTTTCCGCAGTCCACGGACGTTACACAGGAGTTGTGGGACACCGGTCTGGCGTTGCTGATGCAAAACCTTCCCCTGCGGCATCGCGAGGTGCGCCTGCTCGGTTTCTGCGTGAGCGGCTTCGATCCGGCCGGTCCTTGCCAGGCCGACCTGTTCGATGAGGCGGCCCGATCCAGGCAGGTTCGCCTCGATACCGTCAGCGACTGGATACAGGCGCGCTTCGGATCGGCGGCGCTGACGCGCGCCGCCGAGCTGGTCCACTCCGCGGAGTAACCCCGCTACCGGCTGATCAGGCCGCGCGCCGTCTTTCGATCTTGAATGCCTGTTGCAATTGTGCGCGGAGGTCTGGCGTGTCCTGGTGACTGTGGACAATGATCGCGTGCTGTACCGCGACCTCCAACAGTTCCTGCTCATCGTCGGCAAAAATCGCCACCGTGCATCTTATATCGCCGGGAAAATCCCGACAGTCTATGAATTTCCTGATCATAACTCCTCCATTTTATTGTTTCGAGTTTCACTTCAAGGAAAAGACCGGCAAATACAGGCCCGCCATTCTTTATGTGCAGGACCTGTTCCCAAGCTTAAACCTCAAGAAAAATGTGTCAAGCAACACATCTTCACACGCTGAACATTCTTTGAACTTCAGGATTTAGACGCGGATGGGGAGTCCTGCATTCCGTGTTCAGGAAAATCGCGCCAGCGTCAGGCCTTTCAGGTCGATATCCGTCGGGCGTCCCGAGACGATATCCGCCAGGATTTTTCCCGAGCCGCAGGCCATGGTCCAGCCGAGGGTCCCGTGGCCGGTGTTGAGAAACAGATTTTTGTAAGTCGTGGCGCCCAATATGGGTGGATTGTCCGGTGTCATCGGCCGCAGCCCGCACCAAGATAGTGCATCTGCCTGGTTTACGGCATCCGGGAATAAATCGGCCATTACATGCTTGATGGCACCGAGCCGCGCTGGCCGCAAGGACAGGTCGTAACCCGCAAGTTCCGCGGTGCCGGCGCCGCGCAGCTTGTCGCCCAGGCGCGTGATCACGATTTTGTATGTGGCGTCCGTGACGCTGCTGGACGGGGCTGCCGCGGCATCCGTGAGCGGGAGGGTGACGGAATAGCCTTTGACGGGATAGACCGGCAACCGGATGCCGAGCGGTCGCAGCAGCAGAGGGGAATAGCTCCCGCAGGCCAGCACGTAGGCATCCGCCGTTAACTCCCCCTTGTCGGTCACCACGCGCGTGAGGCGGTCACCGTTCGCTTCCAGCCGTTCAATGCGGGTATCAAAAGAAAATGTAACGCATCGAGACATGGCGAGATTGGCCAGCAACTGGGTAAACTGAAAACAGTCGCCCGATTCGTCGCCGGGGAAATGCAGGCCGCCGACGATTTTTTCCTGTGACGGTCGCAGCGCGGATTCCTGAGCGACACAGCCGGCGCGATCGAGAATGTGGCAATCGATGCCCCAGCGTTTGAGCAGCGTGATATCCCGCCCGGCCTCATCCAGTTCACGCGCGGTGCGAAATAATTCGAGCACGCCGGTCAGATGCTCGTCGTAATGTATACCTGTTTCGCGCCGCAAACCCACCAGGCATTCATGGCTGTAACGCGAAACACGCAGCATGCGCTCTTTATTGAGGGCGTAACGTTCAGGCGTGCAGTTGGCGAGCATACTGAACAGCCAGGTCCACAGCGCCGGATCGAGACGCGGACGCAGCACCAGCGGCGAATGCGGGCGCAGCATCCATTTCAGCGCCTTGAGTGGGATGCCGGGCGCGGCCCACGGGTTGCCCGCGCCCCACGAAATCTGGCCGCCGTTGGCAAAGCTTGTTTCCAGACCGGGCCCCGCCTGCCGGTCCACGACCGTGACCTCGTGGCCGGCACCATGGAGGTACCAGGCGCTGGTGACACCGATGACCCCGCCACCAAGAACAAGAACTTTCATACGAAGCCGGTATTTGGGTAAGGGGCGGGCTTTTTACTCATGCCACGTGGTGAAGTTAGCCACCGGCTCGCGCGCGGTGCGGTAGTTATTCACTGGTGCTTGAGGGTCGGGATAACCGAGCGACATGCCGCAGACGAGAGCACGGGTATGGAGGACATTGAGAATGGTGCGAACGATGTCGGGATATTCCGCGATCGAGGCCTGTGGACAGGTGGCCAGACCGTGGCCGAGCGCGGCGAGCATGACGTTTTCGATGAACATCCCCATGTCCACCCACGAGCCTTTCTCGAGCGATCGGTCGAGGAAGAACAGCAGTCCCACCGGGGCGCCGAAGAAGGAGTAGTTGTTGTTCCAGGCCTTCAGGCGGGCGTCCTTGTCGTCACGCCCGATTTTCATTGCCCGATAGAGCGCCAGTCCGCAGGCCACGCGCCGCGACTTGTAGGGTTCGTTCCACTGTTTGGGGTAATAGGCGTAGTCCGGATTTTCCGGGCGCCCCGCGATGCGTTCCGCCAGCAGTGCCGTGCTGATTTTTTGCTTGGTTTCGCTTGTCACCACCACGACCTGCCACGGTTGAGCATTGGTGCCGGAAGGCGCCCAGCGCGCGGCGTCCAGAATCGCTTCCACCGTGGCGCGGTCAACCGGCTTGTCGAGGTAGGCGCGCGTGGAGGCGCGGCGGTGTATGGCTTCAAGGACTTCCATTGGCATGCTCCCGAAACAGAGGGTCGATGCCGTAATGTACCCTGATTAGGTGTTCAGAAGAATTCCCGGTTTGCCGCGTGTGAGCACCGACGGCGAAAAGGGAAAAGGGATGCTGCCGAAAGCCGTAACCGGATTCCGGCCAGCCGACGGGCCGATGACCGACGCGGATTGTCCGGGGCTAACTCTGTGAAGCGCGAGCCGTGACGATGTGCGGAACTCGGCGTTCGGCTTTTTGCAGCCATTGATGAATTCGTTTGGCATCGCCGTAGCGGCTGTATTTGCCCCACGAGTTGAGCAATACGATCGTGAGCGGCCGGTCGGAGATGGTGGCCTGCATGATCAGGCAGTTGCCGGCGGCAGCGGTGTAGCCGGTTTTGCTGAGGCCGATTTCCCAGCTGTCACGATGCACCAGGCGGTTGGTGTTACGAAAGGCGATCTGACGACCCGAGACCCGGTCGCTGATGCGAAACGCGGCGGCGGTTGTCATGACCTGAAACAATGAATGTTTTTGCGTTTCGTTGACGAGTCGTGCGAGGTCGCTGGCCGTCGACACATTGCCGTTATCCAGGCCGCTCGCGTCCGCGAAGCGCGTCTGCGTCATTCCGAGTTCCCGGGCCTTGGCGTTCATCGCCGCTAACATGGCCTCGTCGCCGCCGGGATAAGTGCGCGCCAGCGCCGCCGCGGCGCGGTTGTCGGAGGCGCCGAGCGCCGCACGCATCAGATCGTAGCGCGTGAACACCGCGCCAAAGGGCAGACGCGAGCGCGTGCCACGCAGCCGGTCGCGGTCGGCGCGGGTGATCTCGAGGGGTTCATCGAGGATCAGCCCCGACTCGATAATGACCAGCGCCGTCATGAGTTTGGTCAGCGAGGCAATGGGGCGCTGACGTTGGATGTTGCGCCCGTAGAGCATGACGCCATCGCGGTCATCCACGACCATCGCCACGCCGGATTGCAGCGCGAGCCGTTCCGGTTGACCGTACTGGATGATTTCAGCTGCCGAGATGTACGAGGCGGCCGCCTTGTTTTCAGACGGCGGGGCGACGTTGGCATCCGAGGTGGCGAACATCGTGGTGAGAGTCAGCACGGCGACAGTCGCCAGACTGACCAGAATCTCTGTCAGTTTAATTGAATCGATGACTTGTTCCTCCCTGTTTCTTTTCGTGGCCACCACTTTATATTAGTAGGCGATCGGCCGGACGCAACCTTAACCCGGCGTGAAAGGTCTTGTGAAGCGTTGACATGGAGCGTATTTCCAGCCCGGGCTACCACTCATCGGTGGAGCACCCCACCATTCATCCGGTTTCGCCTCGGAGGCTGGGTACACCGCCGCTTGCTATGGGGGGCGGGGGTTTAATAAGCTGTCAGGGCCTTTCGGAACGATTACTGACAAGGAGCAACATCCATGGCATATACCTATCATGAACTGAAGGAAATGACCGTAGCGCAGATGCGCGAGATCGCCAAGGACATCGAGCACGAGGCGGTCAAGGGCGCGACCCAGATGAACAAGGACCATCTGCTCAAGGCCCTGTGCACGGCGCTCGGCATTGAAATGCATGAGCACCATGAAGTGGTCGGCATCGACAAGTCGGCCATCAAAACCAAAATTCGGGCGTTGAGAAAAAAACGTGACGAGATTCTGGCGTCCAATGACCGCAAGGAACTCGGCAGTGTCCTGCGCCAGATTCACAGCTTTAAGCGCACCATCCGCCGCGCGACGGTTTAAAGTCAGGTCCGGGCAGGTCAGGGCCAGCGGGACTAATTCCAAAGTCCCGCCGGCGATCTGAATGCAGACAAAAAAGAACCCGGTACGCGGGGCCGGGTTCTTCAGTTGAAATGAACCGGGGATGGTTCAGACTTCTTCGATCTTGACGGTGTGCCGCTTGGCGGCTTCCGCCTTCGGGAGCGTCAACTCCAGCATGCCGTCCTTGAACGTCGCCTTGGCTTTGGCGTCATCCACCAGGCAAGGCAGAGGAACGGTGCGGAGAAAATCCTCGCACCGGATTTCATGCCGGTAATACTCTCCCTCTTCTTCGCCTTCCTTTTCTTCCGCTTCCGCGCACCCGCGCAGGGTCACGGTGTCCGCCGTGCAGGAGATTTCAATGTCGTCCTTGCCGAAACCCGGCACGGCCGCCCGCACAACAAGCTCCGCTTCCCGATCGATGATATCGACTTGCGGTATTGCTCCACCCCAGAACGGCCGTTCTGCATATAACGGCCGCATCCAGGACAACGGGAGCATCCTTTCCGCCAACTGCTCCATTTCCTCGAATACACCGCGCGGGCGCATCGTTTCCCCGACCCTTGTTTCATGCACTCTCTTGATGGGAACGGTTGTTACCATGATGCACCTCCTTTTCGATGAGATAATGTCGGCTGTACTGTCAGACTCCGCCGGCATTCCTATCATCGAACAACAATAACCATACAGACAAATAAAATAATTTCATTGATCCCCATCAACTAACAGGCCTAGCAACGTTTTTTATTTCATATAAGAAAAATCTATGATTCACACACGCCTGATGCGAAAACATTGGTGAATCTTCGGATTGCGCTCGAAATCCTGCGGGATGGTCTTGCGGGTGATGTCTTCGATCATGAGCGACGCCAGCGCCTCGCGGTCGAGTTTGAAACGGCGGAGGTTGGTGGAAAAGATCAGAATGCCGTCCGGTTCCAGCAGCGCGGCGGTGTCCGAGATAAGCGCCGCCTGATCTCGCTGTATATCGAGCGTGTCCTCCATGCGTTTGGAGCGCGAGAAGGTCGGCGGGTCGAGAAAAATCAACCCATAGCGCCGCTGACGATTCTCCTTGAGCCACGTCAGCACATCGGCCTGGACAAGCTCGTGGTTTCCGGCGTTCAAACCGTTTAATTCAAAATTGCGCTGCGCCCAATCGAGATAGGTGTATGACATGTCCACGGTCGTGGTGGAAACGGCCCCGCCGAGCGCCGCATGCACCGTGGCGGTGCCGGTGTAGCCGAAGAGGTTGAGAAAGCGTTTCCCGCTCGCCAGTTGCCCCAGCAGCGTGCGCGTGGCACGGTGGTCGAGAAAAAGTCCGGTGTCGAGATAATCGGTGAAGTTCACCAGGAAGCGGCACGGCCCCTCGCGCACCTCGTGAAATGCGCCGGTCTCGTCGAGCTTTTCGTATTGCCCGCCGCCTTTCTGGCGACGACGCACCTTGAGGAACATCTGCTCGCGCGGGATTTCCAGTATCAGGGGTATCACACCCAAGGCGTGTTGCAGTCGCTGCCTTGCCTTGTCTGGATCGATCGTGTCTGGAGCCTCGTATTCCTGCACGTGCACGTAGCGCCTGGGGGACTCATGATTCAATCCCCTCCCCCTTGATGGGGGAGGGTTAGGGTGGGGGTGAGGGTGCGCGAGCCCTTGATGCTGTTCACCCCCATCCTTCCCTTCCCCCGTGGAGGGGGAAGGAAAATTTTGCAGGGAGCGTGTTTTCTCGATGGTTTCGTATACATCAATGGCGAGGTTGTACTCGTGCAAGTCGGCGTCGTACAGGCGATAGGCGAAGATTTCCTGGCGTCGCGCCCAGCGGCCGAAATGTTGCAAGTCCTTGCGCAGGCGGTTGGCGAACATCTCCGCGCTCGAGCCGGGACGGATCTCGAATGGTTTCGGCGCGCGCCCGCCCACCACATTTTCCGGCGTGATTTCAAAGTGCAGCAGCTTGCACTCGATGGCGCCGTTGTAGAGCGTGTGCATTTTGCCGGCGCGCAATCCCATCACTTTTCCCAATTCAGGGTTGCCTGTAAACACCACCCCGCGCCAGCCGGGGAAACATTTTTTGAACTGTGTGCCGATTTCTGTGTACAACGTCGGTAACTCGGAACTCGGGCCCAGGCGTTCTCCGTAGGGCGGGTTGGCCACCACGAGCCCGGTCGGCGTTTCCTCCGGGCTACAGTCGGCCAGCTCACGTTGTTGCGCAACGATAAGATTGCCCAGCCCCGCGCGTTTGATGTTGTCGCGCGCGGCCCGGATTGCCAGCAGGTCGCGGTCGAAACCGTGAATCGGAGGCAGGTGCGCAAGCCCGGTTTCGCGCCGCTGGTGCGCTTCGTCAAGGAGTTCCGCCCATGCCGCGGCATCATGTTTTTTCCAGCGGAGAAAGCCGAAGTACTCGCGCGCCAGCCCGGGTGCAATGTCGGCGGCGATCAGCGCGCCTTCGATCGGCAGCGTGCCTGAACCGCACATGAGATCCACCAGCATTCCGCCTTGCTTGGCGATGGCGGGCCAGTTGGCGCGCAGCAGGATCGCGGCGGCGAGGTTTTCCTTGAGCGGCGCCTGCACCGTTTGTGCCCGGTAACCGCGCCGGTGCAGGGATTCGCCCGAGAGGTCGAGGCTGACCGTGGCTTGGTCGCGCAACAGATAGACATTGACGCGGATATCGGGCTGGGCCGTGTCCACCGAAGGACGCGCGCCGAATTCCTCGCGCAACTGGTCTACGATGGCATCCTTCACCTTCAGGGCACCGTAATGCGAGTGGGTGATGGCCGATTGCGAGGTGGTGAAATCCACGGCTAGTGTTCCCTCAGCGGCAAGATGTTCCTTCCAGGCGATGGTTTGCGCGCCTGCGTATAGCTCTTCCGGCGTGGGCGCCGGGAAACTTGTCAGCGGCAGCAGGATGCGGTTGGCGAGCCGCGACCACAGGCAGGCGCGGTAGCCGATGGTGAGCGTACCCTCGAACGCCACCCCGGCGCGGGTTTCCTTCACGCCCTCGGCGCCGAGCGCACGCAACTCGTCGGCGAGCAGAGATTCAATGCCTTTGGGACAGGTGGCGAAAAAATTGAGCGGGGAAGTCATGGAATAGGGCGTCATGTTACGTGCCCCGTCGTTTCCGGTAAATGAAAATGGTTGTTGCCCCGGTAGTCGGGTGTGATAATCATTATCAACTTTCCCCTCTCCCCTTGAGGGAGAGGTAGGGTGAGGGGAAACCTTAAAAATGTTGATTCATGTTTGAGATCAGTAGTGTCCGGTTAAATTTGGGATGACTTTTATAAAACTCAATAACGACGCGGCTTCCATGGATTGTCAAGGTGTCTCCGACTTCAACGACGCTTCGACCGTCGGTTCTATGACGAACAATGAGTTACACGCTCAAAATTCCCATTTTCGCATTTAACCGGACACTACTGGTTTGAGATGACTTGTAACTGTCCATGACGCGAATCGGCCTCGACCCGGAAACGAAAGTCGTCAGCGAATGTTTTGCGCTGATCTACGCGCCGCGGCGCACCCGCGACCGGTTTCCGGAGAATTGCGTGACCGTCATGGATTCCGAAGCCGTTGCACTCGAAGGGGCCGATCCCGATAAAAATCTCTATCCCGCCCGCGTCATCGGGCCATCGCGTTCTTCCGAGGGGTTCCGGCTTTATTATTTGGTGGGCTGGCTGGACGAGGAAAGATAAGTTATCGAAACAAGAAGGGCTTCCCGATGGAAGCCCTTCTTGGTTGCTGATTAGAAGATATAGTGATTTACGCTTCGAGCGCGTCCTTCATCACATCCAGCGCCTTCATCTCAATCTGGCGGATGCGCTCGGCGGAGATGCCGTATTCGTCGGCCAGTTCGTGCAGCGTCGGTTTGTTTTCATCTAGCCAGCGGCGCTGAATGATGTCGCGCGAGCGTGCATCGAGCGAGGTCAGTGCGGTGCGCAGTTGCGTCTGACGCGTATCTTCTTGATCGGACTTTGTTGCCAGCACTTCCGGGTTGTAGCGCATGTCCTGCAGATAGCCGGCCGGCGCGACATGATAATTGTCGTCATCGGCATCGTTGTCGGCGTCAAACGCGACGTCGGCGTGGCTCATGCGGCCTTCCATTTCCTGCACCGTTTCCCGTGACACGTCCAGTTTCTCCGAAAGCCGCTCGACCTCGCCGCGTGTCATCCAACCGAGCCGCTCGCGGGATTTACGCAGGTTGAAAAAGAGTTTGCGCTGCGACTTAGTGGTCGCCACCTTGACGATGCGCCAGTTGCGCAGGACGTAATCGTAGATTTCGGCCTTGATCCAGTGCACGGCGAATGACATCAGGCGCACCTTGCGCGCCGGGTCGTAATGCTTGACCGCCTTCATGAGGCCGATATTGCCTTCCTGGATCAGGTCCGCCTGCGGCAGGCCGTAGCCGGAGAAGCCGCGCGCGATGCGCGCGACGTTGCGAAGATTGGACATTACCAGCCGCCGGGCCGCCTCGAGATCATTGTGCTTGTGGTAGCGCCGCGCGAGCTTGCGCTCCTCGCTCACGCTGAGGACCGGTAAAGCGTTGACGGCCCGCAAATAGGCCGACAGCCCCTTTTCGGGGTAGAGATTGATGGGCAATGTCAGTGCCTGGGTCATGTCTGGGAATCTCCTGCTGCTCATCCTTCCGTCGTTTCTTGGGTAAAATATATTCTAGCACTCGACACATGTGAGTGCCAAACAGCGGAAAAGTTCGCTTGTTTCTATTGTTTATGGGTTGACTGCAGGGAGTTTCAAGGGGTCAGCGGGGTTCTATGGCCCGCAAATGCCGGCCAACCGCCAGCCGAGAGCCGAGCCAGCCCAGCAGCCCCCCTGTCCCGATCAGGGTCAGGGTCGCCATAAAACCCATGTTCTCGACCACGAACAAGCTTCCATAAAGGCTGGCAAGGCGGTGTACCGGGCTAGACAGGAGCAGCAGGCCAAGCCCGACCAGCAACCAGGCCAGGATGCCGCCCAGCAGGCCCTGTAACATGCCGGCATAGAGAAAGGGCCGGCGGATGAAGGCATTGGTGCCGCCGATCAGTTTGATGATCTCGATTTCGTCACGCCGGTTGAGGACCGCGAGGCGGATGGTATTCCCGATAATGAGCAGGACGGCCACCGCCAGCCCCGCCGCCAGGATCAGCACGCCCTGCCGGGCCAGATCGAGCATGGCATACAGCCGGCGGACCCATTCGAGGTCGAGTTGCGCAAGCTCGACTTCGTTGTAACGGCGCAGGTCCTTCAGCAGCGACTGCAGGGCGTCGGGGTGGCTGTGCGTGGCGGCTGGATGCACGACCAGCACCGGCGGCAGCGGGTTGCGGTCGAGCGCACCCAGCGCCTCGCCGAAACCAGACAGTTTCTTGAACTCGGCCAGTGCCGCCTCGCGCGAGACGTAATCCACCCAGGAAACTGCCGGCAACTTCCGGATTTTCTCGGAGAGTTTTTCGATGGCCGGATCGGAGAGATCCCGTTTCAGGAACAGCGAGATCTGACCATTGTCCTCCCAGCCGCGCGCCAGGCGCTGCACATTCTCGATGGCGATATAAAGCCCGGCCGGCAGCGCCAGCGTGATGCCGATCACGGCGACGGTCAGGAAGGTGGCCACCGGCGCGCGCGCGAGCTGCCCGAGGGTGTAAAAGAAGACCTGCGCGTGACGCAGAAAATAATTCCTGATCACGGTCTGGCCCCCGTGTCGCGCGCGAGCTCGCCGTGATTCAGTTCAATGACGCGCCGGCGTCCACGATCGATGAGATGCAGGTCGTGGGTCGCGATCAGCACCGTCACGCCGTGGTGATGAAAATCGAGAAACAGGTCCAGAATTTCATCGGAGAGCTTGCTGTCGAGATTGCCGGTCGGCTCGTCGGCGAGCAGAAGCGGGGGCTTGTTGACGACGGCGCGCGCGATGCCGACGCGCTGTTGCTCGCCGCCGGAAAGCGTCACCGGGAGCATGCGTTCCTTGTCGAGCAGTCCGACCATCTCGAGCGCGGCGCGCACGCGCCGGGGAATTTCGTACTGGTCGGTGCCGGTGACGATCAGGGGCAGCGCCACGTTGTCGTAGACGGTGCGGTCGAACAGCAGCTTGTGGTCCTGGAACACCACGCCGATCTCGCGCCGGAAATAGGGGATGCGCCGGCGCGGAAGCCGGGTCAGGTTCTTGCCGTTGACGGCGGCCTCGCCGCGCGTCGGGCGTTCGATGGCCGTGATGAGTCTGAGCAGCGTGCTCTTGCCCGCCCCGGAATGCCCGGTAATGAAGGCCATTTCGCCGGCTTCGATGCGCAGATTGATGTCGCGCAAGGCATCGAAGCCGCCGGGATAACGCTTGAAGACGTGGGCAAACTCAATCATGAAAAATCAGTGGCAAGTATCGAGTAACAAGTAGCAAGTAGTATACAAAGCGGCAATCATTTTAACTTGCTACTTGCCACTTGAAACTTGCTACTCGGTTTCAGGCAGTATCGCATCCACATATTCCTCGGCATTAAACTCGCGTAAATCATCCATGCCTTCGCCCACCCCGATGTAGCGGATCGGCAGGCCGGTCTGGCGCGCCATCGCCATCAGGATGCCGCCCTTGGCGGTGCCATCGAGCTTGGTCAGCGCGAGACCGGTCACTCCCACGGCTTCACGGAAATGTTTGAGTTGCGACAACGCGTTCTGCCCGGTGCCGGCATCGAGCACCAGCAGCACCTCGTGCGGGGCCTCGGGATTGCTTTTGTTGATCACGCGCCTGATTTTTTTCAGCTCGTCCATCAGGCCGGCCTGTGTGTGTTGGCGTCCGGCGGTGTCCACGATCAGGACGTCGCTGTTTCGCGCGGACGCGGCATGCATGGCGTCGTGCACCACGGCCGCCGCATCGGCCCCGGTATGCTGGGCGATCACGGGGATATCGAGGCGCCCAGCCCAGGTCTTGAGCTGTTCAATCGCTGCGGCGCGGAAGGTGTCGGCCGCCGCCAGCGTCACCGTGTGTCCGGCTTTTTTGAGACGGCCGGCGAGCTTGGCGATGGTGGTGGTTTTGCCCACGCCATTGACGCCCACCACCATGATGACAAACGGCCTGGCCGGGGTGATCGCCAGCGGCCGGCCACAGGGTTGAATAATAGAAAGTATGCCCTGCCGCAGGGCGCGATACACGGCGCGCGTGTCGCTCAGCTGTTTGCGCGCGACTTGTTCCGTGATGTTCTGCATCAGGTGCCGGGTGGTTTCCACCCCCACGTCGGCGGACAGCAGCAGCGTTTCCAGCTCCTCGAAAAGTGAGTCGTCGAGCGCACGGTTCCCGAGCAGCAGATCGGAAAGCCCCCGGGTGAAACCGCGCTGGGCGGCGGCGAGTTTGTCGCGCAGACGCCCCAGCAGACCGGTGGGGCGGTTTTTTTCTGTCTGGCCTGAAGGGTGAGACGGGCTCAAGAGATGATCCTGAATGGAAACTTTTTCGGTTGAGCGGCTCTAAGCTGTGGCACAATATTATAAGAGAATAATCCGGGAAACCCCATGTCGCATAAATTTTCGTGGCTCTTGCTTCTGAGCCTGTGGCTGACGGCGTGCAGTCAGACGCATGAAACCACGCTGGATAATGGCCTGCGCGTCATCGTGCACGAAGACCACCGCTCCCCGGTGGTGGTATCGCAAATCTGGTACCAGGTCGGCAGCCAGGACGAGCCCGAGGGCCGCACCGGCATTTCACACGTGCTCGAGCACATGATGTTCAAGGGCACGGCCAAGCACGGACCCAATGAGTTTTCGCGCATCATCGCCGAGAACGGCGGGCGCGAAAACGCCTTCACCAGTTACGACTACACCGCCTATTTCCAGCAGCTGGAAAAATCGCGTCTCCCGATCGCCTTCGAACTCGAAGCCGATCGCATGCAGAACCTGGTGCTGACCGAGGCCGAGTCCAGCAAGGAGATCAAGGTGGTGATGGAGGAGCGCCGGCTGCGCACCGAGGATCAGCCCGAGGCGCTGGTCGGTGAAAAGTTCATGACCACCGCCTACGCAGTGCATCCGTACAAGCATCCGGTCATTGGCTGGATGGCGGATCTGCAATCCATGACGGTCAAGGACCTGCGCGACTGGTATGGCCGCTATTACACCCCGGCCAACGCCATTCTGGTCGTGACGGGCGACGTGCAACCGAAAGAGGTGTTCGCGCTGGCGCAGAAACATTTCGGGCCGGTTCCCACGCGCTCACCGGTGAAGACTGCTGAAGCAGTCGAACCGCCGCAAAAAAGCGAGCGTCGCGCACGCGCCGCGCTGCCGGCGGAGGTGCCGTATCTTCTGCTGGGTTATCACGCTCCGGTGCATGCGTCGGCCGGTCGTAATGAAGTCGCCGAATGGGAGCCCTATGCGCTGAGCATACTCGGCGGCGTGCTCGACGGCGGGCAGGCGGCGCGCTTCGAGCGTGAGCTGGTGCGCGACAAGAAAATCGCCTCCAGCATCGACCTGGATTATTCGGCGGTGTCGCGTTCTCCCTCCATGCTGCTCATCGAGGCCACGCCGGCCAACGGGCACACAACGGCAGAACTGGAAAAGGCCATCCGCGCCCAGATTGAGCGCATCCGGAACGAGCCGGTCTCCACCGAGGAATTGAAACGCGTGAAGGCGCAGGTGGTGGCGGGCAATGTCTACTCGCGCGATTCGGTGTTCTATCAGGCGATGCAGATCGGCCGCCTCGCGGCGGTCGGGCTCGACTGGCGCCTGCTCGATGACTACGTGAAAAATCTCAACGCCGTGAACGCGGAGCAGGTGCAGACGGTCGCGCGCAAGTATCTGGTGGACACGAACCTCACGGTGGCCGTGCTCGACCCGCAGCCGATGGCCAAGGGCAAGCCGCGTTCCGCCCCGCGCATGGGAGGCGGACATGTCCGCTAGGATTCTGCTGCTGATCGGTCTTTTGCTGGCGTCAGCCAACGCCCTTGCGGGTCCGAAAATCCAGCACTGGATGCTATCCAACGGCGCGCGCGTCTATTTTGTCGAAAGCCGTGAGCTGCCCATGCTCCAGGTGCGCGTGGTGTTCGACGCCGGTTCCAGCCGCGATCCCGTGGAAAAGGCCGGCGTAGCCAATCTGACGGCCGCCATGCTGGATGAAGGCACGAACGGCCTGACCGCGGATGACATTGCCAGCCGATTCGAAGGCGTGGGCGCAGAATTCGGCGCCGGTATCGACCGCGACATGGCCAGCGTGAATTTGCGCAGCCTGTCGGATTCCGCGCTGCTGGATCCGGCGCTCGACCTGTTTGCGCGGGTTCTGGCCGCGCCCGCGTATCCCGCGGAGAATCTCGAGCGCCAGCGGGCGCAGGCGCTGGTGTCTCTGCAAAAGGACGCGCAATCGCCCGGTGCGATCGCCGAGAAGGCGTTTTATCGCGAGATGTACGGCCAGCACCCTTATGCCAGCGATCCACCGGGGAGCGAGCAAAGCCTGAAGGCGATCACGCGTGGGGACCTGCTCGCCTTTCATCGGCGTCACTATGTCGGCGCCAATGCCTGGGTGGTGATCGTCGGTGACGCGAGCAAACGCCGGGCGCGCAACATCGCCGAGCGCGTTATCGGCAAACTGCCGGCCGGAAAGGCGCCGCCCCCCCTGCCACCGGTGCGCACGCTCTACTCCGGCTGGCAGAAGCGGATAAATTTCCCTGCCACCCAGACCCACATCAATATGGGACATCCGGGAGTGCGGCGTGGCGATCCGGATTATTTTCCGCTGTACGTGGGCAACTACATCCTCGGGGGCGGCGGACTGGTGTCGCGTCTGTCGGCGGAGGTGCGCGAGAAGCATGGCCTGTCGTACAGCGTCTACAGTTATTTCCTGCCGCTGCGCATGCCCGGGCCGCTGTTCATCGGCCTGCAGACTAAAAACGCGCAACGCGATCAGGCGCTCAAGCTGGTGCGTCAGGTGATATCGGATTATGTCGCCAAAGGCCCGACGGATGCGGAGCTGGAAGCCGCGAAGAAACACATCACCGGCAGTTTCCCGTTGCGGCTCGACAGCAACGGCAAGATCGCCGAGAACCTCGCCGTGATCGGCTTCTACGGACTGCCGCTCACCTACCTGGATGATTTCATTCCGCGCGTCGAGGCCGTGACCGCCGCGCAAATCCGCCAGGCCTTCCGGCGGCGCGTGCATCCCGAGCACATGGTAACGGTGACCGTCGGTGGCGGACGCTGAGCGGAAACGCCCGCGCCGTACACCGGCCGTGCGCACTCCCGGATCGAAGCCATCTTCCCCCAAATCACCGTCATCCTATCCGCGCAAGCTTCGCATCATCGGCGGACGCTGGCGCGGGCGGCGCCTGGATGTATCCGAATCGGAGGGCTTGCGTCCCACGCCCGATCGCGTGCGCGAAACGCTTTTTAACTGGTTGCAACCTTACATCGCGGGTGCAAGCTGTCTCGACCTGTTCACCGGGACCGGTGCGTTGTGCCTGGAGGCGCTCTCGCGCGGCGCGGCGGACGTGGTCATGGTGGAAAAGGCACCGCGCGTAGCGGAGCGACTGCGCCAGCATGTGGAACGGCTGGAGGCCACGGGAGCCGAGGTGGTGTTGGCCGACGCCGTTGAATTTTTGCAGCGAAGCCCGCGGGCGTTTGATATCGTCTTTCTCGATCCGCCTTTTAAAAGCAATCTCATTGCGGACTGTGCCGCGCTGGTGGAGGCACGCGGGTGGATCAAGCCCGGCGGGCTGATTTATGTCGAGGCGCCGAGCCGGCTTGAGAACCTGGAGTTGCCGGCGACATGGGAACTGATTCGCAGCAAAAAGGCCGGGCAGGTGGGGTATCATCTGGCGCGAAAGACCGCATGAGCGCAGGGTGTTCTTGATTTTCGTCAATGAGGCGGCTATTGCCAATGATAGGATTTATTCCATTCCGAGGGGCTGAATGAAAGTCATCGCGCTGTACCCCGGCACGTTTGACCCGATCACCAACGGCCATACGGATCTGGTGCGGCGGGCGGCGCGCCTGTTCGACGAGGTGATCATTGCGGTGGCGGCCAATCCACAGAAGAAGCTCCTGTTCAATCTCGCGGAACGCGTGGAGCTGGCGCGCGCGGTGCTGGCGGATGTCAAAGGCGTGAGGGTCACCGGCTTCGACAATCTTCTGGTCGACTGCGTGCGCCAGCACGGCGCCAATGTGATACTGCGTGGCTTGCGGGCGGCGTCGGATTTCGAATACGAATTCCAGCTCGCGGGCATGAACCGGCGCCTGGCGCCGGAAGTGGAAACCGTGTTCATGACGCCGTCGGAGCAGGAGATGTTCATCTCCGCCTCGCTCGTGAAGGAGATCGCCCTGTTGGGCGGCAACGTGTCGGAATTCGTGGACGCGCGCGTGGCGGCTGCGATGGCGGCCAAAATACGTTAATATGCCAGGGCTTTAACCCGACTTATATTGCAGGTATTTTCATGTCTTTGCTGATTACCGACGAGTGCATCAATTGCGACGTGTGCGAGCCCGAGTGCCCGAACGGCGCGATCACGCAGGGTGAGGAAATCTACCAGATCAACGCCGAGCTCTGCACCGAATGCGTCGGCCACTACGAGACCTCGCAATGCGTCGACGTCTGTCCCGTGGATTGCATCATCCTCGATCCCAATCATCCGGAAACCAAAGCGCAGTTACAGCTGAAATATCAGGCGCTGATTCGGCAGACCGCGTGACCGGAAAATTTCCGGCATAAAAAGGCGGCCGTGGCCGCCTTTTTTATTTTTGAGTGTGATTGAAATTGAATCGCCTCCGGCGATTTATGTATAAAAAACGCGGGGTGCTCCGCCCCCTGCACCCCCGGGTTACTTTCTCTTGTCCGGCCAAGAGAAAGTAACCAAAGAGAAGGCCGCCCGGATGGTGCGCATATCCTGCGCTTCGCGCCTTTGCCGTGCAGGTCGCGCAACGGCACGTCCCTGTGCCGTGCGCGACGCGCGGGCTTCCCGCCCGCGCCCCTTTGGGCTGGCGGGCAAAGGCTGGCGATGCTCGGGCGCGCCATACGGGGTTGGAAAACACCTCCGCGTACAGGCCTGAGGTGGTTTGCTCCCATCCCCGTCGGAGCGAGCCGAGCACCGAGCAAGGCTGGGGGAAGTCGCGAGACTTTTGATCGAGCCCGAGGCGCGTTGTGGGCGCCCGGCGAGTTAGGCGAGTGCCCAGCCGCAGCGAGGCGCGCAGGGAACTGCCCGGTGTGTGGGCGGCGAAGCGACCGGGGCGCATTCTCTTTGGTGACTTTCTCTTGTGCGCACAAGAGAAAGTCACCTGCCGTGGGTCAGCCACCCACAAGTAATACGCGGCCGCAGGCCGCTCGACAGAATAAACTGCAATGCGTATTACATGCGAGATCGTTTAATATTTATCCGACATGTTTTATCTGATCCGCCTGTTGTACTTCCTCGCTCTGTTGCCGCTCGCGATATGGGCGGCGGAGCCGCGCCTGTCCGCCGCGGCCATCGCCAGTGCCCATCCGCTGGCGACCCAGGCCGGGCATGAAATCCTCGCGCGCGGCGGTAACGCCTTTGACGCTGCCGTGGCGGTGGCCGCGGCACTTGCTGTTGTCGAGCCTTACAATTCCGGGCTGGGGGGCGGCGGATTTTTTCTGCTGCACCGTGAACGCGACGGTTTCGAGGTGATGATCGATGCGCGCGAGCGTGCGCCGCTAGCCGCCACGCGCGACATGTATCTTCGAGATGGCCTGCCGATGCCCGCGCTTTCCATCGACGGTGCGCTGGCGGCCGGTATCCCGGGCACACCGGCGGCGCTGGTTCATCTCGCCAAAAAATACGGGCGACTCCCGCTCAAGCAGGCGCTGGCGCCCGCCATCCGTCTCGCGCGCGACGGATTTCCGGTCACGCCGCTTTATTCCAGGATGCTGCTGCGCCAGCACATGCGCCTGACCGATTATTTTCCAGAGGCGGCGCGGGTGTATCACAAGGATGGCCTGATTCCAGCGCCGGGTGACACACTCAAGCAGCCCGATCTGGTGCAGACGCTGCGTCGTCTGGCGGGAAAGGGGCATGCCGGGTTTTATGGCGGCGTGAGCGCCGAGCGCCTGGTGCAGGGCGTGCGCGAGGCGGGTGGCATCTGGAGCTTGAAGGATATTGCCGAGTACCGTGTGGTGGAGCGCGCGCCGGTGCGCGGAACTTACCGCGGTGTCCGTATCACGTCGGCAGCGCTGCCTTCGTCAGGCGGTGTCGTGCTGACCCAGATGCTCAATCTGCTTCAGGGTTTCGATCTGGATACCATGCCCAAGGCGCGGCGCGATCAAACCGTCGTCGAAGCCATGCGCCTCGCCTACCGCGACCGCGCGCGCCATCTCGGCGATCCGGATTTCGTGCGCGTGGATGTTCCACGCCTGCTCGATCCCGCTTACGCCGTAATGCTGCGAGAAGAAATGCGCCGCCCCCAACAGGCCCCTGCCGACGCTCCCGCCAAGGCCGCGGGAGAAGGTGCGAACACCACGCATTTTTCCATCATTGACCGCGAAGGCAACCGCGTGGCGGCCACGCTGAGCCTGAACACGCCGTTCGGCTCCGGCTTCATGCCGCCCGGCACCGGTGTGCTGCTGAACAACGAGATGGATGACTTCGCCGTCAAACCCGACGCGCCCAACACCTACGGTCTGGTGGGCGGCGATGCCAACGCGATTGCCCCGGGCAAACGGCCGCTGTCGAGCATGACGCCGACGTTCCTGGAAGGCGATGACGCCGTGGTGGTGCTGGGCACGCCCGGTGGCGGCCGCATCATTACCATGGTATTGCTTGCCACCCTCGAATTCGCTCACGGCCGCGGCGGACCGAAAGAGTGGGTGGGCATGCCGCGTTTCCACCACCAGTATCTTCCCGACGTCGTGACGCACGAGCCGCATGCTTTCGACGATGCGGAAAAGCGCACGTTGGAGCAACTCGGCTACAAGCTCGAAACCGTGCCGGCCGGTTACGGCAACATGCAGATGGTGACGTGGCACAAAAAGACCGGCCGCGTGGAGGCAGTGTCTGATCCGCGCGGCGAGGGTACGGCGGTTGTGAAGTAGGGACTGATGCCGGGAGGTATCAGGCCGACTTGCCGGCAACGGGCTCCGTGTCGGCCTTGTCGAAGTTGATAACCTTCATAACCGCCTCGACCTGGCTTTCCAGGTTCTTTTCCTGCTCGCGGATGCCGTCACGGATCTGCTCCAGCTCGCTCACGCGTTCCTCCAGGGTGTCGCTCGCCTGGTGAATGCGCTTGATGGATTCCAGCCGCCGGCGCAGCTGTACCTGATGTTCCCGTACCTGCGACTCCATGGGTGACATGATGGTCTTGAGCCAGTTGTCGGCGTCGCAGTTGGCCATCTTGTAGATCGCACGCACCTTGACCACGGAGGATTCGAAGAACTTGCGTGTCAGCGCCCGCTGTTCAGTCATGACCAGTGACATGCCCTTCATGTACTGGCCGTGCCGGTCCTGGAGGCGCTTGATCTCGCGCAGGTAGCGCGTGACCGAGAAAGCGCCCGGCTTGATGTTGCCGAGGCCGTGTTCTTCCTGAAATTTCTTGTATACCCCTTCCATCATGGATTTGATTTCCTGGGCCTGTTTGGAGGCCTCTTCCATGGTGTCCTGGGCGTGTTTGAAAAAACTCTCCATGCACGATTTGAGCCCGGCCGTGGTCAGGCTGATGTCCATTTCCTTCTTGGTCTGGGCGATCTGCGTGTCGAGGTTTTTCAGGTTCAGGTGCGTGTACAGCACGTTGGTCTGCTGCGAGAAAATGCTGCGCGTGGCCTGGAAACGCTGCAAGCTTTTCTCGAACACTTCCTTGTCCGCCTTGACCTTTTTCATCATGTGTTCGATGACGTCCATGTTCTTGCCGGACAGGCCGCCGAGCTCGTCCATGTGTTCGTAGACGTTCTTCACGCGCTGCGAAATGATCAGGCGCATGGCATTGATGACGTCATCCATGTCGCCGCTGATATTGTCGCGCACGATCTCGCGCTTGGCCGGAACGATTTCGCTGCCGAGCGCCTGCTCCAGCGCCAGAATACGCGAGCGCTCGAGGATTTTGGTGTCCTTCTTGACCTTGCCGAGCAGCGCCTTCTGCGCCGACACCGGGAACACGTTGCTTTCCGGAATGGCGAGATGCTTGGCCGTTTCGCGGATCTGGCGGTCGATTTCGTTCTGCACTTCGTTCCAGTCGCGCAGTTCGTCCCACAGGCCGTCGATCTTGTTCAGCACCACCAGGCGGCCCTTGTTCGGGCTGTCCTTGCGCACGCCGATGTGGTCGTGCCAGACGTCGATGTCGGATTTGGTCACGCCGGCGTCGGCGGCGAGGATGAACAGCACCGCGTGCGCCGAGGGCAGCATGTTGAGCGTCAGTTCCGGTTCGGCGCCGAGCGCATTGAGGCCCGGCGTGTCGAGGATGACCAGCCCCTGCTGCAGCAACGGGTGCGGAATATTGATAACGGCGTGCCGCCATTTCGGAATTTCCACCAGGCCGTCCTCGGCAAGACGCATCCCGGTCTGCGATTCCTCCTCGGCGACGTGAAATCCCATCGCCTGGGCCTCCTCGCGCGCGACGTGCTTGACCTCGGTGATGTGTTGCAGCATCTGGACCATCTTGTCCGGCGACTTGGTGTCGAGCGGCAGCACCTGCCACTCCTCGGGGAAGCCGCGGAACTCGGTGATGGTGGTGCCGCTCTTGCGGGTCTCGATCGGCAGCAGCCGCAGGTTCGGTTCGCTGCCGTTTTCATACATGACTTCGGTCGGGCACATGGTGGTGCGGCCGGCGCTCGACGGCAGGATGCGTTGCCCGAAGTTGGCGAAGAAAATGGCGTTGATCAGCTCGGATTTCCCGCGCGAGAACTCGGCCACGAAGGCGACATAGAGTTTGTCGTCGCGCAGGGTGGACAGGACGTGTTCGAGGCGCTGATCAACCTGGGTGTCGCTCAGCTCCTGTCCGTGCAGCCAGGATTTGAGTTCGGTGACGGCGGTGGCGAGCGACTGGCGCCACTCGCTGTAGGCCTCGAAATGCTGTGCGAGATTCCGGTTCTGACTGGCGGACTGCATCTTAGAAATATAGATTCCCTGGCGGGAAACTCCTCCCTTTCGGCCTGATTTTCCTCATTTTTATGGCATCAAACATACGTCGCCACGTGGAAAATCCAGCCCTTTCAACAGGTTCGATAAGTTACATTCGTCGACACCTTAAGTCTAGCACCCAGTGCCCGAGGTGCACGCGGCTTTTGTAATGGGCGCCCGTATCCGCAAATTGGCTGTGTTCCTTGGGTGCTTTTGCCGCCGTCTCCGAAGGGGCTGCCAGCTCCCGAGACGAAGGCTTTCGGAGATGGCAGCCGGCGACTCAAGGAGCGAGGCTTTGGAGTGGCAGCCCCGCTTCCTCCGTCCGAAGGAGCTTCGCCACGGAACGGAGTCGCGCTGCGCCTCGGGATCCGGCGGCTACCTACATCTGGCATTGCGGGCAGAAAAACGCGCTTCTTTGCCCGAGCCGCCTGGTCCGGATCGGGGTTCGGCAGACGCGACAGGGCTCGCCGGCGCGGCCGTAGACGTTGAGAGAGAGCTGGAAGTATCCGGGGTTGCCGTCACTGCGGCGGAAATCGCGCAGGGTGGTACCGCCGGCCCGGATAGCGCGGTTCAGTGTTTTACGGATGGCCGCGATAAGCCGTCCGTACTGGGCCCGGTTGATGCGGCCGGCGGCACGCGTGGGGCGCAGACCGGCCGCGAACAGCGCTTCGTTCGCGTAAATGTTGCCGATGCCGGCGATGATCCGGCTGTCGAGCAGAAAATCACGGATCGCACGTTTACGACGACGTGATTTTTCAAACAGGTAATCGCCGCTGAAATCCGGTGACAAGGGTTCCGGGCCGAGATCGCGCAGCAGTTTGTGCTTTTGGGGGTCAGCGCGCGTCCACAGCAGTGCACCGAAGCGGCGCGGGTCGCGCAGGCGCAGGCAATCACCGTTGTCGAGCACGATGTCTACGTGGTCATGGGCGTCCGCTGCTTGCGCGCAGGGGATGAGGCGCAGGCTGCCGGACATGCCGAGATGAAGAATCGCGGTGCCGGAAGCGGTGCCGAGCAGCAGATATTTTCCGCGGCGCGTGACCGACTGGATCGCCTGCCCTGAAAATTCCCGGACAAGTTTTGGCGTAATGCGCCAGCGCAGATGCGGGTTGCGCACCACCAGCCGCGCCACGGTATGGCCGACCACGTGCGGCTCGATGCCACGGCGGGTGGTTTCGACTTCGGGCAGTTCCGGCATGTGTGTGAGGAGTAAGGCGTAAAGGGTGAAGAGTAAAGCATCAGCGGGCTGCTTGCCGCCCACGCCTCACTCCTCACGCCTCACTTGTAACAATCTTCTGCCGGTCTCTTCGGTGAAATGGTACTCCAGATTTTCATCCGGCCGGTGAAGCACGAAATCCGGTTTGTAGGCGAGTATGCCGAGCGTCAGCTTTTCGGTCTTGCCGTCACGCACGGAAGCGAACTCGATCCGGTCGAGAATCTCCTTGCCCGAATATTTCTCGACGCCGAGGGCGCGCGCGTTCTGCCATTCCGCGGCGAATTCATTGACCCGATCCGACATCAGCTTGTTGTCCGGCGGTTGTTTCAGCCAGGCGCCGTTTTTCTGCGTGACTGTAAAGTCGGGAAGCCTGATGGCTGTGATCTTGCGGGCCTCCTCGAATAAACGGCTGTCGATGAAATTGGTATAAGGATAAATGGCCGTGGCGAGATAATGGCCGGGAATCAGCACTACCTCATTCTTATAGAGGACATAAATCCGGTTGTTAAGCGGGTGCAGGGAACCGAAGGCGATTTCCTCGTTGCCAAAGCGCACGCGCGATTGCGGTTGGTCCAGGCCGAACTTGGCGAGGTCTTGTGCGGCGACGGGAAAGCGGGTTCCGCCCGGGGCCGTGATGATGCGCAGCAGGCTGTCAATATTGAACTGGTTGGCACGCGCCCGCACCGGTGCCGTGAGCGCCCATTCCTTGCCGGTTTTTTCCAGCGTGATGAACGGATGATCGGGCCGTTCGATGCGCACCTGTGAAATCGCATCGGCTGACAGGGCCGTCAACGGCGGTCCCGCGACGTCTTTTTCCTGGCCGGCGCGATAGATCGCGAGCCACGCCAGCGCGCCGATCAGCACCAGCAGGGCGGCATTGAGCAGCCAGCGCTGCCGCAGCCCCGAGGGGTTGGCGGGATGGGCCGGGTCCGGCCGGGTTTCCTGCGATTTTTCAGTGTCCGGCATCCGTGCCTGCGTTCAGCGTTTGCGGCGCCGCAGCCAGATCCACACGCCGCTGCTGACCAGCGTGATTGGCAATAGTGCCAGGAACACCGCGACGATGGCGATCTGGCCACCACGCCCCAGATCGAGCGAGCGGTCGCGCGCGGTCTTGACCGGAATGTTCACGAAGGCGTCGTCCTGCGACAACCAGTTGGTCAGGCTCATGCCGAGTTCGAGATTGCCGCCGTTGGGAAGATAGGTGTTCGCCAGGAAATCTCCGTCGCCGACAACAATGACGCGCTGCTCGCGCTTGTTGTCGAGCGTGCGCATGAGTGCCACCGCCAGGTTGAGCGGACCGCGGATGTCCCGGCCCTTGTCGAGCTGGATCGGTCCATTGAGCGGACCGGTTTCAGACCAGCTTGAGGGACGCGTGTCCATCAGCACCGAACCCTGCCAGCCTTCCGGTGCATTCAGGCTGATACCGCCGGCCTGCGGGAACACCGTGTTGTCGGCGAAGCCGCGCACCACGGGGTGTGCGCCATATTTGGTAATGACGATGGCTGCGGCATTGCCGGTGATGCTCTCGGATGTCGGGTCCACGATCACGCCCGGTTGGAATTCGATGCCGAGATTTTCCGCCAGCGGTTCCAGTCCGAACAGCGGACCCGGGTCGTGCAGCCACAGCAGGTTGCCGCCGCGATTGAGATAGTTCTGGATCTCTTTGACCTCGCCCGCGAGCAGGCGCGTGCGCGGGCCGGCGACCACCAGCACTGTCGTGTTCTGCGGAATCTGCGGGTGCTCGCCGAGCGACAGCGTTTTGGTCTTGAAGCCGCGCTTGTGCAGTTGCGCGGCCCAAGTGGAGAGATCGAAATTCGCCTGCTTGTCGGGGCTGCGCTCGCCGTGACCGCTCAGGAACACCACCCAGCGTTCGCCGCGATGGCCGAGACGCGTCAGCGCATTGGTGAAATTCTGTTCGTTGAACTGGGTCGGCGGCAGGCTCTCGCGCGCGTCGCCGTACTCGAACACCAGCTCGCCGTCGAACTGCACGCCGGCGGCGCGCACGCGCTCGGGCGCGGTGTCGGGATCGATGAATTCGAGCTGGATATCCGGTTTGTGCTTCTGGTAGCGCCCCACCATTTCCTGAATCAGCCGCCTCGTTTCACCGCGCTGGCTGGCGAAGGCGGTAATCTTGAGCGGTTCCTTGAGCCGTTCCGCCACCGCCACACTGGCCGGCGCGAGCGAATGCCGGTGCATGCGGGTCCAGTCGAATTGCAAGTGGTATTCCCGGGCCAGCCATTGCAACAGCCCCACGGCCAGCAGGAACAGCAGCACGAAGATGAGGTTCATCAGCCGCAGTTGCCAGTGAGTTTTTGGCGTGTGATACATCGGTCAGATTGCGGATTTCGCCTTCATCTCAGCCCCCCAGCCGGTCGGCATCCAGACGGCGGATGCTGAGCACGAGAAAGGTAGTGATGAGCAGGACGTGGTAGGCCGCATCGCCGCTGTCGAAAATGCCTTCCAGAAACGGCTTGTAATGATTGAACAGCGACAGGTAGGCCATCCAGTTGCCGCCGCCCACGCCCTGGCCTGACCAGTCGAGTATCCAGAACAACAGCAGCGCGCCGAAAGTGCTGATCGCGGCGACTGTGGTGTATTGCGTGAGCGTGGACATAAAGAGCCCCACGGCCGCGAAACCCGCCAGCAGCAGCGCCAGCCCGAGGAAGCCCGAGGCCATCAGGCCCAGATCCAGGCTCGCGCCCGCGAGCAGGGACAGCGGCATCAGCGCGATCATGAGCAACAGCACCAGCAGGAACAGCAGAATGCCGAGATATTTCCCGAGCACGATCTCGGTCATTGAGAGCGGCGCGCTGAACAGCAGCGCGAGCGTGCGATTGCGCCGCTCCTCCGCTACCAGGCGCATGGTCAGCAAGGGCGCCACCAGCAAGAGAATAACCGCCGCGTTGCCGAGCAGATCGGGCAGTACGATTTCCGTGAGGCCTGGCGCGCCGTCCATGGCCATCAGCTGCGGCTGGTACAGCTGGAACACCTCGAGGCGGGCCAGGAACAGAAAACCGAGTATCACCTGCACCACCGCGAGGATGGACCAGGCCAGCGGCGACAGAAACAACGATTTGAATTCGCGCAGGCCGACGGTCAGGATCATGGCTGGCTGTCCGATGTGATTGCCACGGCGGCAGCCTGCGCATTCTCGGCCGCGGCATCCGTGGTCAATTCCATGAATATCTGTTCGAGCGAGAGCCGTCCCGGGCGGATTTCATAAAGCCCCCAGTTCTTCTCGACTGCCATCCGCAGGATGGCTTCCGTCGGGTTTTGTTCGGCTTCATGGAAGACGTGCATCCGTCCGTCTTTTTCCGGCTGCACCGATTTCACTCCCGGAAGTATTTCCAATACCTTTTGTTCCGGCGGATGACGGAAGGCCACCGTGAGCGAGGCCGATTTCATTTGGTGCTCCAGCCCCTCGATGCTTTCGTTCAGCACCAGCTCGCCCTTATTGATGATCTGGACGCGGTCGCAGGTGGCCTGCACCTCGGGCAGGATATGTGTGGACAGGATCATGCCGTGTTCTTTTCCCAGCTCGCGGATGAGCGTGCGGATTTCGCGGATCTGGATCGGATCGAGACCGACCGTGGGTTCGTCCAGAATTACCACCGGAGGTAGATGGATGATCGCCTGCGCAATGCCCACGCGTTGCTGAAAACCCTTGGACAGGTTGCCGATCAGGCGCCGGCCGGTATCGTGCAGTCCACAGCGCTCCTTGGCGTTCGTGCGCGCTTTCACGCGCTGCGCGCGCGGGACGTGATTCAGCGCCGCGCAGTAGTCGAGGTATTCGTCCACGGTCAGCTCGCGGTAGAGCGGGGGTTGTTCCGGGAGATAGCCGATCTGGCTCTTGGCGGCGCGCGGGTCTTCGAGCAGGTCATGGCCGGCGATGGTCACGCTCCCGCCCGAGGGCGCGAGGTTGCCGCTGATGATCTGCATCGTCGTGGTTTTGCCGGCGCCGTTGGGGCCGAGAAAGCCGAGCACTTCTCCCTGTCGGATGGTGAAGCTGACGTCCTTGACCGCCTGCAACGCGCCGTAGAAGCGCGAGAGATTTTTGATTTCGACCAGCGTGTTGCCGTTCATCACATGCCGGAATCTGCGCTGAGGGGATGTTCAAGCATGGGCCGCATTTAAGGGAGCAGGGGCGGGAATGTCAAATACACGATATTTGATTTCGCGCCCGGTTTTGCCACAGGGTGACGCAGCCTGCAACGATGGTTTCGCGAACGGCCCGCGGCTGGCTTGGGCATGGCCCGCCGCCACCGATGTAATCCACTGTAAATAATGGATTTTTCCAAGGCGGTCCCCCTGGCACGGAATATGCTCCTGATACCGGTAAGAGAAGGTAATGATCCATGAAAAAGGCCCTGACACTGTTGCCTACCCTGATCATCGGATTCGCCGCCAGCGTCTGGACCGGCACCGGTGAAAGCTCCGACCCGGTGCTCGCCGACCGCGAGATCCCGGCCGCTATCGCCAGCACCTGCGCGCTGACCCCGGCCGGCGAAATCGAGGCCTGCGATCATCCGACCTTCAGTCGCCGCTGGGTGGCCAAGACCGTCCGCGGCGACCTGTTCATCGTCACCCACGAACGCTGCACGGGCAGCGATTGCCGCGCCCGGCTGGTGGAGAAAACCGCCAGCGCCGCGACCACGCTGCTCAGCTTCGACGCCACTTTCCGCCTGCGCGAAGACAAGGGCGGTTACCCGGTGATCGAAAGCTATACCGGAATGTCCGCCACCGAGGGCGCCTACAGCCGCTACGAGTGGAACGGCAACGCCTACGCTCGCACTGCCAGCCGTCTGGTATATAACGTGGACGGCGTGGAATGCGGCACGCGCGAGGAATGCCGCCGCGCGGCCAACGAGGCGATCACGCATAAACAGGTCGACCGCGCCGTGCGCATCTGGGAAAACGTCGGCGGCGTCTCCTGGATCTGAACCGCACCCCAGACTTCCCCCTTTTTCGATTCGTCGTCATGCCCGCGTAAGCGGGCAGGTGCATTCAGCAGCGCCATACCCGGTTTTTATCCGTGGTTTTTCTCCCCGCCGTTTTGGGGAACAATAGGTGTTTCACGTTAAGGAACCTCTGATTTAATGATTATTCACCGCAAAGACGCGAAGGGTGAGGCGGGGTCCTCGCGAATGTTCAGTGAACATTCGCGACGCTGAACGGGTGCAACGGGTTTTGTTGCACCCTGGGCCGCAACAAAACAAAATCTTTGCGCTCTTTGCGCCTTTGCGGTGAGAGATAGTTTTTTTGTAATTGATCAGAACTTCCTTAAGAAATATAAAAACCATTGCATCCATTGCCATGACCTTCAAGATATGCATCCGATCCAGCGGCCGTGAATTTACCGCGGAGGAAAAAGAAACCGTGCTGGCGGCGGCGCTGCGCCAGGGCGTGATGCTGCCCTACAGTTGCCGCAGCGGCGCCTGCGGCACCTGCAAGGGAAAACTTGTTTCCGGCGAGGTTGATTACGGGACCTACGAGCCCAAGGCCATGAGCGCGGCGGAGAAGGAAAACGGACATGCCTTGTTCTGTCAGGCTAAACCCCTGTCCGATCTGGTGATCGAGGCAAAGGAAATCGCCGCAGCCAAGGACATCCCCATCCGCATCCTGCCGGCCCGCGTGGTGCAAATGGAAAAGCTCGCCGACGACGTGATGCGACTCTCGCTCAAACTGGCCGAGGGCCAGCGGCTGCAATATCTCGCCGGGCAGTACATCGATATTCTTTTGAGCGGCAACCAGCGGCGCAGCTTCTCGCTCGCGACTTCGCCGCTCTCCGATGAATTGTTGCAGCTGCACATCCGCCATGTCCCGGGCGGGCATTTCACCGGCCACGTGTTCGAGAAAATGAAGGAAAAGGACCTGCTCCGGTTCCAGGGCCCGTTCGGGATGTTTTTTCTGCGCGAAGATGATGTACAGGGAAGTACAAATGTCGGTCGCTCTCAGCTTCCTGCTTCTCGCGACATTAGTACGTCCATGTACGTCACGGGAGACAGGATGTCGAGAGCGACCTCGGACCGTCCGGCCATCCTGATCGCGGGCGGCACCGGCTTTGCGCCCATCAAGAGCATCCTGGAATATGCCTTTGCGCAGGGCATCCAGCGCCCGCTGCACCTGTACTGGGGCGTGCGCGCCAAGCGTGATTTGTATCTGCCCGACCTGCCGCAAGCCTGGGCCAAGCAACACAGTAATTTCAAATTCACGCCGGTACTGTCGGAACCGAAGCCGGAGGACCACTGGAGCGGCCGGCAGGGCTGGGTGCACGAGGCGGTGGCCGAGGACCACCCGGACCTGAGCCGGCACGAGGTGTATGCCAGCGGCCCGCCGCCCATGATCGATGCCATCAAGGGCATGGTGAAAAAACATCGCCTGCCGGAGGACCGCTTGTACTATGATTCCTTTGAGTTCGCCCACGCGTCGTCGTAAAACTAAATGTAGGGCGGGTTAGCGCCTGTATCTGGCGCGTAACCCGCCGAGACCGATGGCGGGTTACGGCAATAACCGCCTAACCCGCCCTACGTGAGAGGACGTTTTCATTTTTTATAGGGGAAATTATGCGAACGGCGTTAACATGCCTCTGCTGCCTCGGTCTGTTGGTTGCCTGCGGTGAGAAGAAGGAGATCAAGGACACGGTATTCGCCCCGGCGGTGCAGGCCATGGACAAGGCCCGCGCGGTGGAAGACAAGCTCAAGCAGGGCGTAGAAAAAAATCGCGAGGCCCTGAAGGCATCCGAGCAGGATGCCGAGGCGGGTCAGAAGCCGCAGGGGTATTGAAGGAAGCTCTAAAAAAATATTTCTCACCGCAAAGACGCGAAGGGTAAGGTGGAGTTCTCGCGAATGTTCAGCGAACATTCGCGCCACCGAACGGGTGCAACGGGTTTTGTTGCACCCTGGGCCGCAACAAAACAAAACCTTTGCGCTCTTTGCGCCTTTGCGGTGAATTATCGTTAATCAGAGGGTTCTTAATCGAATGATCGTAACCATCCAGCTTCATGGCAAGCCGGTGCGCGTGGAACTGAGCGCCGCGGCCGAACGCGCGCTGGCTCGGCGCGCCGGGCCGCTGTACGCCGAGGTGCAATTGATATTCGGCTGCATGATCGCCAAGCGCGTGTGGTTCCGGGACGAGGCGGTTGAAAACGCGGTTCCGGTGAACTCGAAACTGCGCGTGTGGTTCCGCCCGGCGTGCTTCCAGAAGGCATGCAGCTTCAATGACATTGACAACGGCGCCGAGGCCAGTGACTACCCGGTGGTGGGCGACCGCGGCCGCTTCGTGCCGGACCTGCTCTCCATCGATTACCGCGCCGGGAAATTCGTCGGCGATTTCACGTATTCGATGGATTTATACCGCGAGCGGCATTTCAAGCTGGAGTTGCCGAACTGATCATTGACGGCTTAACGCGCCGCGCGGAAGCGCGAGATGAGCGATCCTTGTCCGCGCGCGGGGATGGCGCGCAGTTCGCTGGCCACCATCTCGAGGCCGCGGCGGTAGGTGTTGAGCGCCTTGTCCTTGTCGCCGAGTTTTTCCAAAAGGTTACCCAGTTCGCGATACGCATCCACCGGCCCGTGCTGCGCCAGGCAGGTTTCATAATAGCCGCGCGCCTTGCTGTCCTGGTTGTTACGCGCCGCCAGGCGCGCCAGCGTCAGCAGCAATTTCGGGTCGTCGCGGTGTGACGTCAGCCAGCCCTCGGCGGTTTCCAGCTGGTCCGCGGAATTCGTCCCTTGTGCCTGACCGTAAAGTTCCACCAGCGCCGAATCCCAGTTGTCCTCGATGGCGCTGCGCAGCACCGCTTCGGCCTGTGCCATCTCGTTCTGCTGGATCAGCTGGCGGGCGTAGATGGCGATCATCGAGGGATGACGGCACAAGGATTTTGGCACCGCGTTCCAGGCCTTTTCCAGCACGCCCGGCCGGCCGGAGGGGATGGAAAGTTTCAGCAGTTCGCGGTGCGCCTGCAATTCCAGCTCGTCGATTTCCTTCGTGCTCATGGTGTAGCCCTGGCGCAGGTCCGGTATCAGATTGATCAGGCCGGTCCAGTCGCGCAATTCGAGGTGCACCTGCGCCAGCAGTTTCAGCACCTGCCGGTGTTTCGGGGCATTAGCGCGCAGTTCGTTCAGGGTCGCGAGCGACTGCTCCATCTGATGCGCCTGATGTTGCAGATACGCCTGCGTCATGCCGATGGCGAGATCGTGTTGCGGCGCGTTCTTGTGCGCCAGCGCCAGGTATTCATCGCGTTTTTCGCTGTTGCCCTGGCCTTCGCAGGCCAGGGCCGCGCCCAGGTAATTCAGCAGCGGCGTGTCGCCATGGCGCATGCCGGCGAGCAACTGCGTTTCCGCCTCGACCCAGTTTCCTTCCGCCAGATTCGTCAGGCCCTGGATGAGCGAGGTGCGTGACTCCCGGTCGTGCCGTTTCCCGCGCCAGCGGCCGACGTCGCGCGGGATGCGCCACAGGCGCACGATCAGGAAGAGCAGCAGGTAGAACAGGAAAAACACCGCGATCATGAGCGGGATGAAAACCGTCAGCGTCATCTCGATGCTCCACGGCGCGCGCGAAATCAGCACGTAACCCGGATTCTCGAGGGCGTAGAAGGTAATCAGTGCCGCCGTGAACAGCAGGGCGATGATGAAAATCAGTGTCTTCATGGTGCTTCGCTCCGCCCGACCAGGCGCCGCAGGGTGGTCAGCGACGCGGTGATGTCCGGCATGTCGGTGAGGATCTTCATGGTTTGCAGGCGGGTGAGCTCGGTCTGCATCGCCGTGACCACCTGCGATTCGACGTCAAAGTAATCCTTGAGCAGGCGTTGCGCCGTCTTGAGATTCTGCTGATAGGTGGGGACGCTGCCCTGCAGCAGCGCCTGCTGCGCGCCGTACAGCATCAGGCGCAGGTTCTCGCGCAGAAAGTATTGCTGTTCCGGCGGGAGCAGCGGACGTTGCGAGGCCACGTCGTCGCGGATGCGCACCAGTGAAAGAATGTCCTGCCACAGACTGCGCGCGGTCTGGCGCCAGTTGCCGTCCGCGCTGGCAACCTGCGCAACGCCTTCCTTGACGGGGATTTTGGCCTCTTCGATTTCACGCAGCCGGATGTCCAGCGCCAGCGGCAGCCGGTCCACGTTGTCGGCCAGGGTAGCGAGGCGCAGGGTGATGCCGCTGACATCCAGCTTTTCGTGGGATTCCAGCAGGGAAATCTCGCGCGCGAGTTCGCGTCGCACGGGCAGAAACTTCGGCATGGCCAGTTGTTGCAATTGCTGGTCGGCGGCGCGCAGGGCGGCGAGCGCGGAATGTGTATCGCGCGCCAGTTGCAGGCGGTTGTTGGCGATGATCATCAGCTGCTCGGTTTCCGTCACCGCCCATTCGAGCCGGTTGCGCCGCAGATCGCTGTTGATTTTTTCGAGCGAGGCCCGGATCGCGTCCTGGGTCTCCTTGAGGGTCTTGATGTCCTTCTCGGCGTTGGCGACGGTTTCCAGCGCCTGGTTGGTGTCGGATTCGATGCGGTCGAGCGCGCCGACGATATCGCGCGAGAACAAATCCGCGCTCTCATGGAACATGACGTACCACAGGTATCCGCTGGCGATGAGCGCCAGCGTGGCGAGGATGACGGCGAGCCCGCCACGCACGCGCCCGTAGCGCGAATCATTCTCGGATTTCTTCGACGCGGTTTTGGCGCGCCGGGAGGCGACGGCCGATTCGGCAGGGGGATTTTTGGCGTCCGTGTCGGTCATGGGATTTCCGGCCTGAGTGCGAAGCAGGATTATAAGGTGTTTTGCCCGTCCCGCCATGCCTGGATGGCTTCCAGAATGGCCTCGTCGCTGGCCGTCGCCGCCACCCGTGGTTCGGTCTTGAAGCCCAGTTCGCGGCAGACCTCCACCATGCGCTCGCTGACCACGATAATCGGGGTCCGGATCAGCCAGTGCTGGCCGGCCTTGCCGACCATGTCGAAGAGGTTGTGCAGGCCGTCCACGCTGGTGACGCTGACGATGCGCTGACCACGATAATCGGGGTCCGGATCAGCCAGTGCCGGCCGGCCTTGCCGACCATGTCGAAGAGGTTGTGCAGGCCGTCCACGCTGGTGACGCTGACGATGTCGATTTCCCCGCGCGCCCAGCGGCGCAACAGCGGCGTCATGTCGGTGTGGGGGCGCACGCGCCGGTAGCACTCGGCGTACTCGATTTCCGCCCCGCGCGCCTTGAGGGTGTCGCCGAGCAGTTCGCGCCCGCCGTCGCCGCGAAAGATCACGATGCGTTTCCCGCTCACGGCTTGCAGCTCGGGCAGTTCCAACAGTGCCTCGCTGTCGAACCGGCCCTGCGGCACGATCACATTTTCAATCCCGAAGTGCTTGAGTTCGCGCGCGCTGCCGCGGCCGACGCAGGCCGCGCGCAGCGCCGGCGGCAATCCGCCACGCGCCAAAATCAGGTTCATCGCCCGATTGACCGCGTTCGGGCTGATGAAGATCGCCAGCGCAAAATCCTTCAGCCGGTCGATGACGGCCAGCAAGGCCTGCGTGTCCTGCGGTTCCGCGATTTCGATCACCGGAAAGCGGATGGCCTCGCCGCCGCGCGCCTCGATGAGTCGCACGAGATTTTCCGCCTGATCGCGCGGGCGGGTGACGAGCACACGCACGCCGGCGAGCGTGCGTTGCGGGGAAGGGGATTCAGGCACGTCCGTATACCTTGTCGAGAATGTCCTTGGCCCCCTGTGCCAATAACTGTTGCGCGAGCTGCGCGCCCAGTTGTTCGGCCTGTGCCGAAGGACCGCGGATCTCCGCGCGCAGCAGGCGGCTGCCGTCCGGCTCGCCCACCATGCCGCGCAGATGCAACTCGTCGCCGTGCAATTCGGCAAAACCGCCGATCGGCACCTGGCAGCCGCCCTCGAGATGGGCGTTGAGGGAGCGTTCCGCCGTCACGCATATTTGCGTGTCGCTATGGTTGAGCGGTGCGAGCAATGCGTTGGTGGTGGCATCTTCCTGGCGGCATTCGATGCAGATGGCGCCCTGGCCGACGGCCGGCAGGCTCACGGCCGGATCGAGCCGCTCACGGATGCGCGCTTCCATGCCCAGGCGCTTGATGCCGGCCACGGCGAGAATGATGGCGTCGTATTCGCCGGCATCGAGCTTGGCGAGGCGCGTGTTGATGTTGCCGCGCAGCGTGACGATTTCAAGCGGCGGAAAGGCCTCGCGCAGCTGGCACTGGCGCCGCAGGCTGGAGGTGCCGACGCGCGCGCCGCGCGGGAGCGCGGCGAGTGTGGCATAACGATTGGAGATGAAGGCGTCGCGTGGGTCTTCGCGCTCGCACACCACGGCAAGATGCAGGCCATCGGGAACCTTGGCCGTGACGTCCTTGAGGGAATGCACGGCGATATCGATATGGTTTTGCAGCAGGCCCTGTTCCAGTTCCTTGATGAACAGGCCCTTGCCTCCGACCTGGGCGAGACTGCGGTCGAGGATGCGATCGCCCTCGGTGGTCATGGTGACGAGCTCGACCTTCAGGCCCGGGTGATGACGCTCCAGGGCATCACGCACATAATGCGCCTGCCACAGGGCGAGTTGGCTTTTGCGCGT
>Ga0209542_10001688_pt1 | contig 51366 bp, 56 predicted proteins | sample RifCSPhighO2_01_FD_184028 | JGI IMG/M metagenome (GOLD analysis project Ga0209542, IMG submission 184028) | Soil microbial communities from Rifle, Colorado - Rifle CSP2_plank highO2_0.1 (SPAdes) (version 2) | ecosystem: Environmental > Terrestrial > Deep subsurface > Rock core/Sediment ...
GCCGGAATTTTGGATTTTGAGATTAAAGCTGTGGAAGTGGCTACTGACGGCTCTTTAAATATTGGCATTTTTATCCGTGATGCCAGTTTATATATAGGTGAAGAAGGGCGTAATATTAGGGATTTTGAGACGATTTTGCGTTTAATAATAAAAAAGCAAACCGGAGATATTTCTATTGTTCATCTTGATATTAATAATTACCGTGAGCTTAAAAATGAAACCTTGCGTGAACTGGCTAAAAAAGCCGCCAGACGCGCCAGATTTTATAAAACTCCAGTGGCTTTAGAAGCCATGTCAGCTTACGAGAGAAGAATTATTCACACTGAACTAGCTATCCATCCCGACATTAAAACCGAAAGCATCGGCGAAGGCAGTAACCGCCGAGTAGTAGTGAAATACATTAGTTGAGAAATAATAAATAATTCATTTTCCTCGCGCACTCGCCCCGCCAGCGCGGGGCTCGCTGTCCGATGAAAGCGTTTTATCCCGCCAAGGCGGGAACCATGCTAAAACGCTTTCATAAGCTTCGGAAAATAATTTATTTATTATTTCTTCGTTTTGTCTGCGCCGTTTATTTTATGTTCAATTTATAAAGAAATTGGTTTTCTTTTGATATAAAGAAAATGTTTTTTTCATCGTTGGTTACAATCATATTTGAAATACCGCCGATGTATTTTAAAACCAATGTTTTTTCTCCGGTTTCAGTATTAATTTTCCAAATGTCATCGCTGGTTGAAAAAGCATTTTTATAGTAATCGTCCGGCAAAACGGCAAAATCGGACCAAGATTTTGGAACAGCGCAGTACACATTTATCGAATCTTTGCTCCAAACACATTTGTCAATCAAAGTTGAAACATTATTTATGATTCTTTGGTTGCCTTTTTTATCATAAACAGCCAATCTTAAATCTTTGCCGCTTTGATCAACATACGAGTAAATGAAACTATTGCCATCGGGTGACAATAATACCTCCAGTCCAAAAAAATTGCTGATTATTTTTTTGATATTTGAATTTCTGATGTCTAAAAACCACAACCCTCCGGCTGCCAAACCACTAGGTTTTGAAATAAGCGCGATATTATTAGTATTGGGCCACTTTACAATAACATCTTTCAACTTCAAATCGCTCATTAAAGTTCTTTGATTTTTCCCGTTTAAGTCGCTAGTAAATAAACCGTTATTTTTTTGATAGACAATTTTTTTACCATCTGGCGAAACGGTTTTTGGCCAAATTATTTCCGATAAATTTTCAATAGGTTTTTCATCTAATAAAACAGGTTTTAATTCATTTTCATTTATTTTCCAAAGCTTACCTGAAAAACCATAAAATAAAACATTTCCATTATTTCGATATAAGGAAGTCACGGGTTCTTCACTTATTACTTTGACATCAGTTTTATTTGCGATTTGATCCGGTACTGTAAAGTTAACATCACTTTCTGGCATCGTTATTTTTTCCGATTTTAACGTAAAATACCAAATTAATCCCCCAATTATTATAAGGCCGAGAATTATTAATAAAATTATATAAAAAGTTTTTTTAGACATATTCTAATAAAATTAATCAGGCATATTTGAAGTATTTGCCCATCGGCCGTTAATGCAAATTGCATAGTTACGACCCGATCCTGTAACTTCTCCCGATGTACATGGCGCTCCTTCTATTTCCTGTTCATTTCCCACCAGTTGTTGTTGATTTGGCCCACCCCGAAACTGAGTCGGAGTCAGATTTGGGTTCCTTAAATTAACCAGATCAGGATTGATAGTCCTCAGAAGAAGATAAGAAACCAGCAAAAGGCCAACGCCCAAAAGAGCTTGAAAAATCATATCTTTAGCGTCTTCCACTTTAGCGGCGTTGCCGGCGGCTAAAATGTACGTTATACCGCCGATTATCATCTGGGTTAAGGCCAAAATGGTAATAAGGCCTAGGCCAAATATAAATAAATATTTTATATAAGATGGCAGTTCTTGTCCGATCGGGAGCTGATTGCCAGGAATATTGGGGAGCCCGGTTTCAAGCTTAACCTGAGCCTGCGCTGGAGTTGGAATAAGGAATAAGGAATAAGGAATAAGGAATGAAAAAACCAAAATCAGAAATATTATTTTTTTATTTTTAATTAATTTATTCATAATTCATAATTCGTTATCTAATTTCTAAGTTAGTTATTGATTGCGCGATTTCCAGTTCGTTACTGGGGTTTTGGGCCGTAACTTTTATTTGAGCGGAAAGTTGCCCCAAAAAGTCGTTTGCCAAGTTTAGCGTTGCAAGCCACGGTTTTTCATTTCCGCCGCCTACTTCTGCGTTATTGACAAACCACTGCCATTTTAAATTTTTTGCCGGCGCGGTGAAAAAATATGTCTGGGCGATAAAATTAAAACCCTTTGATTTAGTCATTAAATTTTTTAACGCGGCGCCGAAAGGCAAGTTGGTTTTTGGGTCGGAAAAATGCAATAAAACTCGTGGCTTAACAACTGGAATCATCACATCCTTGATTAAAGAAATAGTGTCGTCCGTGGTTTTAATCTCAAGTCGAATATCATGGGAATTGCCGGGAAAATTATTGACTCTTAAGGCATATGAAGATTTATTTACGCCCGATTTTTCCGAATCCATTTTTCCGTCTATTTTCCAATTGTATGTTAAATTATTTGAAGCAATCAGGTTTTTAGTTCCCGAACGGTAAATAAAAGGCAGGGCCGAAATTATAACAAGGGAATTTTGAGTCGGCATTAATTTAGCTCGATAAAAAATAGGCGCCTCCGAATTAGCAACCCATGTTAAGTCAACATCGCTGACGGTAAAATTAATTGTGTCGGAAAGATTTTCTCCATTTGGAGTTGTTACGCTGACATTGATTCTGTAAATTGTCCCGATGCCGCCGGTCCTAAAAGTAAAAACATTTTTATTCAAACCCGAGGCGCCAGTTTGCCTTACGCCGTTTAAAAACCAAACATAATTTGAATCGCCATTGATTATTCCCGAAAGATTGGCGGTAATGGTGACTCCAGAATTAGGAAGCGGCGTAGTGGGGTCGGAATTTAAAATAATTGCCGGCTTAATACTGCCGATTGTCGGCAATTCAAATTGCGCCAGTACAACGACAGAAAATAGAAAATAGAAAATAGAAAGTAGAAAAACAAAACAAAGATAATTTTTTCCGAAGCTTCCACAGCCCCGACGGCACGGTCTCGCCGTAGGCGAGCGTCGGGGCGAGGACGGACAGCAAGGTCGCCGCTGGGCGACCGAGCGCGCGAGGAAAAATTTATTTTTGTTTTGTTTTTTCATAGCTAACCTATTTAATTGGAACTTTTGACGCCGCTTTAGAGGCTTTTTCAATTGCTTCACCGGCAAATGGAATTTTTTCGGCCTTGACTAGGAAATAAAGAATTAAAACCGCTATAATCCATCCTATCCAATTGACAACCGGAATTAAATTAGCTAGTCCTCCTCCAAAAGCCAACCACCAATAATGTCCCAATCCCTTATGTTGAAGATAAAACCAGAAAATGCCTGTTGCGACAATATTAAGAATTGGGTCAAAAATGACATAAATAATCTGTCCTACAATTGGAATTAAACCAATGATTGTTAAAATTATAAAAAGAAGATCAATGTAACCGGCGCCCAGAAATAAAGTAAGCCATTCCATTGAATCAATCTCGACTGTTTCATTTCCTTCAGCTTCTTGCGATTTTTTAGTCAGCTTCTCTTTTAAAGCCGCCTCTTTTTTTGCTAATTTTTCTGCTATTGCCATAACTCTATTATACTACTAAATACTAAATACTAAATACTAAGTTCAGGGCGCCATTGCTTCGGCGCGTTCCAGTTCTTTTTTCGCCGCCTCTATCTGTAAAAGTTGAGCAGGGTCGGAAGTGATGATCTGGTCTTCGGTGTAAGAAGCGATTACTTTAATGGCCACATGTTTTAAACCGGCGAAAAACAGCCCTTCGCCCACTTCCGATTCCAAGAGAAGAAATTTTTCCTCATCGGTTAAGTTAAAGGTCTTTTGCAGAACGTCAATATTGGCCGGCGATTGTTTAAAAAGAAATTGAAGAGAAGAGTTGGTCAAAATCGGTTTGCCGTAAGGACTGCCCAAAAAGTCGGTAACATCTTGAGTTATAGTTGTAACTCCCAAAAAATATTTTCTGGCCCGTTTGGCAATGCCGAACATAAACGACGCACCGTCGTCGTGCTTCATCAGCCACCAGGCCTCGTCAACCATCAGCACTCTTTTTTTAAGTTCGCTTCTAATTATATTCCAAACAAAATGCAGAATCACATACATGGCTATCGGCTGTAGCTCTTCTTCCATGTCTCTAATGCCAAAAACCACCAATTTATTTTTAATTTCAAGATTGGTCGGATTATTTAGAAATCCCGCGTAAGAGCCGGTAACATATTTTTCAAGCCGCCTTGATAGCGACTCGGCGCCGGTCATATTGTCCAAAACGGTTTTTAAATCCGACATCGTGGGCATTACATTTTTACTGAAATCAGAAGCTGGAGTAATGTCGCGGCTGGCATATGTTTGAGCAATCGCTGCATCAATAATGGCATCTTCTTCTGGCGAAAGGCCTCCGAGCATAATTCTTAAAAGTCCTACTAGATTAATAATATTGGAGCGCAAAATGTCGGCTGGGTTTTCATCTTCCCTAGGTAGTGGCAAATCAAAAGGGTTTAGATGATTTTCTGAAGTAAGCGATATTTTTAAAAAAGCGCCTCCGATGGTTTCGGCCAGATATCGGTATTCATCTTCCGGATCAATGACTATTACTTCGCTGCCAAGCATCATTGAACGTAAGATCTCAAGTTTTGCGGCATAGGATTTGCCGCCGCCGGCTTTCCCGAAAATTACAGTATTGGCATTTTCCAAGGAAAACCGGTCAAAAAGAATCAGAGAATTATTATGCCGGTTAATTCCATAAAGTATGCCGGAATCAGAAGTGAGATCCGAAGAAACAAACGGGAAAGTGGCGGCAATGGGTCCGGAATTCATTGTGGTGTTAATTTGGAGTTCGTCATTAACAATCGGTAGGGTGGAGTTAAAACCCTCAACTTGCTGATAGATTGCCGGTTTGCTGTAAGCCATTTTGGCGTCTAAAATTGAACGAATTGATGTTTCAATTTTGTTTAACTCCTCAAGAGAATTGGCATAAACGGTAATATAAAGTCCAAATTTAAATAGTTTTTCTCTGGCTTGTTGGAGTTTGTCTCTTAAGTCCTCAAGGTCGCGGTAAGCGGTCTCAAGCATTGGGTCTCGAACAAGTCCCCGATCTTCGCGCATGCTGATTTCCGATTCAACTTGAGCCACTTTTTTTCTTAAATTTTTTAAAGCCATTCCGGTGTCTATCGGACTGATAAAAAAGCTGATATCCAGCGTTTTATCAAGATTAATCATCGTCGCAAACCAGTTTGTGTTTAGAAATCTCGGATAGTTGAAAATAAAAAAGCTTCGGGTTAATTTTTTACCAATACGAAGATAATTGGAATTAATTTCCAAGGCGGACGGCGCTAAAATATCATACAAAGCCGCCAAACCTTTCCGGTAAATTTGTTCCGGTCCCGTAATCGCTATTTCTTCTTTTTTCCCAAAAAACGGTAGAGCCATTATTGGATTTGATTGCTTAATTGTATTCCTTTCATTTCTAATTCCTCTGGATTGTAAAGATTATAAAATAATTCTACCAATTCATCTGTTTGGAGTTGAGAGGCCTTGATTCCTACGTGAGCTAACGTGAGAATTGTGTGTTCAACCCGTTGAAGCAGCTGGCTTCTGTATTCTTTAAATTTTTCTTCCGAAAGAATATTTTTTGACTGAGTTTTGGGCAGGAGAGAAGTTATTTTTTCTATCGGCCCCTCGGTTTTTGACTCTATTGGATCAAAAGGAATGCCGACATAAAATTTTTTAATCATAATATCAGCGAGAGTTGTAAAATTGCGGATGAAATCTATATATTCGGCGGTTTGAATTTTTAATAATTCGTTCTTCTGGGTTTTTAGTTTTTCTTCGAGCATATTAAGATACGGATTAATGTCCAGTTTTCGCGAGTGGATTATTATCTGGATTGGCCAGTCAAAAGAGTTTACAAAATCGGCGTAAGCGCTGATGACAGCATTTTGGCTGTCAATCGATTCAAGCTCAAGATTCCTTGAGCCGCACATTAAAACCGCGCGCAAGCCGCCGTTTTTTAAAATAATGATACCTTCACGTATTTCATCAATGGCCACAAATTCTTGTGTTGCGGGTCCTTTTATTGTTTCATTTTCTTTAGTCATTCTATTTTCTTGTGTCCAAACTTAAAGCTAATTCTTTTAACTTCGAGCGGGTAATTTTTTCTTCAGTTTTTTGATCAATTATTTCAGCGGGTTTTTCTGGAAAAGCCTTGAGTTGTGGTGTTGCAGGCATTGCGCCGAAAATATATAATTTCGGCTTCATAAAATAAAATACGGCGGCGATAAAAAAGTAAATAAATGGCCGGTCATTTATTTTTACAAAAGCAAAAGCAAAAGCCAAGACGGTAATGGGCAGGGCGATAATTATCCAAATGTAAAACTTAAATAAAAACCAAAATACGAAAAGAACGGCAGCGGCAAAAGCCAGATAAATAAACTGCTTGAGCGTAAGCGGCCCGATTATTCTATCTTCTATATCTATAAATTGGGGAACTTGATATTGCATGATATAAAATTAAAAATTTAAATCTCAAAATTAAAAATTATGGAGTAAAAATTTTTTTAAAGAAAAATTTTTACGATATTCATAAATTTTAACTTTTGATTTTTGCATTTTAAATTTATTTTTAGAATTCTCCTTTGTCTTTTCTTAAATCTAAAACATCGTGAGGCAAGTCGGTTGGAGCCAGTCCCGGCGGCCGAACAATAAATTGGGGTTTTTCTTCCGAAGTTTCTTTCTGGGGTTGAGGCATCGGAGCGGGCGTTGGCATTGGTATTTTATGCGGATCCGCTTCAATAAGAGAAGGCGTTGGGGCGGGTTTTGGCAGTTCGACTTTGCTCACTACTGGCGGTTCGACTGGTTTAGTGAAAGTTAATGGTTTTGGTGGTGGAATGTAGGCGGGCGCGGCAGCCACTGGCATTTGTATCGGCGGAGGCGGAGTTTTTCTTAAATCAATTATTTCGGGCCCGCCGCTTACAGGTTCGCGGTATTGGTCGGTTTTAGGCGTTGGAGTAGCAGGAATAAACTGAGATCTTAACGGAGAAAAAACCGGTTCTTCCGACGGCTTAATTTTCTGAAGCGAAATTTTGACTTTTGAAAATAATTCTGCCGTTAAATCAATATTTAAATTCATCACGGTTTGTTCGTCTATTTCTAATTTTTGTTTTAAAATTATTGGTAGTTGTTCAAGACTGACGGTGCCGAAAAGAATATCGCTTATTAGCGACACGAGAATAGCGGATTTTTCTTCCGATAAATTATGTTTTTTGCAAATTTTATCAATAATCCCCGCCGTAATGTCGGAAAAAATTATTTCTTGCAAATCGGAAGGTAATTTGCTAAGTATTTTCAATTTTTCTTCACGAGACAATGCCATAAAATTGATTAATTTAAGTTAATGAAAGTGTTGCCAGGAGATCTAGATAGCCACAGCGCTAAACGAGGATTAGTAGCTCTTAATGCGGCGATCCGAGTAGCTTGATTAGCTCCCATAGCTCTAATATTTACTTCCATCCCATTGAGAATATCTCCCCTCCCGGCGTTGGCCGCATTTTGTATATGAGCGCCGGAAAAATTGTTAATCATCCCACTAATTACTCCTAGGTCCATTACTGATTCCAAGCTTAATTTAGAAGCATTTTCCGGCCTTATTCTTCTGACTTCACCATCTATCGTCCGTCCGGGAATTGCGGTCGCAAGTTGCGGATCCATCGCTAAGAAAGTATCGGCTTTTCCCGCTTTAAATGCTTGTTGGGCCAAAGTTTGCCTTTGAGCTACAGAGTAACCATGCGCAGTATTAAACCAATTCTTTTCTGCCAGTAATTGGGCCCAAGCAATTCGTTGCCGTTGATCGACAAAAACGCCATTTTTTAACATATTATCAACAACCGCGGGGTTGGTGTTTTTAATTTTATCATATTCGGCTTGATAGGCCTTTTCTTCAGCCGCTTGCGTTGCTAAATATTTTCCGCGCAGTCCTGGCACGGCAGAAGCAACATTGCCAATTGCGGCGCCAAATCTTCGAAACGCGCCAGGCACAGGTGCCCCAGCGGCGGGAGGCGGTGTCGGTTGGGTCCATTGGGTAAATTGCTGCCGAACTTTTCCTTTAGCCCAACCCTTGGCGTCATTCCCCCAGCCGGTAAGCATTTTCTGGCTGGCGGCGGCGCCCATTACGCCGAATTTTTGGGCGACAATTAAAGAACCAAACATCATCGCGATAACTAAAATCCACTGGAAAATCGCCGCCGGCATGCCAACCTGGGAAATACCGGTTGGCGCTTCTCTCCAAACGGCCGGAAACGCTTCAAAAACTTTAGGATTAAATTGGCCCGTTGCGTCAAAAATAGAAAGAGAAAGGTAAATCATAAAAACGAAAATAGGAGCGAAAAAAGTCCACTGCAAAAAAGAACCCCACCATTTGGAAAAATATCCGGAAGTGGCCGGCAAAATCCAAAGCATCCAAACAATAGGCGCGAAAATCAAAAGCAGCCAGATATGAAGAATTCTTACGATTAGAAATATCATCGCCGCGCCGAAAACAAACGCCGTTACCACAAGGCCGACAAGAGTCAAAATAATGCCTGCAACTGCAGCAAAACCGCTGGCGCCAAATTGAGTAATGCCTTCTATAACACCCGTTGGTGGAGCTGGCCTATAGAAATTTAAAATCTGCATACTGGCAGCCAATTTAGTAGTGATAGTACCCACTGTATTTAAACTTCCTCCGCCCCCCGTGATTCCGTTTAGAAAAAATGTGGTAAGAACATTGGCAAAATCAATGACAAAACCGGCAATAACCAAGCTGAAATTTATTAAAAGCGCCGCCACGACGAGTTTCCACCAAAGCTGGCTGATAGCCCACGATTTAATTCTTAGTACTGTGGCAAAAGAGATTATCAAAAGAATTAAAATGAAAAACATATTGGCTAGGTCTCGGGTGATGCCCCAGCCGAGAGTAACAATTGGAGTATTGATAAGAGAAAAGTTGGCGGGAGAAATAATATAATCAATAATTATGGCTTCTAGCCCGATGATAAGGCCGAAAAATGTCCCGAAAATCATGCTAATAGCGGATGACATGAAAAGTAGAGTTTTACCAGTGAGCCAGGAAACAACTTGACCAACAAAACTGGTTTCTGACGCGGATTTTGTTTGAGCCGGTGCAGGGTCTGCCATAACGGTTAATGGCAAAAATAGAAAATTAACAATAATCACTGTAGTGATAATTAATCCAAGATATTTTTTGTTTTTTATTATAAATTTTTTCATAAACTATGGAATTGGTTGTGGCTGTTGTTGCTGCTGTATTAATCTTTGCGCCAGGCAAGCATCCAGCAGGTTTTGGTAGTTAACCAAAATCATTTGCTTTTGACTGGTTTCCTGCTGGGCCGCTAAGGCTAAGCTCTGGGTAATTTCTGGGGTAACCACTCCCGCCACTTGGGCGTAGAGCGAAGGGATTTGGGTTATGTCGGTTATTGCTCTTATTTGCTGCTGTTTAAGTTGAAGAGCAATAATATCCGATTGTATGCCGGCTATTTGACTGGTTATGGCATTGATATTGTTTTGTATCGTAACTTTGTCCGGATGAGGGTACGTTTGACAAGCCTCAAGTTGGGTTAAAACACTAAGCGACTGATTTAAAATTATAAGCGTTGCTTGCTTGGCGCCTAAAAGCTGGCTTTGAAATCCGAGATCCAGATCAATAATTTTTATAAGATAACTTTTCTGGAATTCCCTTATATCTTTTCCGGCCTGAACTGCGTTTACGCATTCATTGTAAGCTGGGGTGCCGAGAAATGGAGCGCATTGAGCCGGGCCGCTACCTCCTCCTCCGCCTCCACCTCCACCGCCGCCACCACTGCTTCCGCTGCCTGAAAGCGCCATACGTAAAAGACCCATGCCTTCCGCGAACATCCGGTTTAAAACTGCGTTAGTAATTGCTGCTACGTAAGCTGCAAAGTCCTGAGCGTTGACTATAAAATCAATATCGGAGCCAACGGCTTTGGCGGCTAGGTCGCCTACTACGGCACCAGGAGTTACAATTTCTGATTTAATACATCGCGTAATGTTATCTCCGCCGATTGTTGATTCATTTATTGATTCAAGACACCTTCTTACGCTCAAAAATCCTTTACCAGCTTGAGCTTCGGCCTCGGCCGCTTTAGCGGCGGTCGACTTCTCAATTTCATATTGATCCCAAGCCATAAGATATGCGCCATAAATATTATTTTGTGGTTTTAAAACCATTTCGTTCCAGGCCATCCAACCGCCGTTATTAAAGTTGTTCAAAAAATTATCAATATTAACCCCAATTTGGCTTAAGGTGCAGGCAGACTTATCGGAAAATTTAGGAATGGGAATAAAGGCAGCGCGCAATGTAAGGTTATACGGCGAACAAAACAATCCTAACCCTAGTTGTTTAAGAAAATTACCACCGGCCGCGTCAACAGCGTCTCTAAAAAACCCCGGCCAATCGGTGATAAACTTTGGATTGCCGCCACCTTGAATCCAGGTCACGATTTGGTCAACAATCATATTAAGCAGTTGCCGCTTTAAGGCTTCGGCCGCTATTTTAAAAGCCCATTCAAAAAGCTGCTCGATATTTACTGCAGTAGTAAAAATAGAAGTAATAGTCTGAACAGTTGTTTGTTTTGCGACAAGAACGGGATTAGTTTCAAAAACCGGCACGGCGGCAAAAGCTGTTTTCGGCGCGGTAGAAAACATTATCAAGGCCAGAAAAACCAAAACAATCGATTTTTTATTTAAATATTTCACTTTTTTATTATTTGTTAGAAACCGAGCTTCCAACACATTTAAGTTTTATTTATTTTTTCAACAAAAATATTGAATTTTTGCTGAAGTTCGACCCAACTCTGCATTACCGCGCCAAATTGCTTGGCGGCAACGATAGTCGCTATGGGGTCGGTTTCAACATTGGTCAGCGCTCTTAAAACATTAGCCGTAATTCTTAACATTCGGACTTCTTCTGTCATTAAATTTTTCAAGCTGCTTGGCGTCGTTTTTTCTTCAACCTGATTAGCTGCGGCTTCATGAGCGCTTATTATTGGCAGAAGTTTTTCAACTCCCACGCCGTTGTTTTTGTTTATTTCTTCCAAAATTGATAAAAGCGATTCGCCTTTCAAATTGTCTCTTAAAATTTTTTGGGCTTCGGATAAATAAAGTTCAATCGCCGCTTTACTATTGTCGGGCGACGTTTTAATTTCCGGCGATTTAATGTTTAAAATATTTTCATTGGCTTTCGCTACTCCGTTTTTGATAAATTCTTCCGCAATTTTATTCGGGTCCGGCATATTAAGCCCCGGCTCGGCCGGCGAATTGCCGTCTTTGGGCTGGTTATTATTGTCAATAATCGCTTTGGCCAAAAGCTCGGCGAAATTTTCGGTTAAGTTCTCCGGAATTTTTATTTCCGGAATAATGTTATTGGAAATATCACCGATTCTGTCTTCAGCTTGATACAGATTCTGATGAAGATTGATTGTCGGAAGACGCGGCGCGCTGTTTTTTATATAAAAAGTTGTTTTACCGGAACCAAACAAAAAAATTCCGAAAATAACGGTGGCTGCAATTATAGGAATTGTTATATAATTTTTTTTATTCATCATTTTAAAATTATTGGGCGCAGCCGCAAATGGTAGTTACTGGATCCCAAATATAACCTATATAACCGCATCGGCAAGCACAACTTTGACAGTAATTAGGGGTGTCCCAGCATAAACTGGCGGGAAAACTCCTGCCCGGAGGAAAGGTATAAACTCCTCCTTGAGCAAAACAAACTGGATTAGCGGTAAAGGTTATTTTGAAAAGATTTTCTAAATCATTAAAAGTCAAATTTGGTTTTAAAAGAGTTTTTGCCAAAGTGTTTATCGTTACTCCTGTTTTTAGCGATTCATCAAAACCTTTTTCATAGGGCTTTAAAGTATTTAAATATTTGGAATAAAGGCCATATTGAGAAACAAAACTTGGCTGGTTATAGCGAAATGAATATCTGGCCGAAACGTTTTTAATTGGAATAAACGTTAAAATTATGATCAACAGTAAAACCGCGTTTTTTATAAATTTCAAAAATAAAACACGACTTGCCATTGTGCTGAAATTATACCACTAAAACCTTCCAATAACAGATTTAATTGTGGATAAGTCTACGGGCGAGATTTTGCCAATGGCTTAAACTCAAATTTTCCGCTCTTATTTTATCTGAAATATCTAAATTTCTAAATATCAAAGCAAGTTCTTCCCTTGAAACTTTTAATTTCTTTGAAAGATTACCCATCAGTTGTTTTCTCGGTTGGGAAAACCCCGCTTTTAACACCTTAAAAAATATTTCACGGTTTACAACCGGCGGTTTTTTCCGCGGGACGATTTTAATTATTGCGGCGTCAACTTTTGGTTTGGGCCAAAACAATTCCTTTTTGACGTAATTAATGATTTCCGCGTCGGCGTAAAATTGGACGCTTATTCCAAGGAGATTTGAACGAGGAGGTTTAGCGACAATGCGCTGTGCTACTTCTTTTTGAATCATTAAAATCATTGTTTTTGGAGGTTTTTCTGATTCCAGCCATTTCCTAATTAAAAATGTTGCTACGTTATACGGCAAATTCGCCACAATTTTATATCCATGATTTCTTTCCTTTTCTTTCCTTCCCCGATTTATCCTCATCTTATCCCCAAAACCTTCGGTGTCCGACTCCGAGTCGGAGTCGGACACCGAAAAGTGGCTGGCGTCGGCTTGAATGATTTTTACGTTTTTATAATTAGCTACGGTTTCTTTTAAAATATCAACCATTAATGGATCTTTTTCTATAGCGATAATTTTTGCTCCATTTGCCTGCCGGCAGGCAGGGTTTTTTGCCAGTTCTTGCGTCAAAGTCCCGAGTCCCGGCCCTACTTCAATAATCGTGTCGGTTTTTTTAATTTCTGCCGCGTCAATCATTTTTTTGAGAGCACCTTTTAACAAAATAAAATGCTGTCCAAGGTGTTTTTCCGGTTTAGAGTTATACTTTTTTAACAAAGCTTTTACTTCAAATTTGTTCGTTAAATCCATATTTTGTTAATAACTTGTGACAAAAAAATTGCGCAATAAATAAAATCATGGTACAATTACAATACAGTATGGCAAATTTAGAAGCAGAAATCAAAAAGTTAGGACTTTCCGATAAAGAAGTTAAAGTTTATTTGGCGGTTTTAGAATTGGGGCAGGCATCAGTTGCTGAAATTGCCGCCCACAGCGGCGTTGTTCGGGTTACCGTTTATGTTATTTTGGAAGAATTAAAGAAAAAAGGCCTTGTCAGTACATTTCTAAAAGGCAAAAAAACGTACTTTTCCGTCGAGCCGCCGGAACGGCTTTCAAATTTATTTGAGATTGAAGAAAAAAGGATTAAAGAAAGTTTTTCCGGTTTAAAAAAGATTATTCCTGATTTGAAAAAAATATACGAATCGCGGGGCGAGCGTCCGAAGATCCGTTTTTTTGAAGGCAGTGAAGGAATTAATTCCCTTCGCGAAGACATTTTAAAAACGAAAACCAAATTTTTACACCAAATTTTGCCGCTTGATATTATTGCTAAAAATCTTTCAGAAAGAAAGTTTCAGAATGAAAAAGTCAAAAAACTTTACAATATTTCTTCGAAATCTATTTATTATAATAAAAAAGGCAAAATTTTTCCGGAGAAATCAGGCAAAGCGGAATATAAATTTTTGGCCGATAAATTTGAAACCGAAATCATCATTTATGGAGAAAAAACCGCTTTTATAAATGTTAAGAAAAAACCGATCGGTATTATCATAGATGATTTTTCAGTTTCTCAAACAATAAAAACTTTTTTTGAAGTTTTGTGGAAATTTCTTAAATAAAATTAAATAAAAAAAAGAAGGCAAAGAGCCGTTTTTGGTGAAGCTCTAATGACCTTCTCTGCAGTGTGCCGCGAGGCGCAGGAAATATTTTGGTTTCTGTCCGAAGAACATCTCTCACTCCCATTCCGTTTTACTAAATTGGAAGAGAATTTGATTGTCTTAATTATACACCTCAACAAAAAAATTGTCAAATCTGGCCATTTACAACCGATCGGCTTGAAATGTTCAATTGGGTTTATAAAAATAAATAGTCAATAAAAAGTAACAAAATATAATAATCAAAATACGGCTTAAATAAGCCGTATTTTTGTTTTAATGACAAAAACTTGTTGAAAGGACTTGACAAGATTTTAATTATGATATATAATATAGGCAAGATGATATTGTTCTTTTAAGTTAGCTTTTTGCCGAGGATCGTGTGAATAAGGGATTTCGCCGTTGAAACCGCGGTGAATAAGGAACAAATGGATGTGAGGTAATAAATCGCATATCGCAATTGTACCTCCTCCGTTCCGAACTTTTCATTAGTTATATCTCTCAACATCCTTTGTTCGCACAATCCTCGGCAAGAAGATTGCCTCCTTCCGTCCACTGCGTGGCGGAATCCCAGGATCGCCTCCCTACAGGCGATAGTGGTCTAGATGATGAACCGCCCGCCGGCGATCATTGTCAAAGACACTATCTGGGAAACTCTCCTGTGTGTGCGGCACAGGTTGAGGAATCGGGTGCGCGGCGGCGCGCAGGGCTCTGGACATCCACAGAGCTCGAAACGGCCAATAAACTGGGGATAACCCCCGGTGAGGCCAAACCCGATGAAGGAGAATTCTCCTGCACATCTTAGGCGAGGGGCTTAAGAACCCACACCGAGGACCGACCGGCAGAAGCAAAAACCGGCGATCACCTCAAGTGGACGAGCCCCTCGCCTCTCCACTAAAGCCCGTGTAAAACATTTTATTAAAATAGCCAGCCACGGGCTTTAGCGGGGAGATAAGTTTCTCATGTTCTAGCACGACCGAAGAGGGGGTGAGGCGGACATGACCATGACCAGGTACTATGTAGTAAACGGCGTGGTGTATCGGTCTCGGGCCGAAGCCATCGCCGCGCGGCAGAAGTAAGCCGCCCTGACCTTAGCCAGGAATAGCTAAGGTTGCGATAAAGTCCAGTCGCGTAAAAGCATGGGCAAACGGCCCTTGTCCCCGTTCGCGCCGAAAAGCGAATGGAGAGCCCACGGGGAGCAGAACCCGGGGCGAGTGAACATAGCTCGCCCGTTTTTCCGGCAAACGATTGAAAGAAATGGTTTGCCAGAAGAGCGAAATGAATAAATTTTGATGTGGAGGAAAGTTCTTTGTAGTTAAACGTAGTCAGAAAGATTCTGGTCTTTGGGCGAGAAGGCGCCGAAGATTGGATTTTCTGATGAATTTCAAATGAAAGGAGGTGAGACAATATGGCCGAAGCCAATCGGACTGTCCGCCTGAAGGTGGATGGCTGGTCCAACCCTCGCTTTGGACGCATTGAGAGCAATCTCATTTCGTTCGAGGTGATGTGGTTGGGTTGCGCCTGTTCGACTTGCTTTGCTCGCCTGGATGCGGTGAAAAACCGCATGAGGGGCAGCGAGGTCAAGTGGCAGGTGCGGGAAATCCCGATGCCCGAAAGGGCAGGGATACCCAGCGCCACCCTCGTGGTCGAGCCGAAAGAGATGCCGGAACGGGTAGACAGCTACCTGTCGGATCTCTTGGGGCTCCAGATCAGAGAGATCGCCTAGAGCGACTCTGATTTGACTGACGAAAGTCAGTACCGGGGCCGACGATCGGCCTGGCAACAGAAGGGAAATGAGACCTTCCAACTCATTTCTCAGTCGGGCGACGCATATGTCGCCCTCCCACCAAAGTTTTTAAAGAGATTTGAAAATTTTGGCGGGGTTAAAATCCCGAAGCTTAAAATCATACAAACGCTTTGGCCCCGAAAAACCAAAAGCCCGCATTTCTTGCGGGTTTTTGGTTTTTATTAAAATCTAATCAAGTTCAATTTCCGGCAGATTAAAATCATCAGCCAGCGAGCGGAAATTTACCAAATTCTGCGGCAATTCCATTACAAACCGCGACGGCAAAACCTCGTTTCTTTCGCCCCATAGCCCTCGCGATTTTGCAAACGAAAGCCAGAGATATTTTTTTGCCCGTGTCAGTCCGACGTAGCAAAGCCGCCGTTCTTCTTCGAGCTCTGGAAGCGAATAAATTGACCGGCTATGCGGCATCAAATTTTCCTCGCAACCGGCAATAAAAACCGCGTCAAACTCCAAACCCTTGGCGGCGTGAAGCGTCATTAAATTAAGTTTCTTAGATATATTATTATCCCTGTTTTCCTGCATTAATACGGTTTCAGATAAAAATTCGGAAAGCGCCGAAACCGGTTCCTTCTCATCGTATTTAGACGCCAATCCGATTAATTCTCGCACGTTTTTAATTCGCGCGTCCGATTCCAGTTCGCCTTCCGTGTTCAGTCCCGAAAATTTTTGGTTAAGATAGTCGTAGTAATTGGTTTTTTTAATAATATTTTTAATCAACTCTGCCGGAGGCAAAAATTCAGTTTGTTTTTTTAATTCCGGCAAGTTGGTTTTAAAATCGGCAAATCTTTTTTTGCCCATAACATCGGTAATTCTTTTTTCGCTTATTTCATCGCCGGAATTTAAGATTAGCCGCAAATATGCCAAAATATCTTTTATTTCTTTTCGCTGATAAAACTTCACGGCGCCGATAACGCGATAAGGAAGATTAGCGTAAAGACAGGCCTCTTCCAGAACTCGCGATTGAGCATTGGTGCGGTACATCACGACCATTTTGTCTAAATCGATATCCAAATTCTTATTCAAATCCGTAATTTTTGAAATTATAAAATCCGCTTCATCTCTTTCATCACCCGCTTCAATAATTTCAATCGGACTACCGGCGGGGTTTTGAGTCCAAAGTTTTTTCTCTTTACGCTCAACGTTTTTAGAAATAATTTCGTGGGCGGCGAAAAGAATATTTTGGGTTGAGCGGTAATTTTCTTCAAGTTTTATGACTTTGGCATTTGGATAATCTCTTTCAAAATTTAAAATATTCCTGAAATCCGCGTGCCGCCAGCCGTAAATCGCCTGATCCGGGTCGCCGATCGCGAAAAGATTTTTATATCCTTGGGACAACAGATTTATCAGAGTGTATTGGGAGTGATTAGTGTCTTGGTATTCATCTACTAAAATGTATTTATACCGATTCTGATATTTTTTTAAAATTTCAGGAAATTTTTCAAAAATTTTTACCGGCAAAGTTATTAAATCGTCAAAATCAACTGCGTTGGCGGTTTTCAGGCGCTGGCCATACAATTCGCCAAAGCGCAAAATTCGGTTTCTATATAACTCGTCGGCATCGGCTAAAATCTCTTCAAGATTTTTTAATTCGCTTTTAGCTTTTGAAATGACGTTAAGAAGCGTCGCGGCTTTCAGCTTGTCTTGTGGAAAATTAAGTTCGGCTCTGATGCTTTTTGCTAAACTAAAAACATCATCCTCGTCGTAGATAACAAAATTATTTTTGTAATCAAATTTTTCAATTTCTTGCCGAAGAATTTTTACTCCAAAACTATGAAAAGTTCCTACAAATAAATTTTCAATTTTCAATTTTAAATTTTCAAGTTCAAGGAGTTTTTTTATCCTATTTCGCATTTCTTCAGCGGCTTTATTGGTGAAAGTGACGGCTAAAATATTTTCCGGCCCGATGCCTTGGCTAAGCAGATAGGCAATCCGATGGGTTAAAGTTTTGGTTTTTCCCGAACCGGCTCCGGCTAAAATCAAAACCGGACCATCTATGGCCTTTATTGCTTCAATCTGCTTGTCATTTAGGGATTCAAAAATATTCATCCAAAATATGATAACATACAAGGGTTGGGGATAACCATATTGACTGTTAAAATTGCTGTTGCTAGGATTAAAATAATACTGGTTGATTTTGTGCAGGATTTACTCTTAATTTTGCCTTATTTATCACCTTTTTAGACAAATTATGTTTTTAGCCAAACAGTATCCCTTTTGGATATCTTTGTTTTTGGTGTCTTTTCTTGTTTTAGTGTTAAATTCGGCAAATCCGGGCGATCTAAAAAACCGGCTTGGAGTTTACTTAGATTCCAGCTCTAATATCGGCGGCGAACTCACAGAAATCGTTTCGGCGCCGAAACCGGAATCGTTTAAAGAGAACTCTTTTATTCAATCGGCTTTGGGGGTTTTAACAGTCAATGCTGGCAGCGGTTCTGGAATTTATGAAGATGGCGAATTTGATGATCCTCTTGTAACCGGAGAAGATTCACTGCTTCAAAACCAAAATCCGATTACGGTTCCTGTCATAGAGTCGCCCAAACCAGTGTTGCGATCTGCTTTATATTATGGTCCTTCTATTGATGGTTATTTTATTTTCCCTACCTCAGGTTTTAATCAGGGCCGTCTTCATCCTTATAACGCGGTGGATATTTCCCGAGGTGACGATTGCCTTTATGAAAATATTCCGGTTTTTGCCGCGGCTTCAGGCGTTGTTACCGCAGCTTATCCGACCCAAAGCACCGCCAAATGGGCTAACAGCGGTTATGGTAATAACCTTACAATTCTTCATCCAAACGGCGTCACCACCCGCTATACACACTTGAAAAGCATTCTAATATCCGCAGGACAATATGTGAATCAGGGGAGTGTTATTGCTTTCATGGGCGGATATCCGCGAACGTCAGGCGCCGGTAATTCAACTGGCTGTCATCTTCACTTCGAAGTTCGCGGCGCCCAAAATCCTTTTGTTAGGTAAAGAAAAAACAACCCCATAATTGTGGGGTTGTTTTTTCTAAACTTCTTCTCTCGGACGATACTGCAAGGCCTCGGCTAAGTGGTCGGATTTTATGTTTTCGGAATTTTCTAAGTCGGCGATGGTGCGCGATATTTTTAAAAGTCGGTGGTAAGTTCTGGTTGAGAGCCCCATTCCGCTCACGGCATTTTTCATCATTTTTTCCGCTGTTTCATCTAATTGGCAATATTTTTTAATGTGGCGAACCGACATTTCGCGGTTAGTTAAAATACCCTCTTTTTTAAAGCGCGAAATTTGAATCATGCGGGCTTTTTCAACTCTTTTCCTTACAGATTTGCTGGTTTCGCCGGCCGGTTCATAAGACATTTCTTCATATTTTAGTCTGGGCACTTCAACATGAAGGTCTATTCTATCAAGCAAAGGACCAGATAATTTTCTTTTGTACCTGATAATTTGGCTTGGTGCGCAGATGCATTCTTTAAGCGAATCATTTAAATAGCCGCAAGGGCAAGGATTCATTGAAGCAACCATTAAAAATTGTGCCGGAAAAGTGATACTACCCCGGGCCCTGCTAACGGTAACTACGCTTTCTTCGAGAGGTTGTCTTAAATTTTCCAAAACATCTCGAGAAAATTCCGGGAACTCATCAAGAAAAAGAACGCCGCGATGCGCCAAAGAAATTTCTCCTGGCCGGGGCCAGGCGCCGCCGCCGACGAGAGAAATTCCCGATGCGGTATGATGAGGCGCCCGAAAGGGCCTTTTATACAGAAGCGACTTATCTTCTTTAAGCAGTCCGGCAACGCTCCAAATTCTCATTACCTCAATGGCTTCCTCCAGATTTAATTTTGGTAAAATGGAAGCCAATGCTTTTGATAAAAGCGTTTTTCCCGAACCCGGCGGCCCCGACATGATAATATTATGATTTCCGGCCGCGGCGATTTCCAAAACCCGTTTAGCTTTTTCCTGGCCGCGTATTAAAGCCAGGTCAACTTCTTCACCATCTTGTGAATTTTTTTCGAATTCCGATTCCAAATCGGAATTGATATATGAGCTGATAACTTTTTTATTTTCAAGGTGTTCAAAAATTTCAACTAAATTATTAACTCCGATAATTTCAATGTCTCTTACTAGCGATGCTTCTGCAGTGTTGGTTTTTGGAATAAAAACCGTTTCAAATCCCCGTTTTTTGGCCTCAATAACAATTGAAAGAATGCCGCTTATAGGTCTCAAACTTCCATCTAGTGCCAGTTCTCCGGCAAACAATTTTTTTTCCGGATCAAACTTGATTTGATCCGAGACCAACAAATAACCCAATGCGATCGGCAAGTCATAGGCCGGACCTTCTTTTTTTAAATCGGCCGGCGCTAGATTGACTGTAACTCTTTTATTTCGCCGTGAAGGCGGCGAAGCGCCGGAGTTTTTTAAAGCCGCAGAAACCCGATCTTTGGATTCTTTTACCGCCGTGTCCGGCAATCCAACAATACTGAAATTAAAGAGGCCGGGCGCCAAATCGCACTCGACCTCCACAATTTTCGCGTTGATGCCGTGTAAGGCGGCAGAATAAAGTTTAGATGCCATTTGTGTGTTCTATATCTGCTTTAGCGGATGGATTGGCCTTTAGGCGTTCAATTGGGATTTCTTTTTGGCAAGTTTCACAAATTCCATAATTTCCTTTTTCCATTCGAATTAAAGCGTCATTTACTTCTTTTAATTGCAATTCCAAGCGATCAGAAAGCGCTTTATTTTTCATATCCTCATCGGATTCATTAACGCTTTCTCCGGTTTCAAGCTCTTCATTGCTGGTAATTTGGTCTTCGCCCCATTCTTCATGCTTAACATCCCAATCGCCGGGAAGATTCGGATCGGGCGCGGCGATTGTTTCCAATTCTTTTATAAGCAAATCACGCTCTTTAAGAAGGGCGGTTTTAAGTTCATTTAAAGTTTGGTCATTTAACATTGGTTTTAGAGTAGCAAATATCAATTTAAATGGCAATAGATAAAAAAAATCGGGAAGTTCCCGATTGAAAATTAAACAAAAAATGAATTGTCTTATCCCCGTCCGGCCCCAACTACTAGATGACTATCCGCGGTTATCGCGCGGCCTCCGCAGTAACCGTTATCCATCTTCCACTTTGTTATCATACCTGCTTGTTTCTCAACTATACCGCTCAGACGAGCGTTTTCTTCTTTCAATTTGTCGTCTGGCGAGCGCGACAATAAATCACTGATCGTATTCTCAAGCTCTTTGATTTTTTGCTCCAGTTCCGGCACGCGCGCAGTCTGTTCTTCTACAGGCTTTACAATAACCAGTAGCGCTTTAATAAATCGGTCAAACTCTCTAACATATCCTATCGGCAAGCTAATCTGATACTGATCAATAAAAGCTTGAATTGGGGATTTTGCTTTCGCAGTAATTGGAAGCGCATAGGAACGAGTCGTGGGAGCAGGGTTAAGTGCAATGTTATGTCGCAAAAAATAATCCCGAACAGAGCTATATGTGTTGCTAAAGGTCGATCGGTCAAATCCGGGCTTGCCGTGAAGATCATGAGCAATAACATTAATATTTGTTAAGCCGCTTTCTATACTTTCCATAATTGCTTGGTTTCTTAAATGCTCTATATCACGCGGCAATCTTCCCATTTTTTCTCCTTACTGTGGCAGCGAATATGAGGTTTTATACTAAAGAACTAATAATAAAAGTATATAACATATTGTAAAATATGTCAAACAGAAAAGGGCGCCGTTGTAACCCCTAAACTTCGTTGTTTAAATGGGTCTGGTCGCCCTTGTTTGGATTCGCGTCCGCTTTCACGATCCTAAATGTCTCGCTTCCAATCTCGGTTACGAGAACCGTTTGATTTTAAAGTAAAGAGCTAAATAGTCGGCGGATGACTTTTTGTTTCAGCGAACTGAAACACCATTAGATCAGAAACGAAATCTGTTTTTAATGATATTCTATATTTAGAAAAAAGTCAATAGCCATTTATCCACAATGAAAAATAAATAATAAATAATTCATTTTCCTCGCGCGCTCGCTCACCAGCGCTTCGCTCGCTGTCCGATGAAAGCGTTTTATTCGCCTGCGGCGAAACCATGCTAAAACGCTTTCATAAGCTTCGGAAAATAATTTATTTATTATTTATTAAATTATTTACCTAACAAATTCATTGATTGACGCTTTCAAATTTTCTAAATAATTTTGCGAGACGGTTTGGCCGGTTAAATCCTGTAAAATCACAAACATTCCGGCGCTTGAAGTGGTAAAAATAAGAAAGTCATTGTAAATAGCATAATTTAGCGAAGCAAACGGCATGTTAATGTTTAAATAACGTACCGGTTGGCCGATAAATAAATATAATTTGAATGATGATGAAATCTTAGGAAGCTGGCCACTGTTTAAAAATAACGGAAAAATATCGCTTGCCAAAGTTTTTGCTTCCCAATCTTTCATCTGGATTTCCATTTCGCTTCTTTTTTTGGCTTTAAGAATCAAAATCGGTCTTGCTCCTTCTTTTTGGCTGAAATATGCCAAGGCGAATTCACTTTCATAATTTGGCAGAAAATTCTGCGGCGCGAATATCATCATTAAATTTAAGAATTCTTCAGTAGTTATCGGTTTTCCTTGATAAGTTATTTTAACCTGTTTAATTGACGCTCTCGTTTCTTCCATTGCTGCTTCAGATTTTAAAGCGTTAAGCAGGGCGGCGGAAGTTTTTGAAGAAATTTCAATTGTAATTTCTTTATTCGGCAGTTTATTGAAAAATTTTATTGGGGCGGTGGAAGTGGCTACCGGTGTTGTCGGCAAAGTTGGCGGTGTTGTGGTTGCTATAGGTGGCGTCGGAGTTATTGGCTGACCTTGAACGAAAATTTTCCAATAACCATAAAGTCCAATCAATATAAATAGAAATATTCCTAAACCGATGCCGCTGATTTTAAGCCAAACTGGCGTTGCTTTAAACAAGGGTTTGGTCGGGATTTCGGCAATTTCTTTCGGTGGAATTATTTTCGGTGGGACAACCAAAATCGGAGGTCCGCCTACCGGCGATACAGGTCTTAAAACTTTGGGTATTGGCGGAAGAGATGCTGGCGTTTGAACAATTGATGCCTTGGCTTCTTGGGAGATTGGTCCCGCTGGTATCGTCGGGATTGGTTTTTCCTCTTTTTTTGGATGAGGATTTTTCAGATATTCCAAATCACCTTTCATCGTCCGGATGATAATATTTTCATCTTTTTGTGGTATTGGATCTGCCATTAATATTATTCTAACATAAAAACCGCCCCGCAGCTGCGGGGCGGTTTCCTTAACTTATCCACAATGTCTTAAAATTGACTTAAAACAGAGATTATTTTCTATCCGCAGCGTCTTTTAGAGACAAGCTGATTTTGCCGCCTTCTATCCTTTTTATTCTCACTTTTACTTCATCGCCGACATTTATGATATCGGTAACTTTGTTGACGCGATATGGTGCCAGTTCGGAAATGTGAATCATCCCGTCTCTTTTACCAAACTCAACAATGGCGCCAAAATCGAGAATCTGGGTTACTTTCCCGGCAACAATATCGCCGATTTTGTATTCTTTCACAATTTCCTCAATCATTGTTTTTGCTTCCAGGCCGCTTTTCTCGCTTAAGGCAGTGATGAAAACCAAACCACTGTCTTCAATGTCAATGGCGGCGCCGGTTTTAGCAATAATATCGTTAATAACTTTGCCGCCGGGCCCGATCACTTCTCTAATTTTATCGGGATGAACTTCCATAGTAATAATTCTTGGCGCCAAAGGTGATAATTCTTTTTTCGGTTCGGCGATGGTTTTTACCATATGATCTAAAATCTCTAATCTTGCTTTTTTAGCCTGCACCAGGGCTTTTTCAAGGGTTTCTACGTCTACGCCATTTATTTTCACATCCATTTGCAAAGCAGTAACGCCGTCGCGCGTGCCGGCAACTTTAAAATCCATGTCGCCATAATGGTCTTCCGGCCCCTGAATGTCTGTTAAAATCTTATGAATGTTTTTACCATCGCTTATCAGTCCCATGGCAATACCGGCTACCGGTTTTTTGATCGGCACTCCGCCATCCATAAGCGCTAAAGTTGAAGCGCAGGTTGATGCCATAGATGAAGAACCATTTGACGATAAGACCTCGGAAACCACCCTAATGGCGTAGGGAAATTCTTCTTTTTTAGGAATCATCGGTTCCAGCGCTTTTTCGGCCAAGGCGCCGTGGCCGATTTCTCGGCGCCCTGGGGCGCCGACTCTTCCTGTTTCGCCAACTGAATATGGCGGAAAATTATATTGATGCATAAAATGCTTTTTAGTGCTAATCACCATACCTTCAACAATTTGTTCGTCGGAGGGCGCGCCTAGCGTTAACGCCGATAATACCTGTGTTTCACCGCGCTCAAACAATCCGCTACCATGAGTGCGCGGAAGAAACCCTATTTCGGTGGAAAGGTCGCGCAGCTGGTCAAGTTTTCTTCCATCCGGCCTTAAATCGCTCTCTAAAATATTTTTATGAACCATTTTATCAATCTCTTTTTCAAATAAAGCTTCCGCCGTTTTAATTTTGGATTCGCCTGCCTTCGTTAAAACTTCGGCGGGCAAATCAGTTTTTGCAATATGCGCCATCAGTTCTTCTTTTAAAATATCTAAGTTCATTAGCCGCTGTCCTTTCTTTTTTTCGTAAATAGCGGTTTCAAGCGCTTTGTCTTTGCTTAAAAATTTATTTACAACTTCTTCAAGTTCACCGTCAGTTATTTCCAAAACAACCGATGCTTTTGGAGTATTAAATTCGTCAGCAATTGTTTTACTGAACTCAATAATGTCTTTTAACGGTTTTTCCGCAAATTCAAAACCCGCAATCAAATCCTCTTCCGTAATTTCGGAGCCGCCGGCTTCTATCATATTAATTTTCAGGTCTGGCGAAACCGAAATTACCAAATCCGCAATACCGGCTTTTCGCTCTTCAAAGCTGGGGTTTAAAATCCATTTTGAATCAATTCTACCGATTCTAACGGCTGCGATAGGCCCATTCCAAGGGATATCCGAAATCACTAGAGCTATTGATGAAGCGATCATGGCGACGACATCGGGATCGTTTTTTTCATCCACTGACAGAATAGTTGAAACAATCTGAATTTCATTTCTGACACTTTGGTTAAAAAGTGGTCTGATGGCACGGTCAATTAAACGGGCGTTCAAAATTGCTTCTTCCGACGGCCGGCCTTCGCGTCTTAAAAATCGAGAACCCAATATTTTGCCGCGGGCGTAGAATTTTTCTTCATAATCAACCACAAGCGGCATATAGTCCGCTCCAACCTTCTGATTTTTTGATATTACGGCGGTCGCGAGAACCACAGTGTCGCCCAGTTGAGCGGTTACCGCGCCATTGGCCTGGCCGGCCAATTTACCGATTTCGATTTTTAGGGTTTGGCCGCCAATTTCTAAAGAATATTTTTTAGTTTTTCCCATTATTTTTAGTTGTTTTTTGTTTGGCCGCTTCTGGCGAGCCTCGCCTCTGGCGGGATTTTTTAATCGGAATAGTAAATTTTTTTGGATCGGCCGACATATCTATGAAATCATCGGCGGCTTCTTTAAGTTTGGCCGAGGTTGACCTACCAAAAGCGATTATTTCAACTTGCCGGCCCCGGTTTCTCAAATACTCAACGAGCGGCACAAAATCACCGTCGCCGGTTGCTAAAATTAAAACGTCAATGAAAAAATCTCCCAAACGAATAGCGTCAACGGCAATGCCGACATCCCAATCGCCTTTTTTAACGCCGCCTGGAAAAATCTGGAGATCTTTCATTTTTGTTTCAATGCCCATTTTGGTAAGCGCTTCAAAAAAAGCCGATTCTTCTCCGGTTTCGGTTTTTATTACGTAACCGATTGCGCGAACTAATTTACGGCCCACTAAAGCCGCTTCTAAAACCTTGCTAAAATTTACCCGCCCATTATAAAGATTTTTGGCCGAGTGATATAGATTTTGAACGTCTATTAAAATTGCTACCCTTTGGTCTTTATGTTTTATTATTGCCATAGATGTTTATCAGCGAATGAAAAAAATTATTTTTTCAACTCTAATTTTTTCACTATAGAATTGTATCTTTTCTCGTTAGTTTCTTCTAAATAATTTAAAAGTTGTTTTCTTTTTGAAACCATACCCAAAAGGCCACGGCGTGAATGGTTGTCTTTCAGGTGTTTTTTCAAATGTTTCATTAATTTTTTAATTTCTTCGGTTAATATGCCAATCTGAACCTCAGCCGAACCGGTGTCGGTTTCATGGGTCTTTATTTTTTCTATTATTTTTTGCTTTTCCTTGGTTTTTAGCATTGTTTATAAATAATATCACAATCTTTTATTATCGTAAAGTTTTTATTTTGCGACACTCCGATATATAATCTAATCATGGATATTAATGCGCTGATAAACGACTATCTTGACCACTTAGAGATAGAGAAAAACCGCTCCATAAAAACGCGGGTAAGTTACGAGCGGTATTTGAAGCGATTTTTGGAGTATTCAAAAATTTCAAGACCGGAACAGATTTCGCAGGATTTGGTGCGCCAGTATCGGTTATGGCTGAATAGGAGGCCCGCCTTCGCCAAGGCTTCGGCGGGTAAATTCCCTTCTGAAAAAGGGAATTTAAAAAAGAATACCCAGAATTACTACTTAATCGCTCTGCGCAATTTTTTAAAATATCTGGCAAAACGCGATATTGAGACACTTTCGGCGGATAAAATTGAGCTCGGCAAGCAATCGGAACGCCAAGTTATTTTTTTAGAAAGTGGCGAATTGGATCGCCTATTGCATTCGGCCGAAGAAACATCGTTTAAATCTCTGCGAGACCGCGCCATTTTGGAACTTTTGTTTTCAACGGGCCTTCGCGTTTCGGAACTTTGCGGTTTAAACCGAGATTCTCTCAACTTAAAATCGGGAGAATTCGCCGTTCGCGGCAAAGGCGACAAAGTCCGCCTTGTTTTTCTTTCAGACGCCGCCAAAAACGCGCTTAAAAATTATTTGGAAAAAAGAGAAGATGTTGATGAAGCGCTGTTTATTAGGCAAGTAAAAAATCCGGCCAAGGAAGATAATTTAAGATTAACAGCTCGCAGCGTAGAACGATTGGTAAAATATTATTCGGCTAAAGCCGGGCTTACAAAAAAAATAACGCCGCACTCTTTGCGGCACAGTTTTGCCACTGACCTTTTAATGAACGGCGCCGATATCCGTTCGGTTCAGGCGCTATTGGGCCATTCCAATATCACCACTACTCAGATTTATACTCATATTACCGATAAACAACTCCGCGAAGTTCATCAAGCATTCCACGGGAAAAAACGAGAATAAAAAAACTCCATAGGCGGACACATGTCCCATGGAGCATGCTCACTCATTCTATTTATAAAAACTACCGTGTAACACTTCACTAACATCTATTTCGCCATAAACGATCATGGCTTTACTGCGATCACAAGGTACTTTTTCGTCGGGTCTTATCTTTCTGTAAAGATTGCGCCAGCAATCCCGCTGTTTTTTAGTTTCTTCCAATTCGTTTTCAATCCTTTGATTTTCTTTCAGCAAATCGGCGACACTTTGAATTTCTGCTACTAAAAGAGTTTCCAGTTCTTTTATTCTTTTACGGTCGGTTAACATTACTAAAGGATGTGCCATTCGGTTTCCTCCGTTTGTATTTAAAAGATCCCTTGGATCTAATTTTCCTATTATAACAGGCAGCGAGGGAAAAGTCAAAATTTGTTTTGACTTTGACCGAACGAACCTGTTATATCAAGCTTAGCGAAGATATAACTCTCTATCTTTATTCTGTCAAATGTTAATTTTTATGGGCGTTCGAGGGATTGAACCTCGGACCTACTCGGTGTAAACGAGTCGCTCTACCACTGAGCTAAACGCCCCATAGCTATAAATTTACATAATAAAACCTCCAAATGCAATGGAGGTAAAATTTATTTTACATAAAAACCTTTCGGATTTTTTCAAGCGCGAAATCAAGTTCTTTTCTGCTAATAGTAAGAGGCGGGCTCATGCGAATAGTATATTCTCTGGTTTCTTTGCAAAGTATTCCTTCTTTATAAAGCCGCTCGCAAAATTCGTGAGCCATTAGACCATCATGATGGACCTCAATTCCAATCCAAAGACCTATCACTCTTATTTCTTTAATATGCGGGCTTTGCACAGCTATCTCTTTAAGTTTGTTTTTAAAGTAAAATCCCAGTTCAGCCGCTCGTTTATCTGGCCGATGCCGTCGCATAAAACTTAGCGAAGCTCGCGCCGCGGCGCAAGCCAAAGGATTGCCTCCAAAAGTGGAGCCATGGTCTCCGGGCTCTAAAACATCCATTATCTCGGGTCTGCCGACGACAGCAGAAATCGGAAATCCTCCGCCCAAGGCTTTGCCCAAAATTATCATGTCAGGGCTAACGCCGTCGTAATTGCAGGCAAACATTTTGCCGGTTCGGCCAAAACCGCTTTGGATTTCATCAAGGATAAACAAAACGTTTGATTTATTGCAAATTCCTCTAACTTTGGCAAGATAGCCGCTTGGTGGGATAATAACTCCGCCCTCGCCTTGAACCGGCTCAACCAAGAAAGCGGCAGTATTAGGATTTATTGCGGCATTTAAAGCGCCGATATCGGCAAAAGGAATTGTTTTAATGCCGGGGATTAATGGGCCGAAATGATTTTTGTATTGGGCTACGGTTGACATACTGATAGCGCTGAGAGTTCTCCCGTGGAAATTATTTTCACAGCAAATTATTTCTGCCTTGTCAGCGTCAATACTTTTTCTTAAATAGCCCCATTTGCGAGCGATTTTTAGCGCCGTTTCAACCGCTTCGGCGCCGCTATTCATAGGTAAAACAACGTCAAATCCACTCAAGCCGAAATTGCTGCAAAATTCAGCCAAGTCGCGGGCAAAAAGAATTTTTTGCTCTTCCCAGAAACAATTGGCGTTGCAAATGATGCTGTTTTCCGTAATCTGCCGTAAAACTGCCTTAATAATTTCTTTATTGCCGTAACCCGCGTTTGCGGCCGAGTAACAGGCAAGCATATCAAGATAAGTGTTTCCATCAACGTCTTTAAGATAACAACCGGATCCTTTTTCAAGAACAAAATCATCCGGAGGAGCATAGTTTCTCGGCAGATGCTTGTGGGCTAATTCAACCAAATTTCGCCTTCTCTTGTTCATTTCGAATCCTCTTTTTTAAATTTCAAAGTACTTTGTACTTTTATGCCAATATCATACAACTTTAAATTTTACTGTCAATGTTTTGTAAAGAATTAATGGCACAACAAGAAGAAGCCACCGAAGTGTTTCTTCGGTGGTTCGCGACTTTTCTGTTGTCGGGCTGAAGTCGCCTTGCCCCGCGGTTGTCGTGTGCGCTGACACGCCGCATAGGATGATCGACTGGTGGAGGGACAGTCGGATCTTCTGTTGCCACGCCGTCCTCACGGCGCCGGATGATCGGCTGTCCCCTAGGCGGTTTCCCGCACAGAGACCCCGAGGATTTGGCTGAGGTAGTCACCCACCCCTACCTGTTCCCCGGTCGGAAGCTCGATGTCTACATACTGTGCGACTCCTGACGGAGCCCACTTATATCGGACACCTGCTTCCTGAAGCCGGCGATCTACCGCCCATACTCGCTGTTCGCATAGCGAGCATGGCCAGCAGCCTGCCCGCGCGATCTCCACCATCAGGGCATTCCCTGTATGGAAGAAGATGCGCGGGTAGGACCAGTCTCCGATCGCGACGCGACCAGATCGGCTCATGTTTCACCTCCTTTCACTGTGTTATTCCCCCAGATCCCAGTTTTGCCGCGCCCTCTCGCGTGCCAAGCCAGGTTATCCAGAGTACGTTTTACTGCTTGTTAAGCTACTTGCCGTTATTGTTGTATATTTTACCACATTTAAAAATAAATGTATTAAATTTTTACAAAAAGTGTATTGTTCAACTATAAAAAAGATTTAAAACAGTAAAAAATTCCTTAAAATAAGGCATTATTGACAAATTTAATAATGTGTAATACATTTAGTACAACATATGACAAAAAGCAATATTTTCAATAAAATTGGCCTGAATGATAAAGAATTAAAAATATATACTTCTCTTATAGAGCGCGGTCCTTTGTTGATTGCCCAGATAGCAAAACAGACCGGTCTTCATCGTCCCGCGATTTACAAAAACTTGCCCAATCTCATATCTAAGGGACTGGTAACAGTTTCTTTTAAAGGCAAACAAAAATTTTACGTCGCGGAAGAGCCGGAAAAATTAAAAAATTTGGTTAGTGAATTAACAAATGAATTGGAAGATATTATTCCTGAATTGCGCGCCAGCTATCACGCAAAAGAGAAAAAACCATTGGTGAAATTTTTAGAAGGCAAAGATGCAATTATCTTCGTGCTGAATGATTTAGTAACTTCGCTGAAAAAAGGCGACATATTTTATCGCTATAGTTCGGTGAAGGATTCACAAAAGAGCTCTGAATATTTGCCGCATGATTATAGAAAAATTCGCGATCAGAAACAATTGCAGCGATTTGTGATTACCAATGAAAATACAATGATTGGGAAAAAACCTCGGTTGGATCGAGCGGTCAAATTCATTCCCAAGAATTATGGACTTTTTGATTATGACATTACTCAGATTATTTATGGCGACAAGGTGGCATTTTTGGATTATAATACCGAAACGGCTTTTATTATCGAAAACCCAATCATCGCGGAATTTCAAAAAAAGATTTTTAAATTACTTTATGATAAATTAACCGATAGCCCTTGGTCGTAAAATTAAGCAATAAATTATTAACAATAAAAATGGGAGAAAAAATAAAAAAAGAACTGCCAATCGAGCAAAAAATTGAGGATGTAATTGAAACGCCCGGTTCAGAGGATTTAAAAATCACTGCGGAAACAATGCTTCGAGAGGTTATCAAGAAAGAAATCGTTTCAAAAATTCAGGAGAATTTTAAGAAAAGAAATCTTATAGAAGAACCGCCGGCCGAAGAAAAAACCCCCGAAAAGAAATCAATGTTGGAATTTGAATATTTACGGCACAATCTTTTACTTAGCGATATTCTTGAAAAAGTTACCGAAAGGGGAATTTTAGGTAATGTAAAAAAAGAATGGCGCATTATTATGAGGGAAATTAGAGATGAACTTTCGCAGTTAGCTCCGGAAAGCCAGGCGGCAATAGAAAAAACCATAGAAGAAATGTTCGAAAAGAGGCAAAAAATAGAAGAACATTTAAAGAATGCAGAACCAGATGAAATATTTTCCGATCTTATTGGGGATGGTAAAAAACACAGACCAAAAGGAGCTGTGAGCGCAAAAACTCTGGGTGATATTTTAACAGTATATTTATCTAACCGACTTGATTTTGCCAAAGTATATAGTCAGTCAGCTGCTGTTTCGGAAGGAAACATTGAAGAATCCTCTAAGGTTGGAGGATTTGCTCATAAACGACAAATTAAAGAATTAGGCGATGTTGACATTGTTGTATTTCCAGGACCGGTTTATAAATCTAGCTTGTCGCATGAAGTAGCTCATCGTATTTCTGATCGTCTTTTTGAAGAGGATGCACCGCCGCTCGAAAAAGCAGAACGTTTGGAATATAGCGAACCGCGAAAGTTACTTGATGCCATCTTTGATTTTTGGGTTGATAATAAGTTAAAAGATGAATTATGGAACCACGCACTTTCAGGTTTGATGCACTACAGTAATTCGCCCGAAAGAAATGTGGAAAAAATTTTAAGCAAGCATACTGACTTTTTACTTAAACAAGAAAAGAGCGGATTATACGATTACCCTGCGCAAGATAAGCCAGAAATAATGGAAAAATTAAAAGAACTTTTTCCCGAAGAAAATTCCGAATCTCTTGAAAATCTCTATCAAGATTATTCGTACCGGTATTATGAGTTCGCGGCCCGCCAAGTTGATTTTATAAAAAAACAGATGTCGGAACTTAAAATCCAGTGGATGCGATATAGCTTTCTTAATCTTCTTCGGTTTGAGGACATACAGAAGTGGCAAAGAGTTCCGCGTTTTTTGGAAACAATTGGAAAAAATTTCGACGCTCTAAAAGAAAAGTGGGGATTTGAGCCCAAAAGTGTTGCAATGGCATTAAATGAAAAAGGTTCTCATTCAAAGGACGAACTTTTTGGTCAATATGCTTATTGGGAAGGTTATAAATTAAATAGTGTAGAGGCGTTGATGAAAGCTGATGATACCACAAAGGCCTTTGTGCTTTTACAGTGGGTAAATTATATTTCTAAATTAAAGTAATATTTTGGATGTGCTCAACCTGGGCGTTTTTGGTTTCAAAATCTAATTTTATTGCCAGAACATCAATTCTCCAATCTTGATTTTCTGGAATTCTATGCTCTTTTAAATAAGTCGCGACAATTCTTGATAATTGATGTTTTTTGTGTCTCGTTACATTTTCTTCCGGCCGCCATTCAAACCTTTGATTTTGGCTTTTAACTTCGAAAAAAACCAGTTCTTGGCTTTGTAGAGCCAAGAACTGGTTTTTTTTAATGTTTTCTAATGCAACTATGTCAATTTCTCCCCAAGGTTTGCGGTAATTTCTCTCTAAAACGCTATAACCATGATTTTCCAGATATTTAACGGCAATATCTTCTCCTAATTTCCCTATATTTTGTTTCTCGGTAGTCATGTTTCACGTGTAACATATCATTACTGGGAACAAAAAATCAAAAAATTGATTTTTTTTCATCTTTTGTTTACTCTTTTATTAAAAATCAGACCTTTAAAAACTCGGAGGGATGATAATGACCGAAGAGGAAAAAGAGGGCTTGCCTGCCGAAACTTTAGTGAAGGAGGGATATTGGACGCCGCTTGAGAAAAAATGGCGCGATTGGTTTTTTAAGCGAATCAAGATAACCGATATTTTTGCTGCCATAGGAATAAAGGCAAACCATTTGACCATTATAGGATTTTTTGTTCTTATTTGGGCGATTTTTGACTTGTTTTACATCAAAAATAGCATTGGGCGCCAAATATGGTTTTTAACTTTAGCATGGGTTACCGACCTTTTAGACGGTCCTATCGCGAGAAACAATGATAACGTTACGGCTTTAGGAACCCTCTTAGACCACGCCAGAGATTTCTTGCTCATCTTATGGATGATCTTTTTAAGTATTTATGTGACAAAATCATTTGAATGGCCAGCGTTGTTCATTATAAACACAATTCTATCGGTAACCGCAATATGTATGTTCTTGATCTTATTGGGGATGTGGCTTTACCAGCGAGAGAAGCGCCGTGAAAGACGGGAACAGCCGTATTTTGAGTTTATGAAAGAATTTTTATTGAGCGATTTGGTAACAACGATTGGAGCGCGACTTCACACCGGCCTTACCGCTTTTGGCATGGTTTTCTATTTAGCCGGCATGCTATGGAAAAACAATTTTTATTTTTATACAGGTATTATTCTTTTGATAATTCAACTTGTTTCTTTGGGATTCTACCTTCATGAGGTTTTTCAGGCGGAATATGAAGACAAGGTATATCGGATGCGATTGTTGTTAAGGAATAAAAAGTAAAACCCCCGATTCTACTCCGCCAGTTGGCGGATGCGGAACGGGGTTATTTTTTTAGTGTTTTTAATGTTTCACGTGAAACATTAAAAAAAGAAGCCGTTATGGCTTCACTTAAAATAGGGCTTAAGGCGGCTAACGGTCTCTTGATATAATTGTTTATCGAGTTCCGGGTCCATATTGCGCCAATTTCCGCGTTCGGGACGGCCAATAAGTTCGGCCGCTATGATACGCAGGTATTGCGGGGGCGCCGGCGGGTCTATTGCGGCTTTAAGCAGGCCTTCCGGAGTGCTCCAGAGGAGATATTTATTTACCCCTGCAAATTTGCAGTTGCGCCGAAGTGTTTCGAGTGAATCCGAATCTAAGAACCAAAATTGCGCATTGGGGAAATCCCGATAGATTTTGCCGCACATACGAATTTGGGCGGGTAAAAGGTGAATATGGGCATGTTGAATCGTCTGACCCACAACGCCATGCTCAAAGACAACGGGTTTTATGCCATATTCTATGTTAATAGCATCTCTTGCGGCATGTAATGCGCTATCGATATCAATAATCTCTCGTTCTTTCATTGCTCCAACGCACGGCACATGCTGCTTAGGGATAATAAGGACATAACCGCCGTCTGTTATTTGACCGAGAGTAGCAATTAAATACCAATCTTTATTTTCAGCGACAATACGCTCTTCAAACTTGGTTTGGTCGCAGAAAGCACAATTATTATCTACCTTGGCAGACAAGCCCATTTTCTCCTCCAATTTTAAGGTTCTATTATCTTAAATTGAACATTATCAATTAAAATGTTTCATGTCAAACAAAAAACCAGCATTTCTGCTGTTTCTTAATTAAAAAAGTGCGAGCCCCAAGCGGAATTGGATCCCGCGAGGGGCCCCTGGTCGTAGTGGTTACTTGCCGAGTGCCCTTGAAGTGAGCGCGTGTATTTTTTGCAGACGCTCGCGCATGAAATCGTCCCAGGTCATCATGCCAATCTGACGGTCCTTCAGAAGGGCAAGTAGCTTCTCGGCTTCCTGCTGAAGCTCGTCGAGCACGTTGTTCATCGTCTTTACTCCTTTCGTATGGGGGTATGTCGGTTTCGAGCTACCATAGCTCGATTATTAATCGCCTTAAGTATAGCACATTATTGTCTTTCAGTCAAGCCAAAACAAAAAACCAGCATTTCTGGTGTTGTTCTGTTTCACTTGACATATTAATTTAAAAAGTTTATATTATAGAATTATTCTAACACAGTTCCTTCGGGGAGGTGCGCCATGAAACTAGGTCTTTTGACTCCGGTTACGTCTGAAGCATTAATGACGATTGATAAAATAGCTGAAATTCTTGAAAAAGCACCTAGAAACGAGTGGGAATTTATATTATTGCAAGCGAAAGAAAAAGCTGATAAAAAGTTAGATTTAAAATAAATTTCCTAAGAACAGCTTAAATAGCTGTTTTATTTTTAGTCCCCTCGAAGGGAATCGAACCCCTATCAACGCCTTAGAAGAGCGCTGCTTTATCCATTAAGCTACGAGGGGAAAATAAGCAATAAAATCATACAATAAAATTAATTGAATTTCAACTGATTTTTTGGTATAATAAGCGAGATGACGGGGCGTAGTGTAGTGGTTGCACGAGTCTTTTGGGAAGATTTAGTCCGAGTTCGATTCTCGGCGCCCCGACCAATTGAACTTTTATCGCGTTTAATATATTGTAGAGATATTAAAACTCACACAAAAAATGAACATTTTAGAAACAAATCAAAATGAAATAAAAGACGAAGAAATTTTGGCGGCTTCATTAAATAAGCCGGCGCTTTTTAAAATTTTGGTTGATCGCTACCAGGAGGCCTTTGTAAGAAAAGCCATTGGTATTTTAAGAAATCAAGAGGAAGCCGAAGATATTGTTCAAGAAACATTTGTGAAAATTTATTTTCATGGCAAAAAATTTAAAAAACTCCAAGGCATTGAGTTTAAAAGCTGGGCTTATAAAATTTTAGTTAACACGGCTATTAGCCGTTATCGGAAAATAAGCAAAAAATGGCAGGCGGAATCGGCCGATCCTTTAGATTTGGAATTGGCCAGCGAGAAACATCTTTCCACCGAAGACATTGTTTTAGAAAGCGAAACCAAGTCCATTACCGCCGACTTAATATCCCGACTTCCGAAACCTTTAGCCCGCCTGGTTTCGTTGTACTATATTGAGGATAGGTCGTATAAAGATATAGCCGATAAAGAGTCGCTTACCATTCCGGCGCTAAAAATGAAGCTTTTTAGGGCTAAAAAAATACTTAAAGATTTAGTTAATAAAGATAAAAATAAAACATGACCAATTTAAGAACAAAAATAATGAGAAGGGTATACTTGATTTGGTTTGGCAGAAAGGTCTTGCCATATATTGCCGTTGAAACGGTGGCTTTCGCCGGATTTGTATATTTTTTGGGCGAACAGGTTTATGCGGCAAGAGTTATGGAGTACGCGACATTCGTTTTATCTAACAACATGGCCCATCCGACAGTATTTGCGTCTTTTGCGATTGATTTGTTTTTAAGAACCCACCTCGGTGTACAGCTCTCAATTATAGGGTCTATGGCAATGATTTTTTTCTTATTCAGAAACATAATCGGTTCTGCAGTCCAGCTTGCTTTGACAAAAGGCGAAACCGAATTACGAAGTAAAACGTTATAAAAATATAAAGGTCGTTTTATAAATATTTTAAATAACTAAAAGCCCCCGATAAACTCTGGGGCTTTTAGGTTGAAAAAATCGGTAAAATCAGATAAGATTCATTAAAATTGCGGGTATCGTATAGTGGTAATACTCCAGTTTTCCAAACTGGTGACAGGGGTCCGATTCCCCTTACCCGCTTAAAATAAAACGTCCCTATTTGGGACGCCATGGGTATGCTGTCTTTTTCATTTCAGCGATTTTTTTCGGATCGGTAACAATTTCTGCTCCTAATAGTTCGGCCACTTTTTTAATATCTATTTCAGGTTTAGCTTTCTTCTTTTCAATTATTTTTTTATATCGCTTTATCAATTTGATGAGGTCTCTAACAAGCCGATTATAATTTTTAGTATTTGCGCGTTTCTTATCGGCTGCCGATTTCTTTTTCATTTACAAAATTCCAAAAAGTTTAGCCAATAAAATCGACAACCAAGCTGAAATTGATGCGAGTACTATAAAAAACCACATAATTATCATCCCAACAGACAAAGCCAATAGAAACAATATTACAACCCCACCTGCCAACGGTAATATTAAACTCCACATTTTATCAAGGAAACCAACCAATCGATTGCGCTCTGCCATCATTGTTCTCTTTCTCTTTTTTTAAAAAAACCAGTGAGTTTACTATTTATATATTATTTAACAAATAAAATCAAATATGCCGAGAAAACTTGACAGATTTCGTAATTTTCAATTATCTTAAAAACAGATTGTTTTTTGAAAAGTTAATTTGCCACATAACAGAGAGGAAACCTATGGACCCGAGACAACTTATTTTAGCCAACCTTGAGCGAGCGCGGCCTCATATAGATATGCCGGACAAAACTTATTTAAAACTTCTTGAACCGGAGCGGCTTTTGAAAGGCCGAATCGTTATTCCGATTGATGACGGCACCTATGCCGCTTTCCTTTACTACCGCTCCCAGCATAATACTCACTGCGGTCCGACCAAGGGCGGCATTCGTTATCATCCCGACGTTAATGAAGCCGAGGTTGTTTTTCTTTCCATGGGAATGACTTGGAAAACAGCTGTAATGGAACTTCCTTTTGGCGGCGGTAAAGGTGGTATTGCTCCAAGTTATGAAGGCCTTTCACCGGAACGAATTGCGTTTTTGCGTGATTATTTTCCAAAGAAAATGTCTTCGGCCGTTCTTGAACGGCTGACGCGCGAATATACGGAAAAAGTTGCGCCGCTTATTGGTCCGTATAAAGATATCCCGGCGCCCGATGTTTATACCAACGCCCAGATTATGGCCTGGATCATGGACGAATACAGCAAAATTATTGGCTATACCTGTCCTGGTGTTGTTACCGGCAAGCCCATTGTTTTAGGTGGCTCTTTGGGGCGCAATGAAGCGACGGCGCGCGGAGTGTTTTTTACCGTTCTTGAAGCGTATAAACATTTAAAATGGTCAAAAATGGGCACCGTTGTAATTCAGGGATATGGCAATGCCGGTGCTATTGCTGCCAAACTTTTTCATGAAACCGGTAATTTCTTAATAACTGCAGTTTCAGATTCCAAAGGCGGCATTTATAACAGATATGGTCTCAATCCGACTGACGTTTTAAAGTTTAAAAAAGAAACTGGTTCGGTTGTGGGTTATCCGGATGCTGATTTCGTAACCAATGAAGAGCTTTTAACTCTTTCTTGTACCATTCTTCTTCCGGCGGCGCTTGAGAATGTTATTACAAAGGATAATGCTGATAAAATTCAGGCTAAAATTGTTGCCGAACCAGCTAATGGCCCGACGACAATTGAAGCCGATGATGTTCTTTTTGAAAAAGGCATTTTCAGAATTCCGGACATTCTTGCTAACGCCGGTGGTGTAACAGTTTCTTATTTTGAATGGGTCCAAAATTTGGAACGACTTGATTGGACTGAAGAAGAAGTTAATGTGCGACTTGAAACCAAAATGAAACGTGCTTTTCATAAAGTATTGACTGAAAGCCAAACTCATAAGGTAAGTATGGGAACTGCCGCTTATATCCACGCCGGCAAGCGACTCGTGGAAGCCGGGCGGCTCCGCGGATAAGTTTTAAAAACCAACCCCCTCACTCGAATTCGAGTGAGGGGGTATTTTTACCTAACTGCTTCTTTCAAATTTTTTCCGGCTCGAAATTTTGGCACTTTTACGGCCGCAATCTGGATTTTTTCGCCAGTCCGCGGATTAACTCCCGGTCGGGCTTTTCTTGATGAAACGGCGAAAGCACCGAATCCGGTAAGCGATACTTCTTCGCCCCGCGACAGGGCGGAAGTAATTTCATCAAGCATTGAATTTATAGCTCTTTCGGCTTCGGCTTTGGTTGAACCGAGTTTTGCCGAAACAACATCAACTAATTTGTCTTTATTCATGTTATTATAATTTAAAATTTTTAATTTTTAATTTTGAATCAAATTTGAATGTTTTAATGTTTAAAAATTCAGTCATTAAAAATTTATTTGAAATTTAAAATTCAAAATTAGAAATTGTACGACCAACTATGATTATACCACAAGCTAAAATTTAAAAGCTATTTCGCGTATTCCACCGACCGCGTTTCTCTTATTACATTGACCTTAATTTCACCGGGGTATTTTAATTCGCTTTCAATTTTACGAGCCATATCTTTAGCAAGTTGGAAAGCCTTTAAATCATCTATTTTTTCCGGATGGACAAAAATTCTGATTTCCCTGCCGGCAGAAATAGCATAAGATCTCTCAACGCCGGCAAAAGAATTGGCAATATTTTCCAAATTGGTGAGTCGCTTCACATAGTTTTCAACCGTGTCGCGGCGGGCGCCCGGCCGTCCGGCAGAAATAGCGTCGGCTGCCGTTACGATAAATGATTCCGGGGTTGCGAAGGGATAATCTTCATGATGCGATTCCATTGCTCTTATAATCATCTCATCAATACCATATTTCTTAAGTATTTTTCGCCCAAGTTCTATATGCGTTCCTTCAATTTCATGGTCAACCGCCTTACCAATATCGTGTAAAAGCGCGCCTTTTTTTGCCACCTCAACATTGGCTCCGAGTTCTTTAGCCATCATGCCGGCGATATGCGCCATTTCAATAGAGTGAACCAAAACATTTTGACCGTAGCTAGTTCTGAAAGCCAGGCGCCCGAGCAGCATAGTAACTTCTTTGGGTAAATCAAGAATCCCCATTTCATATAAAGCAGCTTCACCGGCTTCCATAATTTTTTTAGTAACTTCTTTTTTTGCTTCTTCAACTTTTTCTTCAATTTTTGCCGGCTGAATCCGCCCGTCGGCCATAAGCTTTATCAGCGCAGTTTTGGCAATTTCCCGCCGCAAAGGATCAAAAGAAGAAAGGGTAATTGATTCTGGAGTTTCATCTACTATAACTTCAACACCGGTCAATTTTTCCAAAGTTCTGATATTTCTTCCTTCTTTGCCGATAATCCGGCCCTTTAAATCGTCGGAAGGAAGAGCTACGGTTGAGGTGGTTATTTCGCTTATATGCGACCTTGCGTAGCGTTGAACTGCCACTGTCATAATTTCTTTGGCTTTCTTTTCCAATTCTTCAATCCTATTTTTTTCAAGCTTGGCAACCGCCAGTATCAGTTCATTTTTATGATCTTCTTCAACTTCTGATAGTAATCTTGCTTTCGCTTCTTCGCGGCTTAAGCCGGAGACTTGTTCCAGCGCTTCTTGGCTTTTTATCTTTAAATTGTCGGCTTCCTGCCTGATATTTTTTATTTCATTCGCTTGACGTTCTAAATTTTCACGAACGCTTTCTAATCCGGATTCTTTTTGATCAACTTTTTTAAGTTGAAGATTAAGGCGTTCTTCCTGGCTCGACAAAATCGCCAACCTTTCTCTTTCTTGGTTTTTGGCGTCTTCAAGTATTTTCACCGCCTTATCCTTGGCACCAAGCAAAACCTCTCTCGATTGGTTTTTAGCTTCTTCAAGCTGCTGCTTGATTTTAGCTTCTATTGAGTTGGCATTTTTCTTTGCTACCAGTTGGCGGATGATGTAACCCGAAACTGCCCCTGCCGCCAAAGCCAGGGCGCCGGTAATAACGAAATAAGTAAGTTCCATATTGGTGATTTTTATTTAGAGAAACAAACACGTTGTGCTGTTATTTATATTGATTAATGATTACATAATAACAAATAAAAATTCTTTTGTCAAAATTTAATCCAATGACTTCTAATTGCTATATATTTTTCCTTGGAACCACAAGATCCCTATAGGGAAGTTATGATTACAAAATAAAATTTGATTTAAAAAAAACCGCTTGCAATCAAGCGGCATTATCATTAGACGTTATTGAGTAAGCAATTTAATAATTTCGGCGTATCCAAATTGTTTTTGGTAAATCTGCGCGAACTGCTAAAAGCAGTAGTCTGCTCGCCGGGGGCAAAATCTGACACGCGCTAGTCATTGTTTTTCCCTTCTTCGTCACAAAAACACATGTAATCATTTCCATTAGGAGCATGACACGATTTTTGCTTGGCATATTCATCGCACAATGCATTTAACGTCGTTCTTTGCCGCAAACATAAAAATGCTTTTTTAACAAAATCCTTAGCGGTATCTAACTGTCTGCAATTTACTGCCTTGGCATATATTTCCATCATCTGTAACTTGCCTTGTTCTTTTTCTTCGGAACTAACTCGCAAAAGAGCATGCTCTTTGTCAGATTTCCCTTTAAGGACTGGATTATCTTCCATTAAACAGTGCAGCTCGTCGTGCGTCCAATACTGCATAGTCTCTCCGTGTTGAATGTTAATGTTCTTTAACTAAAAATAAAAATAACACAGGTGTGCTATTTTTGTAAAATGTATTTGAACTTATGCATTTTTTATTAGATATAAAAATAAAATCCGCCTCGACGCGTACGCTTCGGCGGCAAAAATTATTAATTACGTTGCGCTATGCTTACAATCATAAATCCCGCCAAGGCGATCATTCCCAAAATCATCCAAATATCCGGCAATTCCTTATTAAAGTGCCAAATCCAGAAAGTTGAGGAGATTCTTTCCGCCAGAAGAAAAGTTAAGCTTATAACCCACCACCTGTTTCCGAACCAATCAACTCTGTCATAAAGCCAATAAATCGCCATAGTCAGTAATACATAAAGAGGGAAAAACTGAAGATAAAAAGCGACACGGAACATCCAGATGGAATTAAAGTGGCGGCCCAAAACTTCCAACTTCCCGGTCTCAACCAATATTCGCTGATAAAACACCGGTCCGGAAAGGGCGGCGGCAACAATAATGCTTATCGCCAAAGTCAGAAGCCAGTACGCCAGTATTTTCAAGATATCCTCCTCCGATTAAAGATTCTCTTCAAAAAATTCAAAAATTTTTTGGTCCAAACGGTTAAAACCAAAAAACGTCATCGCCAGAAACGCGGTTTTATGCGAAGCGGAAAGAAAAATTTGTGCCGGCTTTTCCCAAGAGTTCCAAAAATCATCTCGTGCGCTTTTTGGAATAAATTGATCTCGAGCGGCCTCAACGATAAGAACGCGATAAGCGTCAGACGTTGAACGCGCGGCGAAATTAGCCGGATTCACCTTTTCAAGTGGGTCTTTCAGTTTTTGTGAAAGCATTTCTCTTGTCCATCCGAATTTTTTAAGGATTTTCTCTTGCCTTTTCCGGAGAAAATCCGACTCCGAGAATGCATAAATTTCATTGAGATTTGCGCCGCCCATAATAAATGAGCCGCGGGCGATTCGATGATCGATTCCGGTTACGATACTCGCAACACTTGCGCCCAAACTAAATCCGATAATTCCGATTCGCTTACTATTAATCTCCTGCCGAGCCGTTGCCCAGTCAAGGAATCGTCGAACATCAATAATGCTGTTTTTAATACATTCTGCGCCCTCTGTTATTGCTTTTAAAAATTCTTGTTCTGTATCGGCGTTTGTAAGAATATCGAGATCGTAAGGGTCGTTTTCCCCGAAAATTATAAGGACATTTGTTTCGTCGCTACCCAGGTTCCACTCTGTAAAACGAAGCGCCATAACGCTTGGCGGGTAAGTCGAGCTTCCATAAATAGGCAGAATTACAATCAGTTTCTTTTGGCCGGCAAATTTATTTTTGAGATACCTGGCGGTCGCCAGATTTTTATTTTGTCCATTCGGTCCGGAAGAAGGCATTGAAAGAAAAAAACTTTGATAACGTTCGGTTTCAAGCGCTTTCTCCTCGGTTACAAACGGATCGGGGAGTGTCTTTGAATAAATGAATATTGATTGATCATGTTTCATCGGAGAGGGTTCGTGAATGATTTGATCGTGAGACGCAATCGCGGGAAACGATTTAATCCCAATGCATCCACTAAGTAAAAAACTGAAAAATATAGCGACAAAAGATCTACCCATCACCAACCCCTTTTTGCCGCTGGAAATTAGTCATTATAGGTTATCGTAGTATAGAGGAAGTTCTTTAAAGTCTTTAAGTTCTTGTTTAAACGGTTTAGCCGAGAATTTTGCTATTTCTCTGATGTGGTAAAGAACGGTGACTTCATGAATTTCTCCCATTGAGTCAAGCACTCTCTGGGCTTCAATTTTCGCTTGCTCGTCATTATCAGCTTTGATTAAATATTTTCCGGAATAAATTTTTAAAACATAGCCGATCATGCTTTGATCCTCTCTTGTTTTTTAAATAACAATAATTAAAACAAAAATAGCACCAAAGCGCTATTTTTGCAAATTAAATGGGTTATGCCACGACAGTTTATACAAGCAATTAAAAAGCCGTATTGTTAATTACGGCTTAAGAAGTTCCGCTTTCAAGTATAATAAATGGCTCTCTGACACCACTCGAAAACCTTTGAGCAGCTTCCAGTGCTAGCTGTACTCTCTTTATAAGAGATTTGTTTCCCTGGGAAGTATACAAAGAACCCTTCGCAAGATCAGCTCCGCAACCAACGGCATAAAACGAGTCAGCGGGTTCTCCGACCTGATAATCGCCATGCACCACGAAAATTCGTCCAAGGAGAGATACGATAAAAGTTCCTCCGCTCTCTTGCTCTTTTTCTTTTTGAGCCCAACCGCCTTTTTTCAGGCATCCTCTGAGTTTAGGAATGAATCTTGTAATCATAAACCCGTACAAATCCTCTTTAGCTTCTTGAGTAATCTTTGGTAATTCTAATTCATACTGGATTAATTCTCCCATCCTAAAACTAGTTGTGAATCCAAAAAGCCATTCTGTGCCAGATTCATCTTTCTTGCTAAATACCTTTCTGTCTTTGCGCACAGTTAAACTTAAGTCCCCAACACCAGCTGAATCTCCACCAATTACTACTATCTTTCGTCTGTCTATAGCAATTGCAATACAAGTCATTGGTGCGCTCCTTTTGTTAAGTTTTCATTAGAAAAAAGATACTATTTTCATGATATCTTGTCAAATCTTGGAGCGGGTGATGGGAATCGAACCCACGTATCTTGATTGGCAACCAAGCGCACTACCATTATGCTACACCCGCGATGTTTAATATTCTATCAAAATTTGGCCTTTTGGCAATATTGCTAAAATACGTTATTTACGTTATTATGGTAATGTCCAATAGTAGTGGATAAGTTGTTATTAATTTCACTTAATTATGCGCATAAAAATAAGAAAAATCACTCAAATTTTGGCTTTAATAGGCTTTTTTGCGTCTTTTATGCCCGGTTTTTATGCTTTAGCCGTTGAAAATTTTCCTTTAATTGCGGCGGCTGATAAAGTTTCAACGTCCAAAGCACTTAGTGCTGGTTTTTACCAATTCAACAACCTTGAAATTTTCAAGAGCCCCGCGGTCGATGAACCGCCAACAACTTTGGAGGTTATCCAAAGAAACGAAAAATCATGCGTTGTTTACGAAAACGGGAAAACCAATTTGCCATTGCCTTGTTTGTTCAATAATAACGAAAATAACGCCTATTTTATTCAAATTGAAGAAAGAACTACATTAGTTGGCAACAATCAGGAACCGGCGTTGCTTTCCGATTTCCAGGCTGGAGAAAAAATCAACGTTTTGGGTTGGCTTGCGGCCGATTCAAAAACTATCAGAGCAGCCGTAGTTAGAAGTTTGGCCGCAAAAGATTTTCATCAGTCGTTTTCCGGGACTATTAAAACAGTTACCGGCGACGGATTTATAATAACTTTGTCAAACGGAGACGAAATTGCGGTCAAAACACCCATTGTGGAAGGAGCCCAAATTACGGTTAAAGGAGTTTTTGACAAAGTAAATAATACCATAAACAGCGTACTCTCAATTCTTATAAGGCCGACAATTGTTATTTTAGAAACATCGGTTGCCGAACCGGAAACGCCGCCAGCCGTGCCATCGGCCAAGCCGTCAACTCTGTTTAGAAATTTCCTCAAAGTTTTCGGATTGTAAAATATAATTAAAAAATTAATTAAAAAAATTATGAAAAAAGAAAAATTTATAAAAATTTATGATAGTAAGGACTATTGTTTTGGAGGCCTCGGATGTCCAATTGTCGAGTTTTCACCAGATAAAAAAATCATAAAAATAAGCGATCCACAAAAACCAGAAAATGGACAATTTATTATGAGCGTTAAAGAATATAATAATCTTCTTAAAAATGCGAAAACCATTCAGAAATGATCATTGATGGTAAGAAATCGGCCGGAGAAATCTTGGCTAAGCTAAAAAAAGAAATCCAAAAATCGCCCCGACGGTTAGTCGGGGCGATTTTGGTCGGTGAAAATCCGGCCTCGGAAAGCTTCTTGAAACAAAAGGTTAAAGTTGCGGAAGTTTTAGGCGTGAATTTTAAAATTTTTAAATTTAAATCAAATATCACAACTTTAAAATTAGCAGAAGAAATTCAAAAATTAAACGAAAATAAAAATATCAATGGAATTATTATCCAGCTTCAGCTTCCAAAACATATAAATATGGAAAGAATTCTCACGGCCATAAATCCCAAAAAAGATATTGACGCTCTGTCAAAAAATCCAAAAGTTTTAGCTCCCACCGTTGAAGCGGTTAAATTTATTTTTCAAAAATACAAAATAAATTATAAAAACAAAAATATTTTAATTGTCGGCCGCGGCCGATTGGTCGGCAAACCGATATATGAATGGCTGACCGCAAATAAATCCTATAGGCAATTTATGCGTTCAAAAGTAAAAGTTAAAATAATTGATGAAAGACAAAAAAATAATCTCACGGGATACACTAAAGATTTCGACATTATAATAAGCGGGGTTGGGAAAGCCGGTTTGATAAATGGGAAGATGATTAAAAGAGACATGGTTTTAATTGATTTTGGTTTTAGTAAAAAAGAAAATAAAATTTCCGGCGACTTTGATTTTGAATCATGCGCTAAAAAAGCAAAATTAATCACTCCCGTTCCCGGCGGAATGGGCCCTGTAATGGTTGCGATGCTGTTTATAAATCTTTTCAAATTAAATAAATTATGATATTTATTTAAATAAGCCGCGGTAGCTCAATGGTAGAGCGCTACCCTGAAGAGGTAGGCGTCGTCAGTTCGATTCTGACCCGCGGCATAATTTTAAATATACTTGTTTTTTAAAGTGAATAAAAAAATTCCCAACGGATAAACCGCGGGAGTATTTTTAATTTTTTCTATAATTAACATGCCCAATAAAACTCATAAAAGCGAATCCCACTGCGGCGCCAAGTATTGTAATAAGATATTTTTCTGAAACGGGCGCTATTAATTCATTAAAAAACAAAAAAACAGTGAAAATAATGATGCTTGCCGTTTTCCATTTTCCTCCATTATTGGCTCCTACCGAGAAAATTTTTTGTGAAGGAGCAAACCAGGAATAGAGTCCTCCAAACATAAGGGCGCATTCAAGCGGCACATAAATAAAAATAAAAAGATATTGCAGAAACGGGGAAAGCGAGGGGTAAAAAAATAAAGGCAGGGGGTCAAAAAATAATTTGTCGGCCAGCGGGTCAAGAAGTTTCCCGGCAACCGTTACCTGCTTTTGTTTTCTAGCAAGCCATCCGTCTATCGAATCGGTAACCGCGCCAATAACATATATAACCGCTCCTGCCAGCGTCCACTGCAACCACAACACGGCTAAAGCCGTTAGCGGAAGAAATAATAATGGCCGCGAAAGGGACAAAATGTTCGGCAAGTTTCTAAACTCGCTCCATTTCACTTGTTTCCCCTCCAGCTTGCTTTCACTTTAAATTAAATCAAAGAACCTACCATAACCTATATCTCATTGCGCTTTTTTTAGCAAACTATGTCAATATTACTGCTTATTGTTGATTTTTAAAGCATCGTTTGGTATGCTTTGGCATATGAGTAATTTTGAATACAAACCAGAAAAAAATGATCCATTGGCGGCAATGGAGGAATTAAAACACGGCCGATTTTTAATAACTGACGAGGAAAGAGAGCAAATTACGAAAAAAGCGCTTGCGGAAGGAAGGGACCCGGAAGAGGCAATTCGCGAACATGAAGAGCGGCTCGCCAAAGCTACGGAGCGCCTTAGGGAAAAGCAAAAAGAAGAGGCCATTAAAGACCTTGAGCGCGACATGAATGAGCAATTCTTAAACAAAAAAAGAGAAAATAAGTAATGCGAAAAGTAAAACACCCGGTCGCCATAGGCTACCGGGTGTTTTGAAAAGATTAATCATTATCCACAATTGTAATAATAGCGGGATTTGTCCCGGTAATAGAGCTTCCTGGACTTGGAACTGATAACCATAATTGAAAAAATTCGTTCTGTTCTTTTATTTGATCCTCGATAATTGGAATGGAAATTGTTTTACTAGTGACACTATCAGCGAAAGTTAATTTACCGTGTACCGATTGATAATCAATCCCGCGAGTTGGAGAAATAGATGTGCCATACCAATCACCATAATCCACAGTAATCGTACCAGTACTCCCACCGACACGATTGACATTAATTACCGCAGTTCCGGCGCTTTCTGAGACAGAATAAGTAGCAGAAGAAAATTGGAAGTTACCTGGTGCAGTTGGTAGTATTGTTGTGCCATCATTATCAATTATTGTAACTAATGCCGGGTTTGTCCCGGTAATAGAGCTTCCTGGGCTTGGATTAAATAACACCATTTGGAAAAACTCGTTCTGTTCTTTTATTTGATCATCGAGAATAGGAACAGATATGGTTTGACTTATGACACCATTAGGAAAAGTAAGAACGCCTTGGACAGACTGATAATCAGTTCCGCGAGTTGGAGGAATAGAAGTGCCATACCAATCACCATACCCTACAGTAATTATTCCTGCACTCCCACCGACACGATTGACATTAATTACCGCAGTTCCGGCGCTTTCTGAGACAGAATAAGTAGCAGAAGAAAATTGGAAGTTACCAGGGGTTCCCACCGAATTGCCTTCTTGAGCAATAGCAGCCCAAATTGCTTTAGCCTCATCAACCTTAGTTCTAATTATTGAAGCACTGTTGCCAAAAATTTTTTTACCATCTTCTCTGGTATCTGTTATTCCCCAATTGTAATACCGCTCAAGATAATCGCGCCATTGTAATGCAGAAGCGGGATCGTTGCGGATAGCTTTTCCATTAACTAAAACAAATGTGGCTGCCGTATGAGCATCGGGGGTGCGAACTGCTATCCAACTACTCTTAGTGACTGGAATAGATATAGTGTAGGTAGTTAGGCTATTTGTGATATTAACACTTTGAAATATATTACCATTCACAATAACGTCCATTTTGCTATTTATTGCGCTGCGGGCATCTATTTCAGCCGTTACAGTTGTAGCTTCAGATATGTTTATGTCAGCACCCAGACCAGCATTATTGACCCTAACATCAAGATAATCCGGATTTGTAGTAGTGCGTCGGATTACGGTTTTGCCTTGTCGTACCGCTTCGATATAATTTTGAAAGGTAAAAGGGACGTTAACATCTAAAGCCACCATAGTAGTCACGCTTCCTAACTGACTATGATTTGGAGAATCGGAACCAGCTGTTGGAGTTAGATGAAAACCTGCGTTTAACATTTGATACCATAGCCAATAAAATTTGGGACTACTAACATTCTGCGTGGTCAAAAAATTAACCTTGCCAAGCGCAATATCGAGCGGTAATTCTTTAGGATTCAAAGTTGATTTATTTGGTTTTCCAAAATCTCCGATTGCCCAAGCATCGCCATGATCATATCCAACGATACCGCCGGTTGCCTGTACATAATTAAGGTTAGGCAGAAGATAGTCTCGACCAGGATATCCCACAGTGCTAGCACTGATTGCATTCGGATCAGCAATATTAAGCATTACCATGTGTCCGTTGTAATGTCCGGGTAACAAGGAAATTTCCACATCCCAACGCAGAATATTGGTGGCATCTGATACAGGATCATTATTCTGTCCCATAAATTTTCCTCCATCATATGCCTGGTATAGGCCCCAGATAAGAGCATGGCCAACATTGATATTCAAATTTTTCATTTTAGATAATAAAGTGTCTGACGTTTCTACGCTGCCAGTGTGCATATGAAAATCGGCATTGATCCAGGTAGGAGATTGACCTGATCCGGCTCGAGATATTTTTTCAAAAGAATAATAACCTAAAAAATAAGCACCAAAAATAACAATCAATATCACTATTATTAAATTTCTAATAATATGGGGCGTTTTGTCCCACATCGGCGCAAACTTATTGCTCCTTAAGGGGCTTGTATATTTTTTTAACATATATTTATAATAATTTTATTTAATATAATTTAAATATAATAACAGATTAAAATATCCATCGCAATCTGCCTGATAATAATTTCGTGAAAAGTTTTGAATTGTGGACCTACGGGGAGTCGAACCCCGGACTCGTCCATGCCATGGACGCGTAATACCGCTTTACTATAGGCCCTTAAAACCTATTTTTATCTCTTGTCATTGCTTTTTTAAAAGTCTTTTTTATAGCTCTATCCAAATCAAGGCCTTTGGAATTCGCAAAACAAATACAAGTAAAAATTATGTCGCCGAGTTCTTCTTCTAAATCTTGCTCGCTTTCCGTTTTCTTTTTCGGTTTTTTTCCATAAAGATGATTAACGACTCGCGCTAATTCTCCGCCTTCTTCGAAAAGCCGCGCCAAAATTACCAGCGGCGGCCAATATGACCACTTATTTTCTTTAAAAAATTTATCCAACTCTTTTTGATATTTTTTCATATTAAATTTTTTTGTGCCCCCAGACCGAATCGAACGATCATTTAGGGTTTAGGAAACCCTCGTCCTGTCCGTTGAACGATGGGGGCTAAATTTTTATTTACATTTTAAGCGTTATACAATATACTTAATAATATATTAAACTTCAAATAAAATAAAAATTTATGCCAGAAAAATCACCGATAGTTAAAGTGGTAAAAAAATGCGCGCCGGCCGTGGTCTCAATAATCATTGCTAAAAATCTTCCAAAATTGGAAAATTTTCCGGATTTTTCCCCTTTTCTGCCGTTCAATTTCGATCCGAAAGAACTCTACAAACAGATTCCTCCGGAAATGTTTGACGAGCATGGTCGCGTAAAAATTGGCGGCGGCTCCGGATTTTTCATTTCGGAAGATGGCTTTGTTTTAACCAATAAACATGTCGTGGTTGATCCTAAAGCCGATTACACCGTGGTCGGAAGCGGAGGAAAAAAATATCATGCCAAAGTGGTCGCTCGCGATCCTATAAACGATATCGCCATTTTAAAAATTGAGGGCAAGAACCTGCCATATATTGAGCTCGGCGATTCTACAAATCTCGATTTGGGGCAAACGGCCATTGCTATTGGTAATGCTCTTGGTCAATTCCAAAACACTATTTCTTCTGGAATTATTTCCGGCCTTTCGCGGCATATTACCGCTCAGGCTGGTGTGGATGGCCAACAGCAAGAACTGAGAGGGGTGATTCAAACCGATGCCGCCATCAATCCGGGAAATTCCGGCGGCCCCTTGGTTGATATTAATGGCAAAGCCATCGGTATTAATTCGGCAGTAGTTTTTGGCGCTCAAAATATTGGTTTTGCCATTCCGGTAAATGCCGCCAAAAAAGCTCTTTCAGACATTAAAAAATATGGCAGAATTCGGGCGCCGTTTTTGGGTTTGCGCTATATATTGATAGACCCGGTTTTAAAAATGCGGCACAATTTACCTGTTGATTACGGTGCAATGGTAGTGCCGGAAGCCACGCCTGGCGATTATGGCGTTTTACCCGGCAGTCCGGCCGAAAAAGCCGGTGTTTTGGAGCACGATATCATTCTGGAAGTTGACAGTAAAAAAATAACCAAAGATTTACCACTTTCCGATGTTATTCAAAATCATGAAGTGGGGGATAAATTGCGTTTGAAAATTTTGCGGCGCGGCGGAAAAGAAATGAACACGATTGTCACGCTTGAAGAAATGAAATAAGAATAAAAAAGATAAAAGCCCTGTAAGGGCTTTTATCTTTTTTATCATGGGAGGCTAACGGGATTCGGACCCGTTCTAAGACGGCCACAGCGTCTTGTGCTGCCATTACACCATAGCCTCCACGCAGTTTCGGCTGCGCATTTATTCTTCCATTAAATACACATCGGCGCCTTCGCTGACTTTTTCATCAACTTTCATTCCAACAATATCACCCTTTTTTGCCGAGTCAATTTCCTTGTGTTCTATCTGCATTGACTCAACCGTTTGTTCAAATTCGGTTTTACCGCTTTCAAATTTAACCTTGTCGCCTTTTGACAATTTTCCGGCCAAGGCAACAATGGCAACGCTAATATTGCCGTAATAATGGGTAACCGTTCCTACTTTTTTCATAAAATAACGATTAATACTAATTATAATTAATATATACCATAAAATTTAAAATATTACAAACTATTGACAAAAGTAGTGTTTTTTGCTATAATTAAAGCACAAGATGTGAAATCTCCTCAATGGGAGGGAGAAATGCAGATCAGGAGACAGCTTCGACAGATGGCCAACGCGCTCGCGGCGGACTCGCCGGCGAATTGCCCCGACCAGGAGTTCCACCTGGGTCTGGGCAAGGTGTGCAAGCGGGGGTACTTCCACTCGAAGTATACCCGCTTCCGGCACAAGAGCCGGACTCCTCACAACCGGCGTGGGAGCGGGACGGCCCCGCGCCACACCAAGAAGAAGGGTGGGGGCGCCGGCCAGTAGCCGGCTGCTGCCACCACATGTTCCGGAGCGAGGGACCTTAACCTCGCTCCGGGGCGATTTTTTTATTTTTGGTGCAGTATTCTTGAGATAGTTCGAACGGTTTTCGCCGCCGCAGGCGGCGAGGAAAGCCCCCGCGAAAAGGCCAAAAAT
>Ga0209542_10001692_pt1 | contig 51296 bp, 50 predicted proteins | sample RifCSPhighO2_01_FD_184028 | JGI IMG/M metagenome (GOLD analysis project Ga0209542, IMG submission 184028) | Soil microbial communities from Rifle, Colorado - Rifle CSP2_plank highO2_0.1 (SPAdes) (version 2) | ecosystem: Environmental > Terrestrial > Deep subsurface > Rock core/Sediment ...
CCTGGGGAGTTGGCACCGTAGTATTTTGCCTGGGTTTAGGGCTGGCAGGTTTAGGAATTCTGATTGGCAAATTTCACCACGAGGTAGTCGCGCATTGATTTTAGTCGTTACTTAGCCCTACAATAGCAGTATTCGTATGATGCCAACGTTAATTAGTATCGGGTCATTTTCTATTTCTTCGTTTGGCTTTTTTTGTGCCGTATCCTACTTAATTGGCGCTTTTCTCATTTGGCGGGTGTTCCGGGACAAAGGGATTGAAGACGAAAAATTCTTTGATAATTTTCTGGTGGTATCCCTTATTTCATTTTTGGGAGCGCGGTTATTTTTTGTGTTGACTCACTGGTCAATTTTTTCCGGATTTCCGTTGGGTGCGCTTTTTATCTGGAAAAACCCGGGGTTTTCACTGTGGGGGTTATTAGCAACTGGAGCAGTCGTGCTTGTTTTGCAGTGTCGGAAACAGCGGTTGGAAACCGGAGTGATTGCAGATGCGTATGCCCAGGCGATGCCGGTCATGATGATTTTCTGGTCGCTCGCGTTATTTTTAGACGGCAGCATAATTGGAAAAGAAACATCCTGGCCAACGGGAATTATCCAGACCGGACTGGCCGGACTCAGGCATCCAGTGGGACTGTACGCGTTAATCCTGTCACTTCTCATGAGCCTCAGCTTATTTTTCGTACTCAGGTTGATTGGACGACGTAACCTGCCGTGTGGTACGATGACGTTGACGATTCTTTCCTTTTTAGGAGTTTCGCAGCTACTACTTGCATTTTTTAGAGATGATCTTCTATACTGGCAGGGATTTCCGGTTGATTTAATGATTGCTACCGTAGTCTGGATTGCGCCGCTGCCGCCACTCTATATTTTGTTAAATGGTGGAAAAGTGGTAGCGCAAATAAAGCAAAAACTGGTAACATTTGTTCACCGGGTAAAACTATGAAAAAATTGACCTTACCACGCGAAACATTAACCGACATTGAAAAACATCTGCGTGACGAGAAACAACGGATGAGCGCTCAGATTAAAGACCTGTCGGCTCAGGATCCATTTCACGATACAGAGCGCCTGACAGATAATGCGGCTTCCGATACCGAGGCGAGCGAAGAAACTAACCATGAACGGTATCAGGCGATGGTTGATGAGTTAAACAGCAAGCTCATGGAGATTGAGTCGGCCATTAAGCGGATTGCCGATGGGAGCTACGGACTTTGTCTGAGCTGTCATAACCTGATTGATACAGACCGCCTGGCGGCGATGCCAACCGCTACCCTGTGCATGGATTGTCAAAAAACACGCGCCACTTAATACACCCTCCATGGACATTGAAATGTCTACATACGCAATTCTTTACGAAGACGACTATCTGTTGGTGATTAATAAGCCAAGCGGAGTGATTGTCAATCGCGCCGACACCGTAACTACCCAGACTGTGCAGGATTGGGTGGAAAATAAATTCAAAATTCAACCCATTCGACAAGCTCAGGACAAGAATTCAAAATTCAAAGTCGAGGATAGCGATTTTTTAAGTCGGAGTGGAATAGTTCACCGGATTGATAAGGAAACTTCAGGCTGCCTGATTATTGCGAAGGACTCGGAAAGTTTTTACTCATTACAAACTGCTTTTAAGGAGCGGACCATTAAAAAATCGTATGTCGCACTGGTGCACGGATTTTTAGTTCCGAAATCTGGGGAGATAAACGCACCGATTGCGCGACTGCCGTGGAACCGGGAACGGTTTGGCGTAGTGCCTGCCGGCAAAGAAGCGCATACTGCATACCAGGTTGTCGACTATTACGTTGATGCCAAACAGGAGCGGTATACCTATGTCAAATTATTTCCCACAACCGGAAGAACCCACCAGCTGCGGGTGCACTTAAAATACTTAGGCTTTCCCATCTGCGGAGATTACCTCTATGCGGGCAGAAAACAGCAACGGAAAGACCGATTATGGTGTCCGCGGGTGTTTCTGCATGCAGCTGAAATTTCATTTCCGCACCCCAAAAATAAGGAAATGGTTGCCGTCACGGCGCCAATGACTCCTGATTTGCAAAAAGTACTTACACTTCTTCAGAAAACTCAACCTGAATCCATGGTCTAACTCATTAGATTAAGCCGTCCCGTTATCTGCTTGTTCAGCATCGTTAACTACGTTACGATAGGGATATGCCCGTTTCAGTGCTTACCTATTTACTCGCAATTGCTGGTGCGGCATTTATTTTAGGCGCAGTCATGCGACTTATAAAACAGCCTCCGGTTATCGGCTATCTGATTGCCGGATTTGTCTTGAGTCTGTTTATCGGTAGCAATGAAACGAACGAAGTGGTGAGTTTTCTCTCTGAACTCGGGATTGTGTTTCTTTTATTTACACTTGGCATTGAGTTTTCGTTCAAGCGACTGAGTAAAGTAGCGCACATTGCCGTAATTGGTGCGATAGTGCAGATTCTTACCACCATGTTACTCGGAACTCTGTTGATAACTGGGTTCGGGTTCAGTTTATTTGTCGCATTTTTCATGGCTTCAGCATTTTCCCTGTCTTCAACTGCGATAGTTGTAAAAATCCTGACGGATAAGGGTGAAATGGATACGTTGCCCGGGGAGATTATGGTGGGTTGGCTGGTGGTTCAGGACCTGGCAGTCTTGCCGCTGATGATTATCTTACCTTCACTCGGTAAAGAAATGTTAAACGGCGGGTTAACGCTCCTGTCGTTTCTTCTGCTTGCCAAAAATACACTCCTGGCGTTTCTAGGGTTAGGCATAGTGCTGTATACCGGAAAACACGTGGTTCCCTGGATTTTAAAGCGGGTCGCCGCATTTAACAGTCGTGAACTGCTGCTTGTTTCAGTATTTATTATCGTACTACTTGCCGCAATACTGACTCAGCAACTAGGTCTTTCGGCAGCCATTGGCGCATTTCTTGCCGGACTTGTTATTGCTGAGTCAACGCAAATGCATGCGGTGTTTTCGGAAATCAGACCCTTACGTGATTTGTTTGCGATGGTGTTTTTTACCACACTCGGATTAATTCTTCCTGCTGGATTCATTCTACAAAATATAGGCACAATTCTGTCTTTATCGCTGATTATTATGCTCGTAAAGTTTGTAATTGTTATGTGTCTAGTGTTGTATCTTGGATATCATGCTAAAACCTCATTCATTGTCGGCGTCGGGTTGATTGAAATTGGCGAGTTTGCATTTGTGCTGGCGCGCGTTGGGCTATTTGGCCAGACGATTACCGCTTTTGAATACGGAATGATTGTTTCGGTAGCGTTAACCTCAATACTTATTATGCCGCCGCTCTATCTCGCCACACCCCGGATTTACACGTTGCTGCGCGAATCTTCAAAAAAACGCTGGCCATTTCTGTACACTCGTCTATTTACAAATTTCGAACACAAACAGCTACTTGAAGAATTACCGTTAGCTGGTCACGTCGTTCTCTGCGGTTATGGCCGGGTAGGTAAATATGTAGGTGCGGCGCTTGAGATGGCCAAAATTCCCTATATGGTTATCGAATATAATCAAAAAAAAGCAGCTTTACTCAAAGAGCGGGGGATTCCGGTAGTCTACGGAGATCCGGCGGATATTGATATTCTGGATTTTGCCCAAGTGGATAAAGCCCGCGCTGTGGTGATTGCCATTCCGGATTTACATACTCAGGAGCAGGTAGTGGTGAATAGTCAGACATTGAAGCGGGATATTGTTATTTATTGCCGTTCACATCAGGACGAACATCAAAAAATGTTGCAGGCACTCGGAGTTACGGAAGTGATTCAACCAGAATATGAGGCATCAGTGTCAATCTCAAAGCGGTTATTACGTCTCTTTTCCGTGACGCCCGCGGAAATTGAGAAAAAAATCAGCCGGCTCACCCTCGAACACCGCAGCATGTGAAAAAAATCCGGTGTGATGATACAATTCCCAAATCGTTATGGATACATTTAAATTTTCCGTCCGCAGTCACGACCAAAATTCACGGGCCCGCATTGGAGTAATTACCACTCCACATGGAGTAATCCAGACGCCGGCATTTGTCCCGGTCGGAACCCAGGCAACCGTCAAGTCGTTAACGCCGGAAGAGTTGACGACGCTTCAGGTGGAGTTGTTTTTTGTCAATACCTACCACCTATATCTTCGTCCCGGGATGGAAGTTATTAAAAAAGCCGGCGGTTTGCATGCGTTTATGAACTGGCGCGGCCCGTTAATTACCGATTCCGGCGGTTTTCAGGTGTTTTCTCTGGGCAGCAAACGGCTCGTCAACCTGGCAATTTCCGAATCTGCAGTTTTGGACCGGACCCGATTCACGGAAAAATTAGAAAAAGGGAAAGCAGAAAAGGCTCAGGTGTTTCCAGACGATTACCGGCCGGTTGGACAACTCGTTAAAATTGACGACGAGGGGGTGACCTTTACTTCGCACTGGGATGGGTCCGAGCATCGGTTTACACCGGAACTCTCGATGCAACTGCAATTTATATTGGGTTCGGATATTCATATTGCGTTTGACGAGTGCCCGCCGTATCCAACGAACGTGGAGTACGCCCGCACTGCAATGGAGCGTACCCATGCGTGGGCGCTACGCAGTCTTGCAGAACACCAAAAATTACAAACTCACGGCCTGAAATCAGGAAAAGCGTACCAGGCTATCTACGGTGTCGTGCAGGGGAGCGTGTATGAGGAATTGCGGACTGCGTCTGCAGATTTTGTCGCAGCGCACGAGTTTGATGGAATTGCAATTGGCGGTGTGGCGGTCGGAGAAAGTAAAAAAGAAATGCGCAAAGTGTGCGATTGGGTAGTGCCAAGATTGCCGGATCAGTTACCGCGTCACTTACTTGGGGTAGGCGAAATTGACGATATTTTTGATAGTATTGAACGGGGTATTGATACATTTGATTGTGTGCAGCCGACACGCCTGGCAAGAATGGGACAATTACTGATTCATCAGAAGCAATCGCGTTTTACGCTCGATATTACCAAAAAAGCATTCGCTCAAAGTTTTGTGCCAATTGACCAAAATTGCAATTGTTATACCTGCACCAATTTTACCCGGGCGTACGTGCATCATTTATTTCGGGTCCGCGAATTACTCGGGTACCGTCTGGCAACTATGCACAACCTGCATTTTGCGGTTGATTTGACGCGGCAAATTCGGGATCATATTGCGAATAATACATTTACCGAGTTTAAGCGCGCATATTTAGCAGGTAACAGGGGTATTGATTAAAAGCGTAAAAGTTACGACAATAGTAAGAAAGGAGGCGTATGTCCAGTAGCGACTTTCGCAAACGCGAGAATAAAAAAATGAAAAAATCTGAACTCGAAAAACGGGCTCAGAAAACTGCAGGTCAAAGTTCCGGCATGTTCACCATGCCTGAAGTCCTCGGAGCACACCGGAAAAAACGTTGACCCGTTGACTACAATTTAAGCAATTAGTATGAAATCTGCCCGTAAACCAGATGTAAAACGGATTATGGTCTGGCTTGGCCTGTTTTTGTTACTGGTACTTATCATCATTACACTTCGGATAGTCATTGAGTACCGGAGTTCTCTGTGGGCAAAAGAGCAGGATCGAATCACCATAGTTTTGCACACCTCTCCCGTTGCACTGATTTCATTTTCCCGAAGCGAAGAAACACACAGTATTATGACGCTGCCGGATGCAGCTCTGATGCGGGTGCCGTTTGGTTACGGTGAATATCGTTTGGGCGCGACCTGGAAACTCGGACAGCTTGAGAAAAAGCGCGAGTTGTTCGCTGAGACAGTTGCCGACCTGACTGGTGTACGGGTCAATGGTTGGTTTGGTTTGGATGAACCGATTAGTTTGAACGCGGCAACCGATGCCGAGCTTTTAAGTTCTCTCAAAGAACATTTTTCACTTGCTCCGCTTTTGCGAACTGGTTTATCAACCAATCTGAGTAAACTGGATACGGTGCTGATTGGATTACTCTTTAATACGCTTAAACCGGGAAACACGCTCATCTACCTGGCTGACCGGAACGAATATTTATTTTCAGACGCCGAGTTACCCAACCAGGTGCCGGTAAAAAAAGTGAACGAAGTAGCTTTTGAAGAATACCTGGAACAGAAATTCGAGAATTCCCAAGCTCGTAATGATGCCCTTACCATACAAATTGTGAATACCACGGGTGTGACTGGAGTTGGCTCAAACTTTGCCAAATACCTGAATCATTATGGAGGGAAAGTGATTGCCGTCGTAAACAATGCCACCCCAATTGCTAACTGCGAGGTAAAGGTGAACACCTCCCATGAAAATTCCCAGATTGTAAGGTTTCTGACACAGGAGTTTGGGTGTACTAAATTGATAACGGCTGAGACGCTGGAAGCTGATGTTGAAGTTTTGGTCGGTCAAATCTTTGCTGATCGTTGGAAGTAGTTTAGTTAAATTCGTCGCTTGCTGTTTCCGTTTCCGTTTCAGTTTCAGCTGGTCGGGGAAAACTCAATGGATTTATGCCGCTTTGAAATGGAAATGAGGGTAGCTGAGCATATTTTTTACTGCGCTTCAACTCCCGGATAAAGACGACCACTGTATTTTTCTCGACGTTTTTCACATACGCATCGTACGTATTTCCTGCAGCGATCAACTTTAGCAGCCGATGTGAAAGATCATCGGGCAGCGCGCCCAAATAATCTCCTTTATTGTTACGAATCTCAATTGAGTGCCGGCGGGAATGGAGTATGACCTGTTGCGCGGTCATCACATTGCAAAGCGTCCGGACGGGTGCCGGATATACCAAGGTCACAATTTTGGTTTTACCCGGCTCTTCCAAAAATATGGTCGGGCTCGGAGTGACAGAAAGATCCTGAGAAATATCTTTTCGGGTTAAATTGGTTAACCATTTTAAATTTTTCAAGGCAATCGGATTGTATTTGTCAATTTTCAGCACGCGTTTGTAGACGGTTTTAGCTGAGGTGATGTTGCCGGATTTGAGATAGGCGTAGGCAAGGCGATTTAGAGCCGCCACATCATCACTTTTTAGTTCGATGAGATCCTGATTCAGGCGAATCGCTTCTTTCCAGTTTTGCGCGAGCGCGCTTTTGATTGCACGAGAGATGAGTGTTGCATCCATGGGATTAATCTATGAAATCCAACCCGGGTCCAATAACTATAAATGTAACAATATAAGTTTTGAGTCTCGCTTGTCAAGGGATTTTTTTACCCGATCACGGCATTATATGATAAATTGTTCCACTTGCGTAGTCGGCAATAAAAAGCTCGCCCTGTTCGTCTTCACCGAAGGTGGTAATTTGGTATGCCGTTTGGATTAGTTGCGTAGTTTCCCAGGATGTGCCCTGTGCGCGTAGTCCCCAGATGCGGCCGCTGCAATAATCTCCATAAAGATAGACGCCGTACAGATTCGGAAATTGCAGTCCGCGGTACCGGTATCCACCCGTTATCGAACAACCTAGTGTATGATTGTACTCGGCAATTGGCAGAGTTAATCCGGTTTGGGCGCAGCCGCTTGCTGGATTAAAGCAATGCATACCTTCCATGGTGCGCCAGCCATAATTTACGCCTCCGGTGCTTGCTGCACTTTGCCAGTTTAGTTCTTCCCATTGATTCTGGCCAACATCGGCAATCAGTAAATCTCCGGTAAGCTTGTCAAATGAGAATCGCCACGGGTTGCGAAGGCCCAAAGCCCAGATTTCCGGACGATACGCGCTATTTCCGACAAATGGATTAGTGGGCGGGATTTGATACTGAGTTAGATTTGATTCGGAATCGATGCGCAAAATTTTACCCAACAGTTCAGCGGGATTTTGTGCCCGGTTTTGCGGGTCGCCGCTTGAGCCACCATCACCCATACCAATGTATAAATACCCGTCCGGCCCAAACTGAAGTTGTCCGCCATTGTGATTTGAAAACGGTTGCGTAATGGTTAACAGTATTTGTTCTGAATTTGGGTCAGCCACGTTTGGATTGCTGGTGACGCGAAACCGCGAGATAACAGTGTTACCACTGGTATTTGTGTAATTAACATAAAAGTACTGTTTTGATGTGAATTGTGGGGGGAATGCCAGCCCCAGTAAACCCCGTTCGCCGCAACAGGAAACGCGCGCAGTAATTGTTAAAAATGGAGTGCTTACGAGGTTGCCATTTTCGATACTATGAATCCGGCCGGATTGCTCGACCACAAACAGTCGGTTCGTACCATCGTGAGCACTGGCGATGGTGACTGGAGAGGGAACCGTTGCCACTGGTGTAAAATTTAAGACCGGCCAGACCGTGCTGGGTGAGGGAGAAGGGGCAACCGTAACTGACTCAATTGCAAAGTCGAGGGTATTTACTTTTTGATCTCCATTCAGGTCAAATTGACTTTGAGTTTGATTCCAGTCGGTTAGCAGTAGGCGGATTGAAATTAGATTAGCCCGGCTTGGAGTTGCCAAAAACAGGAATAAAAATAAGCCAAATAAAAGCCACGCTTTCACAATTTTTTATCATACGGGCAAGGAAGTTATTAGTCAATCAAGAAGCGGCAAATGGTATAATAGATTCATGTCAGGTCACAGTAAGTGGTCAACTATTAAACGGCAAAAACAAGCAACTGATCAGGTGCGCGCACAAACATTTACCAAACTGGGAAACGCAATTACGGTTGCGGTACGGGAAAGTGGCGGGATTGCGGATCCAAATTCAAATATGCGCTTGCGCCTTGCTGTAGAAAAAGCCCGGGCAGCCAATATGCCGAAGGATCGGATCGAGCGGGCTATTGCGCGGGCACAAGGAATTGGGGCAGGGGAGGCGTTACAGGAAATTGTCTATGAAGGGTTTGCGCCCGGAGGTGTAGCGGTCCTTATTGAAAGTGTGACTGATAATCCGCAGCGGGCGGTAAGCAGTATTAAAAATATTTTTTCAACCTACGGGGGAACTCTTGGTGGAAGCGGTAGCGTTTCCTATCTTTTTGAAAAAGTTGGTATGCACACTATTAGTAAATCCCAAAAGGATTCCGCTCGGCTACTTGAACTTTTGATGCAAATAAACGCCGAAAATTTTATTGAGACTGAATCTGAAATTACTATATTTACGAAAGTACCTCATTTTCACGAAGTTAAAGTAGCTCTCGAGAAACAGGGGATAGCGCTTGAAACAAGTGAATTAGTCTATCGGCCTAAATCAGTCATGGAACTGTCAGATCCCGGCAGCAAAACTGCAGTTTATAAATTACAAGCTGCACTCGAAGAACTTGATGATGTGCAAAAAGTTTTCGTGAATACAACTCCGGAAGCATAAGTTTGACTGCATGAAAAAAACTACCCGCCTTTTACCGCATCTGCAACTGCCCGTATTTTCCAAACGGCAACAGTTTGTGGCAGTGACTGTAGTCTTAACTCTAGTTCTCATGGCGACGCAACTTATTTCCGATACACTCAGATTAGACATATTATTGATGGTTTCGGGTATTGCCTATATTTTATCGGCAATTTCGCTGCGGGAAGAACTCAGAGGTTGGGACTTCGTGACGCTCCTCATTTTGCCGTCATATTTTACGGCAGCAGTTTTCGTATTTTATTTTCTTTTGCCCACCTTATGGTTGACGCGATTGCCCATTGCGGCACTGTATGCCGTGGGTATCTACGCGATTTTACTGACTGAAAATATTTATAATGTGGCGTCTGAGCGCACGATTCAACTATTGCGGGCAGCTCACAGCGTCGGTTTTTTACTTACTCTTGTGACCACTTTTTTTCTGATGGACACCCTGTTGTCATTACGGTTGCCATTTTACCTTACCGGTGTTACCGCGGCACTGATTCTTTTCCCCTTAATACTCCAGGCGTTGTGGTCGATGGAACTGACGCAAAAAATATCCGGAATGGTTTTGTGGAGCAGTTTTTCGTTGACACTGTTACTTACGGAGCTTATTGTGCTTTTTTCTTTTTGGCCAATTCGCACCACTATTGAAGCATTATTTATAACCACGATATTTTATTCACTGGTTGGCATGACGCAGCAGTTTTTAATCGGTCGCCTGTTTCCCAACACGACGCGCGAGTTTTTAGTGGTATTGGTAATTGTGTTTATTTTAGTACTTGGAATGACGCGCTGGGGCGTAACTTTATAATTTTTTTGTTTTATTTCAAAAAAAATCCCGGCAATCAAGCAGAGAAGAGGGAAGTGGTTGATATAGTTTGATACATATACCCAGGAGTCAAACCTTCTGAGTTTTCACGATATCCTATAATAATTTTCACGGAATAACTTAGCTTCAGCCACAGCTAAGAAGTAAATCCCTAACCAGAGTATAGTGAGTACAGAATGTACGCACGTAATAACTTGTTTAGCAAGCCGCAATACTCCGAATTAAGCTTAATCAGCCACTACTGCATGCATATAATTAGCCTCAAAAATATCAATTTAGATTGTCATGAAGCTCCAAAATAAAACCGAAAACTGCTGCGGGAATTATGTAGCCCTCGGTAGACATACGCAGAGCCTGACATGCGCAGGGCATTAAGATATGGTTACGCACACAAAATTATAACATAGAGCTTTGTTATGCTCTGAACATGCTTGACCTATGTAATATTTATGTAGTGTAATATTTATGTAGCAAATTCGAAAATATCAGCCTCAAAAATTACAATATAGAGCCTTAATATGCTCCAAATTGAATTGATGCGCCGACCGAACAAAACCGAAAGACTATGAGTGTCTACTTACAGCGTAGAATGAAACGCGCCGGCCGATCGCGCCTTATCCCTGTAGTCAACCTGGCTTCCTCAAAGAAGAGAGAGCACCTTCCCGCTTGTGTGCAGCTACTTATACGTTTAACCGATTTAAAATAGTTTCATAGCAACGTGTCGGAGACGCGCAGTTGTGCTTATATGTAATAGATGTGCCGAGGCATGTAGTCGTCAGTATAATGTCGCACAATAATACTTTTACGACGTCAATTACGGCTGCTGTCCGGAGAAGTGCTAATTTGCGCGTTTCGCCTACGTTATTATCAGCTGATTTATTTTGAACTGTTATTTGTACCCCCAGGTTACTTCTACTATGACGAGTCGGGTTTACACATAGTATAAATTTTGGCTTGGTAAATATTCATTACCATTTTAAATATATTTTAAGTAGTTTTTTGACAGCAGAAGATTCGAGACGATAGATACTAGAGGTTTGGTAAATCAAATGCCTTCCTGGGCATTACAGAGGCTTACATTTAGCCATGCATTTGACAAAGCAAAAGCTTGCTTATGACAACTCAGAAATCAGCGTTTTCAGAAACTGGAAGTTGCCGACATGATCTGATTCTGGTTCGACCAGAACTCCGACATCAGATCGCGTACGAAATAAATTTAGTAAACCTAGCATTTCTAATTTATTAGGAATTGCAGTCTTAGTTTGAAAAATTTGTTCATATAATGAGCCATGATAGTCGGTGCCGTTGTACGGAGAAATTATAAAACCTGAATGCAGGAGACGGGTTTTTGGCGCCAGCCGTTTAGTCGATTCATATAAATAATGATAAATTTCAGTTCGGTCAGTTGAGATAATATTGGCCGCCGTATGCCCAAAATCGTTCGTAAAATAGAGCTGTGGAATTGTCAGGACCTGTTCCAGGTGTTTCAGCGGCAACTCAGCTAGATCGAGCGGGGCTGTCCTTCCACCTGGACCATCTTGCAACGGTTTCCCTATACCCATGGCAGGAACGCTTTCAACATATAATTCAACTTTTTTATTAACTGCATAATTCGTTAATTCACTGAGTGATTCGCGTAATAGATTGATGCAACTGCTAAAACTGACCTTCTCCCCAATTTGATAAAAATGGTAAGTAGTAAAGTCAACTCCAATTTTCCGTGCGCCACCAGGGTGGATGTTTACATAGCGGCATTTATATTTTGCAGCCACGTCAATGGTTTTTTTTACTAATGCACGCGAAGCTGCCAGTAATTTAGTATCGGGAAAACAGAGGTTGACTAATGTATTTTCTGCGGCGCCCCAAAAGTGTAATCCACAGCCAATGCCCAGGGATTGTATATAAGAAAATAGATCGTTGTATTGATCTATTTTTGCACTATGAAACCAGACTTCACAAAAATCCGGTTGCGTAGCCTGTAAATCTGTAAAAGAGCTTTTTTGGAGGCCAACTTTTATTCCAACTTGCATAGATTGGAATTATATCACTTTCAAAAGTGCACCCCAAGGCTACAAAGACGTCGCACATTGCACTTTACAGACGTCGCAATTTCTTATATAGTTTATTGATGAGCAGTTTATCCGAACTAATTACTGAGTTTCTGGAACACTTACAAATTGAACGTAACGTCTCCCCGCTTACCATCCGAAACTATCAGCATTATTTACTGCGTTTTAACAAATGGTTTTCCGAAGCCTCCTCTACCCCATCAGATCCGACTGCAATTACCAATGACACGATTCGCCGGTTTCGCATTTTTTTGTCCCGTTATGCGGATGCACACCAGATGACGCTCAAACGAGTGACCCAAAACTATCACCTGATTGCCTTACGGGCGTTTTTGCGTTATTTAGCCAAGCGCGATATAAAAGCCCTGTCACCGGAAAAAATTGATTTGGCCAAAGCTGAATCCAGGAGTCTTAAGTTCTTAAACCATGAGCAGCTGATGCGACTTGTCAACCAGCCTGATATGTCAACACCGCAGGGATGTCGTGACAAAGCCATTCTTGAGCTATTATTTTCCACTGGTTTACGGGTATCAGAGCTTACGAAGCTTAATCGCGAGCATTTGGATCTCAAAAGTCGTGAAATTGGCATTATAGGTAAGGGCAGTCGACCCCGGGTCGTATTTATTTCCGACGAAGCAGCAAAATGGTTGCAACATTACTTAAGCGCCCGGAGTGAGACGTATAAGCCGCTTTTTATCCGCTACAGCGGTAAAAAAGCTGATCCAAACAAGGGTGATGAGGCAATGAGATTAACGGCCCGCAGCGTCCAACGTCTGGTAGAAAAATATGTCAAAAAAGCGCATTTACCAGTAAAAATCACGCCACATGGTTTGCGCCACACGTTTGCAACCGACTTACTTTCATCTGGCGCGGACCTCAGGGCGATTCAGGAAATGCTCGGTCACAAAAATATTTCTACTACCCAAATTTATACACACGTCACCAATCCGCAACTAAAAGCCATCCATCGTAAGTTCCATGATAAAAAATAAAGATTTCAGATTGAATTCTCAAGTAATCTGTGATAGATAATAATTGGTTGCTAATAAAGCATTATCCGAAAAATCACAAAAAGTTGACATGAGTGAAACTAGGAAGCTATTACCATACGCTATAGTTCAACAAGAAATTCGAGCTTCGGATGTAAAGAGAGACTGGATTGGAGCACTTAGTGATTTGTTTTCTCTTTATGATGTCTGGAGAGGAGATGCCAATGCCCCTGAACAGGTCGCAAAATATAAATGGGAAACGCCTGATACATCTGAACGGTTACTACTCACGGTCTCTCGTAAGGTACCGGCAATAACACCATTCTTTCGTGTCACTCTTGATATTTTACCTCTTAATGACCCAAGTAGTCAGAGAAGTTTGTATGCCTCTGATTTTACTGTTCTAACCATTGAACAAAACAGCAATAGTGAACCGGAGCCTAGGTTTGTCCGTTTCTCAACCAACATAGGTAATGGAAAGACAGAGTGTGAAATGCTACTCTCGCCAACTGGAGCCTATCAGATGGTTGGCGGAGGTTGGCAACCCAAAGTTCCGGCGCTCAGCTGATAAAAAATCTCCAAAGGCTTAAATTTCTCCGCATGAAAAAGCTTGCAAAAATCAACCCGATGAGTTTATTATTAAGCGCGCTTCTTTTCTTACTATCATTTGCCGTTTTGTGGCCGCGAAGCAACTCCGCATACTTTCATATTGACGAAATTTTCTGGATTTGCACTGATGAAAATTGGCTGTCAGTACAAAACATTCGTGACGTACCACACAAAATTAAAGGAACTACATATTTTTCCAATGGTCCGATTGCAAAATACCTGTTTCAAGGTTGGAAATACGTAATTGGTAGCCCTGGTCAATTTGACACAATTGAATGTCAACGCTGGCCAGGATTTTATGCAAACAAATCATTTACAGAACTTCCACCCCAAGTCTATGAATTGTTGGTTAAATACCGTTTGTTAATAACAGTCCTTAGCAGTATGTGTATATCAGTTGCTTTTATATTTGGTAAGCAGTTGGTAAATAATGCCTTTGGATTAATTTATGCAGCTTTATTTTTCATTAATCCAATTTTTCAGGATGTTGCTACGCATGTCCTCTCGGAAATTCCGTTTCTCCTAGCGTTTCTGGCATGTATGTACTGTCTGTATCAGTTATTTACATCCGGTTGGCTTCGTTTACAAAAAATCAGCAAACGACACATCATAATTACCACATTTTTGATTGTCGTAACCAGCTTGATTAAGCCTGCCGGATTTATTCTGATCTATTTCGTCCTATCATTATCCTGTATTTTGTATTTGAGATACGAAATAAAAAAAACGACAAAAGTTCTTCTATCAAAATATGCGGCACTTTTTACCGGAACGTTTATCGCCAGTTTTGTAGGGTTATATCCGGCATTGTTTATTCCTAGTTTTGCCGTGTTCTGGTGGTTAATGGTAATTAGAGACACAGCTCAATATCATGCGTATTACAATCCTTTTACGAGTGCTGCAGATCGGTTTGACTTAGTCATCGAAAAACTACAAGTGGTAATTGCAGATCTACTATTTCCAGGTTTGCATACCGGACTATTAAATAAGTTTCCTTTTGTGCTGCTTTTTACCAGTATTGGAGTTATTGCGCTGATAGTAATAATTCGCAAAAAGAGTCATGATACTATTTGGTTTACCGCATCATTTGTTCTGTTAGCCGGAGCAATTTTTGTCATCTGCGGATTTTTACTGTTGCCCGTACATTGGGTACGGTACTATCTGTCGCTTTTTTTGCCGGTGTTGTTACTTATAGAGGCTTACGGAATATGGTTCTGTCTGCACATTTTTCAACGTCTCAAAAGAAAATACATTTTGCGCTAATTCTGTTTTGTTTTGGTGGTATCCTCAGTCACGGCGAGCATTTTACCCAAAATATAGATTGTCCATTAAATTAGAATATGTTATGTTACTTATTAAGTTCGATATCGCATGATAAATGAAATTCGTCGTATATTAAGCCCTAAAGATCGTTCTCAACCAATACGGCCAGAGGGTTTGTATTTAACGTTGTTCCATACAGAAATTCCTGAGGAAAATGTACTTCGAGATGAGCAGGCATGGAATAAAGCAGAACAAATTGTAAATGCGGGCATTGACTACTTTAATTCGTTATTAATTCTCAGACAGCATAATGAATGGAACAATGCTTTATTTACGCCATATGGCGACATTTATACTGACCTTAAAAATCTAATAGCTCAAAAACTACCCGAAAATTCCCCATATAAAGTAATGGAGGTATTAAATCCGGCAAATACCGATGAAATAAATAGGCCAAGGATAATTTTAATTAATCAGCGTAGAGGAAAATTTAAAGAAATGGACGAAGCGGAAATTATTTATGAAGATATTAGAGCAAAAGACGTAATAACTATATTATTAAGCGTACTGAATCAACCGGTAAGCTATCAAATACATGAGGCAGAATTAGTAATCTTAAAAGATTTTGGCCGGAAACGAAATGGATCTCATAAATATTACTCGTGGGCAAAAGCTCGGCTGGAACGCGATTTTGAAGCAAACGAACCGATCTTACATGATTGGCATTTAGGAGATTTGTTTAAAAATGCTAATATTCAAAGCATTAGAGATATTCCCATCAATCCTTTTAACCGTCATTAACCAATTAATTTTTGTTTTGTATTTCTTTCTTCTGCTCAGTCACGGCCAACATTTTGCTCAGTTCTGACGCAATTTTTTTCGCATGTTCGCGGCTCATGCCGATGCGCGCGACAATTCGAGTCTGGTTCCCGGTTTTTTGTGAGACGTCAAATACCACCCCAAATTGATTGATTGTAATGAAAATCCGGTCGGTGTATAAAATGGGCGTGGTATCTGGGTTAATATTTATGGTTGGTTTCGGTTCAGTAGCCATACTGGTCAATTACACATACAATTATATTTACAATTACTAGCTGGTTAAGGTGGCTGCGTTTACCAGGTTTTCCATCAAACAGGCGACGTTTACCGGGCCAGTGCCGCCGGGCATAGGTGTGTAAAAACGGGCTATCTTTTCTATCTGATTTTGATCGTAATCACCGGCTAATTTTTGTTGTTTTCGTTCCATACCGACGCCAATTAAAATCACACCGTTTTTCAGGTGTGCGGGATTTACAATTCCTGCCTTGCCAACTGCAGAAATAACAATATCGGCGTCCTTAAGATACTCTTCAGGGTGATCTGAGCGGCTGTTGAGCATGATAAAGGGCAGGCGGTATTTGCTTAAAGTTGCGGCAATTGGTTTTCCGGCGGTTTCTCCCTTACCCAGAAGAACTATATTTTTATCTTTTAACCAAGTGAGCAGCGGCTTTGAGTAGTTGTCTTCTGGTGGCGTGGTTTTTTGCAACTTATTAAAATAAATGTCATTAAATAACTTGAACATTGCGCAGCCAATTGGTGGCAGGTGCGCCGATTTGGGTAAAAATCCGTCAACGTCTTTATTTCCCGGTACGAGTTTGCACAAAGATTGAGCGGACAGCGAAGGAGGTAGTGGCCGTTGAATAATCACGCCATGAACGTCAGAGTCATGACTTATTTCTCTGATAAACTCAGCCAGTTTCTGATACAGCGGGGTTTTTTTGAACTGGTGTACGCTGAGGCGGGCGCCAATTACGGCAGCTGCCAGCGATTTTTGTTTAATAAACGACGCCGATGCCGGATCGTTTCCTACCCAAATAACCGCCAGATGAGGAGCAATTCCAGTTTTTTGTAATTCTTTGACGCGCGTATGCAGATCGCGCAATATTCGGCGTGCAAGTTGTTGGCCATCAATTTTCATTAGTTTACATAAATGTGGCAGCGGCAACTATATCAGCTCGATCGGCAAAACGCATGAGAATGACTCCCTGGGTGGCGCGGGAAAGCGATGGGACTCCGGCAAGTGGCAGCTTGACGACCTGTCCCTTCATTGAAGTTAACATAAGTGATTCAGATTTTTCGGGTACCAGTTGAGAGACGACTACCGCACCGGTTCGGGCCGTAATTTCAGCAACTTTGACACCCTGCCCGCCCCGTTTTTGTTTTGGAAAACCTTTCAGTGGAGTTTTTTTGCCCAGGCCTTTTTCCATGACGGTGAGGAAAAATGCTTCCTGATGAGTCTCATCAATAATGTCCATGCTGACGACCACGTCACTATTTTTGATTAAAATTCCCCGCACTCCCATAGTGTTTCTGCCGGTTGGCCGGACTTCTTTTTCATGGAAACGGATGGTTTTACCGTTATGAGTAACCAGTAGTATTTCATCGCTGCCGGTAGTTAAGCCGGACCAGGAGAGCTCATCACCCGCTTCGAGATTGATCGCAACCAGGCCATTTTTGCGAATATTCTCATATTCTCCGATTTTGGTTTTTTTAACCACACCTTTTTTGGTGGCCATAAAAATATAGTGCGCTTTTTCCGAAGCAGCCGTACCGTGAGTCAATATGGAAGTGATCCGCTCATTGGCCTCGATGTTAATTAAATTCACCACTGCCTGGCCTTTTGACTGGCGGGAAACCTCAGGTATATCCCAGGCTTTTGTCTGGTAAACTTTACCCCGGTCAGAGAAAAAGAGGACGTTATCGTGCGTCATGGAAAAAGACATCATGTCCACCTGATCTTCAGCTTTGGTCGTCATGCCGATGACTCCTTTGCCACCCCGACTTTGCGTCTTGAAGGTGGAAATGGGGACGCGTTTAATGTAACCGGTTTTAGTGAGTGTAATGATAGTTTGTTCATTTGGAATCAGATCTTCATCGGAGAAATCATCAATTTTTGATTTAAACACACGGGTGCGGCGCGGATTGGAGTACTTTTCCTTAATTTTTGCAGTTTCATCTTTAATAATTTTGAGCATTTTTACCTGATGCGTCAGCAAATCCTCGAGATATTTAATGGTCTCCTGCACCATTTTGTATTCATCTTCAATTTTCTGGCGTTCCAGGGCGGCAAGCCGACGCAGTTGCATATCAAGGATTGCGACAGACTGCAACTCACTCAATTTAAATTTACTCATTAGGTTCCCTTTTGCGGTATCCGCGTCTTTGGAACTGCGGATGGTTTCAATCACCGCATCGATATTATTGACCGCAATCAGTAAGCCCTCCAGGATATGCGCCCGCTCGCGCGCTTTCCTAAGTTCATATTCACTTCTCCGGCGAATTACCTTCAGGCGGTGTTTGACGTATTCTTCAAGAATGACTTTGAGTGACAACGTCCGTGGCGTGTTATCTACGAGGGCCACTATATTTACGGGGAAGGTGGTTTGGAGCGAAGTATGTTTGAATAAATTATTCAGGACTGCCCGCGGTTTGGCGTCGCGCTTCAATTCAACCACTACCCGAATTCCCCGCCGGTCGGATTCATCGCGTAAATCAGTAATGCCTTCAAGTTTTTTATCTTTGGCTAGGGTGGCAATGTGCGCAACCAGATGGGCTTTGTTGACCTGATAGGGTAACTCGGTCACAATAATGGCGCTTTTACCCTGACCGATATCTTCGATTTCGGCCTTTCCGCGAATAACCACCCGGCCCCGGCCGGTACTGTAGACATTAATGATTTCATTAATGTCGAAAATGGCGCCAGAAGTCGGAAAATCCGGACCCTTAACGTGTTGCATCAAATCCTCAACCGTAGCCTGCGAGGTAAATTGAGCAGCAGCTTCCTGTTGTGCGAACTCACCCTTATCAATCAGCGTGTGGATTGCATCAATTACTTCACCTAAATTATGCGGCGGAATTTTGGTAGCCATGCCAACGGCAATACCCTCAGCGCCCATAAGCAGTAAATTAGGCAGACGGGCTGGTAAAAATTCCGGTTCCTGCATCGTACCATCGAAGTTGTCCGCAAATTCCACCGTTTCTTTGTCGATATCAAAAAGCATTTCAGCCGCAATCGGAGCCAGTCGGCATTCGGTGTAGCGCATGGCAGCTGGCGGATCACCGTCAATTGAGCCAAAATTTCCCTGGCCGTCAATTAAGGGATAGCGCATGGAAAATTCCTGGGCCAGGCGGACTAAGGCATCATAAATTGCTGAATCGCCGTGTGGATGAAATTTACCTAAGACTTCTCCGACCACTTTGGCGGTTTTGGTATAACGGCTGGGATGCAGCAAACCCATTTGTGACATGGCAAAGAGAATCCGGCGGTGCACTGGTTTTAAGCCATCACGCACATCAGGTAGGGCGCGCGCCACAATCACGCTCATCGCGTAATCAAGGTATGAGTGCTGCATTGCCTCAACGATTTCAGTTTGAAGTAGTTTGCCAATATCCATACAAATTATCCAATTCTCAAATATTCAAATTCTCAAATTATTCTTTCAGTCCTTTTCTGACTTCTTCTAAGGCTGCGGTTTTTCCCTGCCAGCCTTTAATTTTGACCCATTTGCCCGGTTCCAGTTCTTTGTAATGCTCAAAAAAGTGTTTGATCCGGTTAAGAATTGCTTCGTCAACATCTTTAAGGTCTTGGTGTCTACCGAAAAACGGATCGACTTTCAAGGGTGGAACGGCAATGACTTTAGCGTCAATCCCGCCATCATCTTCCATTTCCAGTAAACCAATGGGAGTTGCCGGAATTACCGTACCCGGATGCACTGGTTGCACTGATAAGACCAAAACGTCTACCGGATCACCATCACCAGACATAGTGTTGGGGACAAATCCGTAATTTGCCGGATAGCCCATGGTGGTGAACGCAAACCGATCAACGAAAATATACCCTGAGTCTTTATCAAGTTCGTATTTAATGAGACTACCCTGCGGAATCTCAATCAAGACGTTAATAAGTTCAGGCGGGTTTTTACCAGGACTTAAGTTTTTCATAAAAGCCTCCTCGTTCTTGTCATCCTGAACTTGTCCCGAAGGGATCCCTTTGGGATTTCAGGATCTACAAATATTTTATACATCTAAGGTAGCTAACTTAGTACTGCGAAATGCTGCGGCATTTCCAGCACACTTACACATTATTAATTTTTCAGTGAGATTTATATTTTGTCCCGCTCAGCACTGCGGTGCTGCCGGGACGGCGCTTGCACCTTATTATACGTCTAAGGTAGCAAGCTTCGCATGCGTTTGGATAAAGCGTTTGCGTGGTGGTACCTCATCCCCCATCAGCATACTAAATGTCTGGTCAGCCAGCGCTACGTCTTCGATGTTAATCTTCTTTAGCAACCTGTTTTTCGGATTCATGGTTGTTTCCCACAATTGTTCCGGGTTCATTTCTCCTAAGCCCTTGTAGCGTTGCAAAATAATATTTGCGCGTACACCGTTGACAATCGGAATATGTTTTTTAATTAATTCTTCCCGCTCACTATCGTTATAGGCATACCAGAGATTTTTGCCGTAGGCAATTTTGTAAAGCGGCGGCATGGCAATATACAAGTGGCCTTGTTCGATAATTGACGGTAAATGCCGGAAAAAGAAGGTAAGCAGAAGGGTCATAATGTGTTCCCCGTCAACATCGGCATCAGTCATGATAATAATGCGGTGATAGCGCAATTTTTCCTGCGTCAATGTTTCGCCAATTCCCATTCCAAGTGCAATCACTAAAGCTTTCAGTTCTTCAAATTCAATAATCCGATCCAAGCGGGCGCGTTCGGTATTTAAGATTTTCCCTCGCAGCGGCAAAATTGCCTGGAATTTGCGGTCACGACCCTGTTTGGCTGATCCACCGGCCGAGTCACCCTCAACAATAAATAATTCTGATTGCGATGGATCACGTTCCTGGCAGTCGGCCAGTTTTCCGGGTAAGGCTCCCCCTTCAAATGCTCCTTTTCTGATAATTGCGTCTTTGGCCGCTTTCGCAGCGAGTCTGGCTTTGGCTGCCAGAAAAACTTTTTCGATTATCCGGCGGGCGTCTGCCGGATTTTCTTCAAAGTACGTATCAAGCCCGTCTTTGACCGCAGTTTGGACAATCGGCTGAACTTCGCTATTTCCCAGTTTAGTTTTGGTTTGACCTTCAAATTGCAGATTCTGTGAGGGCATTTTGACATAGACGATTGCGGTTAAGCCTTCGCGCGTGTCTTCTCCGAGCACTGCCTCTTCCCCGTTTTTAGTGACACCGGATTTTCTTGCATAATCATTAACGGCGCGCGTGAGAGCCATCCGAAACCCAGTCAGATGAGAGCCACCTTCACCGGTATTCGTCACATTGACAAACGATTCGACTGTTTCATTAAATCCGTCGTTATACTGTATGGCCACGTCGACCTCAATATCACCATCTTGTTTGTGAATATAAATCGGATCATGGAGAGTGATTTTGTTTTTGTTCAGCGCTTTGGTAAGTGAAACAATACCACCCTCAAAGTAATAGTGATATTTTTTACCTGACTGTTCTTCCTGAAGATGGAAAAAGATTTTCGGGATTAAATACGCACGTTCTTTGATTGATTTTTTGAGTTGATCGAAATTTACGGTAATGCCTTCCTTAAATATATCCTGGTCTGGCAGAAAAGTAGTTTTGGTGCCGCTTATGCGGTTTAGGTCCTCTTTAAATTTTGTAGTTCCTGAAATGGGACCTAATGGTTTGCCGCGTGAGTAATCCTGTATATAGAGTTTGTTGTCCCGCAAAACTTCAACATGCAGCTTTTCGGATAATGCGTTGACAACCGACGCACCGACTCCATGCAATCCGCCGGAAATTTTGTAGGCAGTACCTTCAAACTTGCCTCCGGCATGGAGTTTGGTCATCACAATTTCAAGTGCCGAAATGCCATATTTAGGCACTTTGTCAACCGGAATTCCGCGGCCGTCATCAACGACAGTCACCGAATTATCAGTGTGCAACGTGATCCAGATGCTTTTCGCAAACCCAGCCAGCGCCTCGTCAATTGAGTTGTCAACTATTTCTTTAATGCAGTGGTAAACACCGGTTAACGACGTGGAACCGATGTACATGGCCGGACGTTTGCGGACTGGTTCAAGTCCCTCAAGAACCACTATTTGCTCACCGGTATAATCTTTTTTTGCCGCCATAATTGGAAACTGTTTAAACTGGAGGGTAGTATGTAAACGAGAATTCTTTCCCAGGACAAAAAAATTCCACCTGCCCGTTTATCGGAGGCAACTGGAACGTTAATTTACCCTAAAAAAAGTATACACGATTTGTGGGCTGACAGCAAGTAATTTTTTTGTGTTACCCTTAAATTATTAAGCGAACGGTACGTAAATACATATCTGATCGAGTGCGAGTTTGAGTGAGCCATTGCGCAAAATCCGTTCCCTGACATTCAGGAGTATTTTAAGTAGTAAGGTGAGTTGCCGACCGCTCTGTAGTTTTGATCCGGTCGGTGTGTAAGCCTTGCGTAATTCACTGGTTAAAAAGTTAATCTGCGTAGTAAGCCAGTTAAGCGTTTCCTCTTTCGTGGCGGCAACAGTAGTCATTGTCAGAAATCGCTCACCGAGTTTATTAGTTAGAAACTGTTGCCAGAAATTCGCCAGTTGTTCTGTGTTTTGGCCAGTTAGCTCATTTTCAGCAACCGGTAAATCAACGATCGTACAGCGCGAGATAATTGTTGGTAACAAGAGGCTTTTATGAGCGGCTGAAAGAAAAAAAAGATTTGACGCGGCCGGTTCTTCCAGAGTTTTTAGAAGCGCCTGTTGCGCCTCAAACGAGATGGCTTCAATTTCAATAACGGCAGCTTTGAAGGGTGAAACAAATGGTTTGCGACTCATCTCTTTAAGTAGCAGGCGCACTTCGGCAATGCCGACAGTCCCTTCAGGAATAATCTGGTCAACAGAGGCGATTCTGTATTTCTCGAGTAATTTTTGGATATAGGCATCTCGCTTCGTTTTTTGCGCGTGCAGAATAATATATGATTGCACCATATAGTCTAAAACCAATTTCGAAATATTGTACCACGGAGTAAATTACTCTATACTGAAGTCATACGTAAATAATTTACGAATACGTTGTTATGGTGCCTGCCCACAAAATTCTTGATTCACTTGTCAAACTCAACTTCGTCACACAACCCGACGCTGATCGATATCGGGCAGAACTGCTACAGTCCGGGCAATCCATAGAGGACTATTTACTCAAGAAAAAGCTCGTCACCGAAACACAACTGGCTGAGGCGCGGGCTCAGGCTCTTGGAGTTCCCTTCATCACTCTGGTAGGTAAGGGCGTTTCACCGGAGGTAATTAATTACGTTCCCGAGCCCGTAGCTCGCCGCTATACCCTCTTCCCGTTTGATTTTGATGGCGGCAGCAACACACTGCAGGTGGCTATGGAGGACCCGTTTGATTTGCAGGTGATTGAATTTCTGGAGCAAAAGACCGGCAAACGAATCCGCGCACATCTCGCAATCCCCAGCGATATATTGGCGGCAATTGATGAGCGGTACGCGCAAAGTTTGGGTGCCGAAGTGACCGCCGCACTCAAAGAAACGGTAGCTCCGGAAATTCGTACGGTTGAGGCCGGACGTCTGGGGGAGATTATTAAAGAAGCGCCGATTGCCAAAATCGTTTCCACGCTGCTTGAGTTTGCGGTCAAGAATCGTGTCTCTGATATCCACATCGAGCCACAGGAAGGGAAAACCCGGGTCCGTTACCGGATTGATGGTATTTTGCATGAAAAGCTGGCGCTCCCCAAGTCAGTCCATGCGGCGGTGATTTCCCGGATCAAAATTCTATCTGACATGAAGATTGACGAAAAACGGATTCCGCAGGACGGCCGGTTCAATTTTCGGATGGGCATTGAAGAAGTTGATTTGCGCGTGTCTACCCTACCGACGGTGCATGGGGAAAAAATTGTCATGCGGCTTTTGAAAAAAACCGGCGGAATTCCCACTCTTTCTGAACTCGGACTCAGGGGCATGTCACTTAAACGGCTCGAAGAGGGTGTTTCCCGTCCGCACGGAATAATTCTCGTCACCGGGCCAACCGGTTCGGGAAAAACGACCACGCTCTACTCTGTTCTGTCCCGGTTGAATACGACCAAAGTAAATATAATTACACTTGAAGACCCGGTAGAATATCAGATTCCCGGCATTAACCAGGTGCAAGTCAACCCCGCTGCAGGGTTGACTTTCGCGAGTGGATTGCGGTCATTTTTGCGGCAGGATCCAAATATCATTCTGGTTGGTGAGGTGCGGGATGCCGAAACTACGGGTCTCGCGATTCAGGCAGCGTTAACCGGACATCTGGTTTTTTCCACATTACACACCAATAATGCTTCGGGAGCGTTGCCGCGGTTACTTGATTTGGGAGCCGAACCATTTTTGGTGACGTCAGCGCTCAACTGCGTGATCGGCCAACGGATTGTGCGCCGGATTTGTCCTGCGTGCAAAGAGGAATTTGAAGCGCCGCAGGAAATAATTGACGATATGCGTCAAGTGTTGGGTAAAATGATGTCAGCGTCTCAGATGAAGTTATTTCATGGAAAAGGTTGCCTGGTCTGCAACAAAACCGGCTATCAGGGCCGGGTAGGTATTTTTGAGGTCTTACCAATTTCTGAAAAAATAGGTAAGATGATATTAGAACGAGTCTCAAGTGCTGATATTGAACGGCAGGCCATATCAGAGGGGTTTATCACTATGAAACAGGATGGATACGCTAAAGTCCTTGAGGGAGTATCGACTATTGAAGAAGTATTGCGGGTGGCGCAGGATTAAATTATAACAGTATGGATATCAAACAATTATTAGAAGTTACAATTCGGCGAAACGCTTCAGATTTGCATTTACTTGCCGGGCATCCGCCGCTTATCAGGATCGATAGTGTGCTGATGGGAGTGCCGGGTGAAAAGGATCTGAGTCGTGATGACGTCGGAACTTTGGTCTATAGTCTATTTACCCCGGAACAAAAGGATCTGTTTTTAGCCAATAAGGAAATCGATTTTTCGTATGCGTTAGGTGAGGCCAGGTTCCGGATCAATGTTTACTTTCAGCGTGGATCAACGGCTGCAGCCCTCAGATATTTGCCACAAAAAATCCGGACTGTCGAGGATCTCGGTTTGCCAAAACTGTACCATGATTTTGTCAACTTACGCCAGGGGTTTATTCTGGTTACCGGGCCAACCGGGCATGGCAAATCGACGACGCTTGCCGCAATTATTAACGAAATCAATAATACCCGTGAGACACACATTATTACGATTGAAGACCCGATTGAGTATATGTATCCCAAAGGTAGGTCAATCATCTCGCAACGCGAAATGCACACTGATACGTATTCATGGAATGTGGCATTGCGCAGCGTCTTGCGGGAAGATCCTGATGTCGTTCTCATTGGAGAAATGCGGGATTACGAAACCATAGCCGCAGCTCTCACGATTGCTGAAACCGGACATCTGGTTTTTGCTACCCTCCATACCAATTCAGCTTCGCAAACGATTGACCGGATTGTGGACGTGTTTCCGGAAAACCAGCAATCACAAATCAGGCTGCAGCTCGCGGCTACTCTTGAAGGAGTACTTTCACAACGATTATTACCGCAAATTGGGGGCGGTCGGGTGCCGGCAATCGAAATCCTGATGGCCACGCCGGCGGTGCAAACAACGATTCGTGAAGGTAAAACGCATTTGATTGATAATATTATCCAGACGTCAGGCGAAATGGGGATGCAACTGATGGAAACCTCACTCACTCAACTTGTTAAGGCGGGTAAAATTGACCTGGATACGGCGAAAGAATACTCGATCAGGCCGGAAGAATTGATCCGGCAATTTTCAACCAGTTAAATAAAAGCTGTCCATTATGCCACTGTATAGTTACAATGCTCGTGACGATCTCGGCAAAAGCGTTTCGGGTCGGGTCGAGGCCAATACTGAACGGGAAGCCGCCAACTTAATTCGCGAGCGGTCGCTGTTTCTGGTCCGGTTAAGTGAAATAAAACAGGGGCAGATAGTTATATCGTTAGGTTGGTTTCGGCGGGTGCGCTTTGGTGATATTGTGAATATGACCCGGCAGATGTCTACTATGATTACTGCCGGACTCCAGGTACCGGAAGCCATCAACTTACTCAAGCGGCAATCGGTAAATCCGGCAGTTATTGAACTCTTAAACGGGATTTATCGTGACTTACAGGGTGGCGGGAATCTGGCTAATGCGCTGAAAAAATACCCGAAACAATTCTCGACTACTTACATTGCACTGGTTCATGCCGGAGAGTCGTCAGGTAAACTCGATAAGGTGCTCGCCCGCCTTGCGGAAAATCTGGAAAAAGATTTGGAGTTTCACAACAAAGTTCGTGGAGCACTGGTGTATCCAGCCATTATAGTAACAACGATGATGGTAGTGTTTGCAATATTGATGATTGTGGTCGTGCCAAAGCTTGGTGAACTGTATGTGGATTTTGGGCAGGATTTGCCGCTCGCCACCCGTATCCTGCAAGGTATGTCAGATTTCAGCGTCCATTTCTGGTGGCTGGTACTGATTTTATTTATAGGTGGGAGTTATACGTTTGCCAAGTGGAAACAAGGTCCGGTGGGCAAACGGGTGTGGGATGGATTGCTTTTGCGCCTGCCTCTGTTTGGTCGTTTGCAACAGGAAATGATTCTAGTTGAATTTACCAGGACACTCGGGTTATTAGTTGGAGCTGGAGTGCATATTCTTGACGCATTAAATATCTTGATTGAGGCTGTTGATAACATTTACTTTAAAGATGCCCTCAAAGACATCACCAAAAAAGTTGAAAAAGGTTTGCCGTTGGGACAATTGTTTGCCCAATACCAGATTTTTCCGGCGATCCTTGTACAAATGGTAAAGGTGGGTGAAGAGACGGGAAAAATGGATGAATCACTCATTAAATTATCAACTTATTTTGAAAGTGAAACAGACCATGTGGTCAAAGGATTGACAACCGCAATCGAGCCAATTATCATGGTTATTTTAGGACTAGGTGTCGGATTTATTGTCTTTGCGATCATCACACCTATTTACCAATTAACCAGTAGTTTTTAGAAAATTTTAGAGCATTTTTTGGTTCACCCATATACTAATCGTTCAAATGATCATAAAAATTTTAACGCAAACAATTGAAAGGAGGTGAACTTATGTTTATGCCCAAACATATGAATCACTCAACACGAGGTTTTACCCTCATCGAACTTTTAATTGTTATCGGGATTATTGGTATTTTAGCCGCGGGACTTTTGGCCGCAGTTGATCCCATTGAACAACTACGAAAAGGAAGAGATACTCAACGGAAAAGCATCTCAGTCGAGCTGAATAATGCATTAGCCCGTTATTACGGAGTACGCGGCTCAATGCCGTGGGGAACAGTTCCTCAAGCACCAGCGACGATTGCATCAGCAACGTCAATGATTGGGACCTTGATCACGAGCGGTGAGCTAAAGTCAACATTTTTAAGCGGGATTCCGGCAGCCATGCAAGCACAAATAACACTTATGGGTGCTGCAGCAACAGATGGCGCAGCGACGTATGTCTGTTTTGATCCTGAATCGCGATCGGAAAGTTTGAGTCCGGTCTCTATATTTAGCTCAACAACAAATCCGCCGGCAACAGCGGGAACGTGTAATCCGCCAGCAGCAACGACAGGCTGTTACTTTTGTGCTCGTTGATGAAACGGCAAACGAAATTAGTTAAAATTGTTGGTAAAGAAGTACCACAAAGAGGAGAAAATAAATATGCGATATTGGTCAGCATATGTTTTCTCCTCTTTTACGTGGTGTTGCAATCTGTAAGTATTTACGGAGGAGACGCAGGTGATCTGGTGTCTGCAGCGTATGTGTTCGGTGTTGCCCATCCGCCTGGTTATCCGCTCTACACATTTCTGGGTTGGTTATTGACCAGACTGCCGATTGCAACCGTTGCCTGGAGGGTAACCCTGCTTTCGAGTCTGCCGGCGGCGGCCACCATCGGAATGCTTTACCTGTTATTGCAAAAACTTATCCGTTCCCGTTCAATTGCACTGATAGCCGTAATGACATTTGGTTTTTCCTATTTATTTTGGTTATATGCCAGTGTGCCTGAGGTATTTTCACTGCATATTTTTTTTATTACCCTGTGTGCCTATTTATTTTATGAGTATCACCAGACTGGAAAAATGTGGTACCTGTGGAGGGGTGTTTTTGTTTTTGGCTTGGCGCTTTCGCACCACCACACAATTATATTTCTCCTGCCGGCTTATTTCATCCTGGTTCAGGATCGACTCCGAAAGATTCCGCAAAAGTTAGCACTCATATCTAAACTTTTTATTGCCGTCTGTTTGGGATTATTGCCCTATGTGTATGTGGTTATGGCAGCACAACATAATCCGCCCATTAACTGGGAAGATCCGAAGACATTGCAAGGATTAATCCGGTTGGTTACCCGGGCCATGTACGGCACTTTTCGTTCTGGACAAACTTTTGGTTTAAATACCTCCGATCGCTACCTCCAATTAAAACTGATGTTACAGACACTAGTTATGGATTTTACCAAAGCCGGACTGTTGCTCGTAGCAATTGGAATTTACTGGCAGTATCGGGTTAATCGAAAGATGTTTTTTACTTGTCTTATAGGGTTCTTGCTTATAGGCCCGTTTTTTATTTTTTACTCTGGTTTTCCAATTGACGGAAACTTTTATTTGGGGATGAGCGAACGATTTTTACTCGCTCCCTATTTATTTTTCGTCATCTGGCTTAGTTACGGCATTGTTTTTATTAGTACTTATTTTGATCAGCAAATCAGAAAAGTATTGAGTAACAGAAAATTTTTCTTTTCGACGAAAACGCTTTTCTTAGTAATTCCGTTCACATTGTTGGTATCTAATCTCCCCAAAATAGTATCCTTGCGAAATGACCAAACTGCTGAAAAACTGGGGATCGACATTCTGAATACTGTTCCGCCCGATTCCATTATTTTTTTAGCAGACGATACAAGTTTATTTAATGCCGAATACGTCTATTACACGCAGGGTGGCGCTCAAGGCTGGCAAGGTAAAAAGCTGATACAGATTGGAACTTTGGGATATCAGTTTTATACTGACGTACTTAAAAATGAATATCCAGATAGTCTTGGTCCATTGCTGAAAGATAATGAATCTTTTAAACCATTAATCACCGAGAGTTATGGAAAAGTTCCTGTATTCAGTAATGTTGGTTTTGATATTAATGCCGATTATGTTTGGGTGCAAACAGGATTATTAAAGCGGTTATATAAACAAGATAGTCCATTAAACACAGAAGGGTTTATTAAACTAAATGACGAGATATTTAATAAATACCAGGATCCACTTGCGGGAGCTTTACAACATCATACGCATTTAATGCTCGCTGACGCGGTGCGGCCATATGCTATTTCGTATTTTGAGGTAGGTAAAATTTTACTGTTAACGGGAAAATATGTAGAAGCTGAGCGATACCTACGCCGTAGTTTGAATCCGCAATTCGATATACCCGAGGCCCGAATTAAACTGGCGCAAGCGCTGATTTTTCAGAATAAATGTGATGAGGCGATACAAGTGCTTATAGAGGAAACAAGTCTTTTTCCGTATGTCGTCGATGCGTATTCGTTATTAGCACAAACATTGTCAGAATGTAAACATGATGATGTTCGAGCTGAGATTTACCGAAAAATTTATAACGATAAAATAAACGAGCAAAAAACCGATCTGTCGACAGAAAAATAGGAGGATAATTAAGCGAATCAAAAGTGGTTTTTATTTGGAAGCAGAATGGTTTGGGTTGACACGCACTACCAGTATATGTTGATATGCACACAAATTTGGCCAAAGTTTAGCAGTCACGTATGCAGTTTCAGAAAAAAGCCTAATGAGTGGCTTTAACCAGTTAATTGCTGGTAGAAACTGGAATGGTGGAACGGTTTGGAACCTGTCAGTAATGCGTAAATTTTGCACGGAGTCTAACATAGAGGTAAATGTTGTGAAGGTGTAAAATTGCAAATGAGTTTTGTCAAAAATACCTCTGTCATGTTTCGGGAAAGTACCACTTAGGATAAGCAAACGAGCATACCAAAAAACGCTATTTGGTATAGAAATAATCAGGATTCCTCCAGGCTTAATCAATTTAATGCTTTTTAGAATAATTTCCCTCGGTTGTATCAAATGCTCGAGCGTATCCGCAATAACAATCAAATCATACTTTTTATGTATTGGCCAATTGCGATTATTTAAGTCGAAACAATACGTTGTTTGATAATAGTGTTTCGCCAACTGTAATCTTTCGGCACTGATATCGACGGCATCAATCTGATAGTTTTTCGAAATCCGGGTAAGTAATTGCCCTAAAAACCCTACATCACAGCCTAAATCAAGAACCTTGCATTTAGATGGATATTTTTTTTTGATAAAGGACGCAATTTGTTGATGGCTGCTATGCCCATCTGTTTTAAGTTCGTAATTTGCCATAAATTTTGAGTTCCAGTCCCTTATTTAGAACCATAGCACCAAATTTAATCACAAAATAAATCGCAATAATAGCGTAGCTCGCAAAAGTGATGCGTTGACCAATAATGACCGGTTGCGAAATAAATGCGGTTTCAACGGTGTGTTTCCCTTTTTCAATTAATATCCCCTGGTTGACCAGATTAACGGGGAAAACCTGACTGATTCTTCCGTCAATTTTAACTTGCCAGCCTGGGTAGTAGGTGTTTGTTATTACCAGTACTGCAGATTGATCTGTTTCTATTTCCAGTTGCAATGTATCGTTCGTTTCTGCAAGTACCTTGATTTTTCCGTTTGGCAACTCCTGAGCATTGATTGGTGTCGTCAAGTTCTTTTCAATAATGGCTTCGTGTCGGTAATCAAAATCACTACTGTCTAATATGACGAACAAATCTTCAAGCGTGTCGGCGTATTTAAACTTATTCACTAAATAGTATTTGGGTAATGCATTGCGGTTTTTATAAAGATACAAATTACCCAATTCGTAGTTGAGGTTGAGTTTGTTTTGCAGAATCAGCGAAGTATTTAAAAGCGGTATCGGAGAAATAATATGGGAAACACTGCGAAGGTTGAGACGGCGTTCCATCTGGTGGTCAAGTGTGGCGCTTGCGGTGGTAATGTGATAGGAGCTGGTAAATAAGTAATTAAAGTAGAGAAGTCTGCGGGGAATCAGTGAAGAATAATAGTCTACTGTTGGCGTGTGATAGTAAACATTCAAGTTTGGCGCAAGTTCGTTACGCAGTTCCAGGTAGTAATTAGGTTGTGAGCTGCCTATTTCAAAAAATTGTTGAAAAGCTCGGCTATTTTGCAGGTACGCATACACTCGGTTATATCCGGACTTTTGCAATAACTCAGAAATTGGTGGTGGGGTTGCAAATTCACGGTACTTTGCCGTTGGATGGTAATGAAACCACATAATGAATATGTCAGCAACAATTAGGAAAAAGACTAATGTTTTAAACAGCGTAAGCCGAGGTTGAAAGCGCCTACTTTTTCGGAGTTTTTCAATCAGGTATTTCAAGCCATAAGTGGATAGAAGAACAAGACTAAACAAAAAAATAATCATAAACCGGGAGGGAAAACGAAAAAACGAAAATGGAGGTAGGGTAAGAATAAAGTATAATGGTCCATCTCCGCCAGCCATAAGTAGTAGCGATACGACAAGTGAAAAGATGTAAAAGAATACTTTTTTAGACTGGTGTTTTATAAAATAAATTAAACAGACAGTGGTAAAAACTAAAGGTAGTAGACCAACATATCCGGTGTTTTCCCAAAAAAGAGAGCCATTAAAATCGCGAAAGTGTGGGTAGGTACCAATTTGCGGGTTTCCAAACCAGAATGGAAAAACCATGGTGATAAGATGTTTGAGCGGGTATTTATAAAATAAAAGTTCAGTAATACCTAGTCCGCTGCCTCGGGTTGAAAGTTGCATTAATTCAAGCGTGGGAAGTAACTGAGCTGCAGATATACCGACGCCTAAAAATAAGGCCAGAAAGGTTATTAAAATTCGTTTAATAGTGGTTTTATGGATTAAAAAAACAAAACAGACGTAGCCCAAAACAGCCAGACAGGATATGAAAACTGTCTGCGGATTACCGGAAAAAATTTGTTGGGATAAGGTAAGCGCCAGCGCAAAAAAAATTGGAATCGAAGCTTTTTTATCCTTAAGTAATACATCAGTAAAATATAGTAACCAGGGAAAAAAACTGGCTGTTTGAATCAAGAGAAAATGCGAGATGTGGGTTATAAAAAACCCGGAAAACGCATACGTGAATGCTGCCAAAAAAGCATAATAGGCGTTAAACTTTTGTCGTTTCACAAATAGATAGGTACCAAGCGCTGTAGTAAAGAAAATTACGACATAACCAAAGTTAAATGCTTGAATTGTGGGAAGTAAAGTGAGCGTTAATAAATTGTAGAGGTTATAAGTACCTGCCTGACTTTCAGCCAAGTCAGGAAATCCCCCACTCCGGTATGGATTCCATGCTGGAATTTTGCCCATTTTAAAATTTTCACCCAGGAAATTTTTTAGTGGAAAATTGATATACCAGATATCGTTAATGCCAATTTCAGCTGTTGAGAAGATTTGGGGTTCTGGATAAAAAAGCCGAGCAAAAAAAATAAGACAAAGTATGCCGAGAAACAAGACTGAACTTATATCGGCGTGCTTGCGAACAAGAGCCTGCAACAATTTCATTAGAATAAAATTCGTTTCCGCTGAATGCTTGTTAAGTGTGATTATGGTATGGTTAAATTATGCTGGTTGTTTTTCTATTTACATTTATTACAGGATTAGTAGTTGGTTCTTTTTGTGGCGTATTAATCGAAAGATTACCAAACAATCAAAACCCTTTCAAGGGGCGATCGCATTGCGATTTTTGCAAGAAAAAACTGGCCTGGTTTGATTTAGTTCCAGTACTATCATTTGTTCAATTACGAGGCAAGTGTCGGTATTGTCGAAAAAAATTATCGCTGCAGTATCCACTGATTGAACTGGTGACCGGTCTACTATTTGTCTTTGTTGGCTGGTATGTTTTTCAGCCAGGTGTATTTCAACTCATGGCGTCATTCTGGAGTCCCGATAAAATCGGGACGATAGAATCCATAAAAGATGCTATCGCTTCGCTCCAGCATGGCGAAAAGATTATGAGTATTCAACTTATTCTTGAATTGTTAAGTTTACTCATCGTATTCTCCTCATTTCTGGTGATTTTTGTCGCGGATTTAAAATACCAGATTATCCCGGATGAACTGGTTTTATCAAGCGGCATGGGTGCATTACTCTACCAGTTGACAATGTATGCCGGTAATTTGCCGCAGCTCGGGTATGTGTTACTTGCAGGGCTTGGAGCCTGCCTGTTTTTCTACCTGATTTATTTTGTGACTAAAGGCAAAGGGATCGGGTTTGGCGATGTGAAACTGGTATTTGTCCTTGGCTTATTTTTGGGAGTTACCGGCGTCATAGTCGGGTTGTATGTCGCTTTCTTGACAGGTGCAGCCGTTTCCAGCATACTGGTTTTGAGCCACAGAAAGAAATGGAAAACCAGGATTGCCTTTGCCCCATTTTTGTTAGTCGGGGCAGTGACCAGTTTCTTTTTTGGGCAACAATTTATATATTGGTATGCTGCATTTTTCTCCTAATTATCGCCGCGGATTTACCCTCATAGAAATTATTATTGTAATGGGAATTTTGGGTTTACTGCTGACTATGGGATTAGCATCATACCAGGCGTCACAGCGAGCCGCACGGGATTCGCGCCGGAAAGTAGACCTAGAAATCATTGCACAGGCATTGGAAATTTATAAATCTGATATTGGTCAATATCCTGCAACGCTCAGTACTTTAACGCCAAATTATATTCGAACGGTACCAGTAGATCCACAAAATGTTTCACCACAGGTTTATACATTTGCTCCGGTTTGCTCCGGCTCAGCCACGATTTGTGGCGTTTTACGGAACTGTGCCAGCAGCTGCTGTGCATATCAAATCAGTGTGACATTGGAAGCAGGTACTACCCAGACAGTTTGCAATCCTTAATCAGTTTCAATAATCAGATTACCACTGTGAAACGAAACACAAAAAATGCTCGAGGATTTACTCTAATTGAGCTCGTGGTCGTGATGGCCATTATGGGGTTGTTATTTAATCTGGGTGTTGCCCGTTACGTTGATTTTAACCGACGCCAGAGTGTAATTACCACCGGGTTGAAATTAAAAAATGACTTACGCAGTATTCAGCAAAAAGCGTTGAGTGGTCTCAAACCAATCACGATTCCGTGTACGGAGCTGAGTGGTTACGTAGTGCATCTACATACTACAGAACTGCGCGAGTTTTCCATTTGTAACATGGCTGGTACGACTGTTCCTCCAATATTTGATAGTGACCCCAACGTTAAAGCGTATCCCTTACCACCAAATTTTCAGTATGGCACTACTGTTGGAGGAGCCTTCCAGTCACTTTCTGGTTCAGATTCTGTATATCATGTGCTATTTAAAGTCTTAGGTGCGGGTATATCGCTTCATAATGATCCAATAGCAGGGCCGTTAACCATCCGACCGGAAACTTCACAACTTATCACGATTCGAGCGTATAGTAATCCGTATCGGTATTACAGCGTATGTATTTCTGGTGGTGGGGATATTAAAGATTGCGGGTACAGTAGCGGCAGTCCTCCGGTTTGTGCATGTCCGTGAATAATGACGTTGCTATGCAAAAAATAATTAACAACAAAAAAGAAGGCACGACTTTACTCGAGGTTATTTTTACTATTGCAGTAATTGGCATGGTATTAGGTGCACTTATAACCGCAATAAATTATGGATTAAGTAATGCACAGTATGCCCGTAACAAGGCCCTGGCTACCAAATATGGTCAGGAAACAGTTGAATGGTTACGGGAACAACGTAATCTTAACTGGTATGAGTTGTATGATAATAAATCTTGCCCTAGTAGTGTGGGATGCGTATCCTACTGTCTACCTGATTTGTCTACACTTGTTAATTTTTCCAATTGGCCAAGTCCTGCTGCGTGTAGCGCAACAGCGGTAATCATTGACCAGTTTCTACTATTTCACCGGGAAATGACGTTAGTGCAGGATGGACCGGATAAAATAACTGTGTTCGTGCGCGTTTTCTGGCAGCAGGGAAATCGTGATTCGGAAATTACGCTTAATACGTATTTAACCAGATGGCAGTGATGAAAATTCCAAATTCCAATTTCCAAATCCCAAAGTGCTGCAACTCCGGTTTTACACTGGTCGAAGTGCTCGTGACTTTTGCAATTGTGAGCATAGTGGTAACGATTGGTAGTATTTCTTTTTTCGCACTTCTGCGCGGCGCCAATAAAACCGAAATTCTTAAAGAGGTGAAACAAAACGGCGACTACGCGTTGTCGGTGATGGAGCTTAAAATTAGAAATGCGCGTGATATTCCTTCAGGTTGTGACGGCGCTGCCACCAACTCAATTTCAATTGAAAACCCGGATGCAACCACCACCATTTTTTCCTGCGTAAATACGGGTAGCGCGCAGCAGATTCGTGAGCAAACCAACGGAATTACTACCTATTTAACCAGCCCTCAGGTAACTATTGATACTGATTGCACAACTGCCGCCATTACGAGTCTCATGTTTTCCTGTAGCGTTTCAACAGTTGATGGAGTAACAAAAAATGTAAACCTTGGTTTTAAATTACGTCAGGCAAATTCTGATTCCCCCCTTACTGAAAAGGCAGAGCAAACATTTTCTTCACAGGTAACTCTTCGGAACAACTAATGTGTGTGTTCCTCAAGTTCGACGCGGACAAATTTTGAAAATAAGATGAGTGCTTTACCCATCAAATACAGATCATAGAGTTGGTTTTTTTTGATGGCATACTCCAGATCGCTCCGCATCCAGTCGTCAAACGCCTGGCTATGATACCCATTCACAATCCAGGGAGAAATAATACCAGGTTTAATTTTATGTCGTTCCTTTTGCCAGGATAAAAGTTTTTTGGCTTCAGCTACTGGTAGTGGTCGCGGTCCGACAACTGCCATCTGTCCAAGCAAGATATTCATGATTTGCGGCAGTTCGTCCAGGCCGGTATGACTTAAAAATCCGCCGACAGGTGTGAAGCGCGGATCATGGTGGATTTTAAATACCGGACCTTTGGCTTCATTTTGATCCGTTAGTTTTGCCTGCAGTTTTTCAGCTCCAACCTGCATAGTCCGGAATTTATAGAGCATAAACGGTATTCCATTCAGCCCTACCCGCTTTTGCGCATAAAACAACGGTAGTCCGCTCGTAATAAAAATCAAGAGAGAAATAAGCACAATCACCGGTATAGCTAACAAAACTACCATTGCTAGAAATGACGCATAGAGAAAATTCTGGATATAGAGTGTCATAATTAAAACGGTGAAACGTCGATTATTCACCCAATACAATTACTGCCTAAAGATTCGCTTAAGCATTGCAGGATAAAATTGTATCATATAGTATTACCGTTGTGGTTTGGTAATTGTTGTAGCGGTTACGTAATAACTATTGCCTGAGCGAAGTCGAAGGCTTCTTCTGATAACACTTCGACTCTCCCGCCAATCTGTAATATTTTTGCGAAGTCGGGATTGCTCAGTGAATACAATGCGAGCAAAGTAATCAATCAAATTAATCATGCACTCTAAAACACAACTTTTTATCGATCTACTTCTTGGTATGACCCAAAAAGAACTGCAAGCGCGCTATAAACGCACGGTATTTGGGTTTTTGTGGGTAGTCATTAATCCGGTTTTACAGATGATTGTGATTGGATTTATCTTTCGTTTTTTTATTAAAGAACCGATTAACAACTATTACTTTTACCTGCTTATCGGACTTTTGATGTGGAATTTTTTTACGCTCTCGCTTACCAAAGCCACGCCTTCAATTGTGTTTGAACGCTCACTTATTAAAAAAGCCCGGTTTCCGCGAATGGTGATTCCCCTGTCCATAGTACTATCTAATTTTGTCCATTTTGCGTTGAGTCTGGTTATTTTTATTCCACTCACTCTGTTTGTGGGAATTTTTTCATTCGCATTGTTACCTGCGCTTGTGTTGGCAATTGCGTTACTCTTATTGTTTACTGTGGGGTTGAGTTTGTTGACTTCAGCTCTGAATGTCCGTTTCCGCGATGTCAATTTTTTTGTGCAGGCACTGCTCATCATTTGGTTTTATGCAACTCCGATTGTCTATTCAATCTCTGTTGTGCCACACGACGTAATCTGGTTGTGGCGCTTAAATCCGTTAACTGCGGTAGTACAACTGTTCCAGTACGCGCTGGTTGAAGCTCCAGCTCCGGGTCCGGCCATGATTTCCTTAAATACACTTGAAATTACACTGATATTTGTTATAGGTTGGTATGTGTTTCAAAAATCAAGCAAAGAGTTTGATGATTGGGTGTAAACGATGAATATTTTAGGTATTTCAGCTTTTTATCATGATAGTGCAGCCTGTTTAATAAAAGACGGAAACATTATTGCTGCTGTTCAGGAAGAGCGGTTTTCTCGTATGAAGCATGACGAATCATTTCCATTCTCTGCTATACAGTACTGTTTGAAGGAAGGAGATTTAGCGATAAGTGATATTGATTATATAACTTTTTACGAAAAACCGTTTTTAAAGTTCGAGCGTTTATTAGAGACTTATTTGCAGTATGCTCCTTGTGGCTTACCTGCATTTCTGCAGGCACTGCCACGGTGGATAAAGCAAAAGATATGGATAAAAGATATTATTAAGTCTAAGTTGGGATATTCTGGAAAAGTGCTTTTTACCGAGCATCATGAATCTCATGCAGCATCTGCATTTTTCCCATCGCAGTTTAAAGAAGCTGCTATTTTAACGGTTGACGGTGTGGGTGAATGGGCAACCACAAGTTATGGTATAGGAAAAAATAATGAGATACAATTGTTTGCTGAACAAAAATTTCCACATTCTTTAGGACTTCTTTACTCTGCATTTACATATTATACGGGTTTTAAAGTTAACTCAGGTGAATATAAACTAATGGGATTGGCACCGTACGGCAAACCAAAATACAAAAAAGTGATTTACGATAATCTCATTAATGTAAAATCAGACGGCTCGTTTCACTTAAATTTGAATTATTTTAACTTTCATATTGGTTTAACTATGACTAACCAGCAGTTTCATGATTTATTTGGAGGTCCGCCAAGGATACCAGAGGCAAAAGTAACACAAAAAGATATGGACATTGCACGTTCAATTCAAGATGTAACAGAAGAAATTATGGTTACCATGGCTAGGCATGTGAAAAAAGTCACCAGCGCTGATTATCTATGTCTGGCTGGAGGTGTGGCGTTAAACTGTGTTGCCAATCGGAAAATTCTTGATCTGTGTAATTTTAAAGATGTTTGGATTCAACCCGCAGCTGGTGATGCTGGTGGAGCTTTGGGTGCTGCTCTACTTACTTGGTTTCAATTTTTAAATAATCCAAGGACTGTAGACAATAATAAAGATATGCAGCAAGGTTCATTCTTAGGGCCACAATTTTCATCTCAAGACATAAAGCATTTCATTACTTCTAATAATATAAGTGCTCAAGAAGTATCCTACAAGGAATTACCTGCCAAAATAGCTTATTTTTTAAATGAGGGAAAAATAGTTGGTTGGTTTCAGGGTAGGATGGAATTTGGACCACGTGCCTTGGGTGCCCGATCTATTCTGGCTGATCCTAGATCGGCAACTATGCAAGCTAAATTAAATTTAAAAATAAAGTTCCGTGAAAGTTTTAGACCCTTTGCTCCGGCAGTTATAATGCCACATGCAAAAAACTACTTCGAATTAGATCACCCTAGTCCCTACATGCTACTCGTGGCTCCTGTAAATAAAAAACACAGACAGAAAACAAATAAACGAGTAAAAGAGTTATTTGGATTAGATTTACTTCATGTTGAACGGTCAGATATTCCGGCTGTAACGCATGTGGATTATTCAGCACGCGTTCAAACTGTACATAAGGAAACTAATATGTTGTTTTACCAGCTTATCGAAAGTTTTTATAGAAAATATCAATGTCCTGTAGTAATCAATACTTCCTTTAATGTGCGTGGAGAACCTATTGTCTGTACTCCTGAGGATGCGTATAAGTGTTTTATGCGAACTGGCTTGGATTTTCTTATCCTTGAAAATTTTATTTTAGATAAAAGACAACAAAAGAATTGGACAGCTAAATTCACTCAATACAATAAATTACAATTAGACTGAAAAACAATACTATGTTAGCTGAGTTACGTGAAGAATTAAGTTTAGTGGATATTACTAGACGGAAGCTTAAGCAGTTCATATTTTTAATTTGCGGAGCCCTAATTTTTTTAAATCTTTGGCAATGGTGGCAAATAGAAACACTTAACTACCATCAATTATTTCTTACATTAATATTGTTAGGTATTGGACTTTTTTTTCCTCAAGTTATGACAACTATTTATCGAGTGTGGATTGCAGTAGCAATCATTATTGGATTTGTGATGTCACGCATTATCTTAACTCTCATTTTTTTGATAATATTTACCACAATATCTGTCATTTCAAAACTATCTGGTAAGCAATTTTTAGACTTGCATACGCAAGTTTCAAGTTACTGGATAAAAAAGAAAAAACATGTGTTCAGTAAAGAAGAATTATTAAAGCAATTCTAATGTGGATTATCTGCTAAAATTTGTGCTATAACGGTTACTGTGGAAAAACTGTTTATCATCAGAGAATTTGTAAGTTTCTTAATTAAGAATAAAAAATGGTGGTTATTACCAATAATAGTTATCTTGCTTATATTTGGTGTATTACTAATATTTGCATCCACGTCTCCCATTTCCCCTTTTATTTACACGCTTTTTTAATACGAACGCTTGAAAGAAATAGACATGCATTATGATAAGCAAGCAAAAACCTCATTATAAACAGATGCAACGAGGAGTAAATAAGGACACTTTCGCCGTTTCTTTAATCAATGTTTCCAAAAAATACATAATTCATCACGAAAAACCGACCTTAGTCGAGCACTTAATTAAAGGTAAAAAAGAAGAATTTTGGGCACTTAAAAATATTAATTTAACCATTAAAAAAGGTGAAAAAGTTGGTATTATTGGTCCCAATGGCAGCGGTAAGACCACCCTTCTAAAAATTATCTCTGGTATTACATCTCCAACTTTCGGAAAAGTCAAAACATACGGGAATGTTGTTTCTTTGATCGATTTGGAGGCAGGTTTTCACCCCGATCTAACTGGATATCAGAATATTTTTTTGAATGGGATGATCTTAGGAATGAAAAAGAAAGAAATTGATGAAAAACTTAAGAATATTATCATTTTCGCTGATATCGGTCGCTATATTGATGTACCTTTGTATACATATTCTGAAGGGATGAAATTAAGACTGGGATTTTCAATAGCTGTACATATCGATCCGGATTTACTGATTCTTGATGAGAGTCTTAGCGCAGGTGATGCAAACTTTCAAAAAAAATCGCATTCAAAAATCATTGAGTTTATAAAAAAAAATAAAACCATAATTGTTGTTAGTCATTGGCTTAATTATATTAAGGATAATTGTGAAAAAGTTTATTTTATGAAGGAAGGACGTATTATCAATATTAGAAAGACTAAAGATTTTTTTCAAATAGAATAATTCATATCTAAGGTATGAAAAAAACTATATGTTTGGTATTTGACGACCTTAAAGTTGGTGGTGTATTAACTTTGGCAAGTGAAACGTCAAAAATTTTACTTCATTTGGGTTATGAAGTACATATTCTTTGCGGTAGAAATACAAAGAATGACTTTTCAAATTATTTTATTCATATTAAGCCTGAAAATTTTCATACGTATAGATTAAGTGGTGGAAATAGATTTATTGGTTACCTAGAAATTGTGTTTTTAACTTGGTTACATATCTTCTTAATTTTTAGAAATAGAATTGATGGATTTCATGGTTTTATGCCTTTTAGTTATTTAGGAGTTTTATTAAATCCATTAACATGCAGAACTAAAAAAATCTATCACTTCTGTGGGGCAAGAGATCTAGAATTGATATCAGTCCATAAATATAGTAATGAATCTTTGCAACTTAAAATGAAGCTATCAGTAAAGCTGCGTGCTAGTTTACTTTTTTTTGTACAAAAAATCTGTATGTTAAATGCAAAAAAGATAGTTGCAATAAGCGTTTACTCGAGAACAATAATTGAAAAACATTTCAACATTAATATACAAAAAATTAGTGTTATTTATTGCTCGGTTGATATTAACTTCTTTTATTATCGATCTATAAATTTAAAAGAAATTATGGGATTAAATAGAAACACATTTTTATTATTGATGATACAGAGATACGATCCGAGGAAAGGCTTTAGAACATTTCTTAAATCTCTTTCATTACTTAAAAAATCTGGGCAAAATTTTTTTGCTATTATTGCTGGTCCTCCAAATTGGTATATGCATAGTCTTATGTTCTATGGGAAGGAATTGGGTGTTCAATACAATGTTATGTACTTACCAGAAGTTTCAAGAAGGCAATTAGCTGAGCTTTATTCAGGTGCTGATTTATTAATCATTAGCTCTATTGATTTGGAAACGTTTGGACAAACGATAATTGAAGCTTTTGCATGTAAATGTCCGGTTGTCGGTACAAAAATAGGTGCAATACCTGAAATTTTACGTCAAGTAAAGAGTTATAATTTACTTGTAAATGCCGACGAGATTTCTTTAGCCCAGAGAATCAAAAAATATATACATTCTTCTGATTTTATTAAGCAACAAATTAAAAAAGAAGTGTTATCAGTTGTGAATTCGAAATTTACTGAAGCAAAAATAACCCAAGACTACAAAGATTTATATAAAGACTTCCTTCTCTAAAAGATATTTTTACCTTTGATAAACTGGGAAACATGTTTTTCTAGAATAGATTGAATATTAACAGAGGGTGAATTAGGAATGCAAAGATTAATAATCTGAAATAGTAGGAGTGCAAGTCGGAAATATAACCACGTAGTTTCAGAAAGTATTTTAATTATACAGATTCCAGATGCAGGAACATTAAATTTTCTGGGAGGAGTAGAAAACGAAATAATTTCAAATAAAGAATTCTTAAAAATAAAATTAATTCCTTTAAGAATATTTATAGTTTGTTTTACTCCTGGTGTGGCTTCGTTTAACGCATCGTGGAGGATGAGAATTGTCCCTTTTTTTACATGACATAAAGAATAAGTAAAATCACTAAAACAAGATTTAAACTCATGATCAGCATCTATAAATATAGCATCAAATGTAATTTTATTAAGTTTATATTTAAGTGCGTTTACTGTAGTGTCGTGGATAAAAGTAAGCCGATTTTTATCTTTTTTTGAAAGTAGTTTAAAATACTTAGAGTAGAATTGGTCTAAAATATCTACAGTAAATACAATTCCATCACTGGGTATACTTTTAAGTAGATATATTGAGGTATAGCCGAGAAATGTTCCCAGCTCTAGTATTATTTTAGATTGAGTTATTATTATTAGGGTGGCAATAAATTCAACACAATCTTTTTCAGTAGACCATGGATAGAAATTAGGATCTTTTTCTATAATCTTTAATAAGTGCTCTATGCGCATATCTAATTTTTTAAGATATTATCAAAATAAACGACATAGCATTCATTTCATAAAAGTATTACTTATTGTCGAACTGTCCCTGCAGCTTTTCTCTTTTTCGAGTTATGTTTATTATAGAGTCAAAACTCTTCAAATAGCCACACAGGATATTAAGCAGAACTGGTTTTTCAATAAGACAGAAAATCAATGGTGGTTTCCCGAGTCAAAGTTGATATATTCTTATATAAACCCTTTTGTCGGATGGTTAACCAGGCCAATGATTACTGATCATATTCATATTGACACTAATGGTACACGGTTAACAACTAATAGCAGTAGTAGCAAATCCGCAAAGAAGATATTTATGCTGGGTGGATCAACCCTCTGGGGATTCAATGTATCTGATCAAGAAACCATACCTTCGTATGTAGCTCGTGAACTTAATTCTGTATCTTCAGATTTTACTGTCATGAATTATTCTAATCCTGGTTATAATTCGAGTCAGGAAGTTAACTATTTGATTAAAAAGTTAAAAAAAGGAAATATTCCTAACACAGTTATCTTCTATGATGGGTGTAATGATCTTCAGGTAAAAACTATGTATACAGTACCACAGTCTGTTTATCACGAACAAGAAATAATAGATAATATCGGGAATATTTGGAATTTTGATCGACCAAATTTAGATGTTAATCGAAGTATATTCGGAATCGAATTTATTTCTAATCTTCATCAATTTGCTTTTAAATATATAAAATTATATAGATATCCGAATAAAATATTCAACAAAATTCTAAAAAGAACTGCTCAACCTGAGCAACAAATATATACACATCAGTTTAATCCTATGGATGCAGAATATATTTCTAATTTAGTTGCAGAGGAGTTTTTGACGAATGTAGCTCTCTTGGATAAATTAGCTCAAGTGTATAAATTTAACTATATATTAGTTTGGCAACCTCTTATATATAATAAGGAAAATAAAACTACAGAAGAAACGAGCGTATTTAATAAATACGATAAAAATTTCGGTCAAGTGTATGATCTTGCTTTAAAAAAAATTGAATCTAAACAATCAAAATATTTCTACAATTTAACAACAATATTTAACAGTTATACTAACTCGTTTTTCATTGATCCCTGCCACGTTACAGGAGAAGGAAATGAAATAATAGCGAAAAAAATTGTTGAACTCATTAAATCTCAATAATTTTCTGATTGAGTTTTAATTAATTTAGAATAAAGTAATTTGTATTTTAAAGCTACGGCATCAGTTGAAAATTTTGCTTTAATTTTCCCTTGTGCCTTAAGAGAGAGTTTTGTATAGTCAATTCTTGTAAGCGAGAAACTTTTTAATAAATACTTAATAATATTTGATTTCCGTGGATAAATATTAAAACCGTCAACAGTGTGGTCTATAATTTCCTTTCCACCACCATTAACGCTTGCAAGTGTAATATAACCCAACGCCATAAATTCAATTGTGACAAATCCGAAAGGTTCATATAAAGAGGGTATCACTGCAATTCCTTTAATTTTTTTTAATTTTTTTATTAATTTTTTACGATCGTTTATTTCATGCAATATATGAATTCTTTTCTTGATTTGACTAGAGATATTTAACCTGTTTAAGTATTCTGATAAATAAATCAAACGATTAGCATATATCATGAACTTCGTATCTTTTCCTATAAGGTATAAATTAATTGAATTATTTCTCCTACTTAGAGTAATAAAGGCTTTTAGTAGTTGATCCACTCCCTTTCTTACCTCAAATCTACCGACGAAAACTATATTATTTACACTTATGTTTAGAAAATTCGAATATTCTGAAGATGCTATAAAATTAGGAATATACGTCAGACGTACTTTCAAACTAGGAAATTTATTAAGGGTCCGCGTCAAAAGGTCGAAACTACAACTTACAATTATAGATGAACTAAATAGTAGGAAAAAATTTTCAAAGGCAGTTATTATATATTTTTCCAAATTAGTGTTTTCATATTTATTAAATATGAATTGAGGACCTTGTAAATGTAAAATTTTAGGAATTTGTTGATTGAGTAAATAGATTAATATTGCAGGTGATTCATAAGATGGAGCATGTAAAATATCGAAATGTACCGTTTTTTTTAAATCGCGAAATTTAAACCAAACAAATACATTCCAATCAATTATAAAATTTAAAGAAGGAAAATATTTTAGAAAATATCTAATTAATCCAAAGGGAAACTTAAAGTATAAAAAATTAAGAAAGTGACTTTTAAATTTTAAAGGTACGTAATGAACTATAATTTTCTTATTTATTTTAGTCCAGTATTTGTTTCCCATACCATCATAGGTTAAAACGTGAACATTATGGTTAAGATTGCACAACAATTGCGATAAGTAGTAATTAAATGTCGCTACTCCACCCCAGTTAGTATTAGGTGGAAATTCTGGTGAAATAATGGCTACATTCATAATTTTTTAAGTTTAAAAATGAATACCTTCCTTTATTCTGAAATATAAGTTTTTCTATAACCCTTATTTTTTTATTCCAGCTATTCTTTAAGGCTATCTTTTTTTGCTGTAATCTATACTTCCTTGGCCATTTATTCTCAAGTAGTTCTTTAAGTGCGATCTGCCAATCAACTGGTTTTGCGGCTATTTTTATAAATGAAGGAAATTTTCTTAATTCCAGAATTGGGGTTGATATAATAGGTTTACCAAAGTAAAAATACTCAAAAGTCTTCATTGGAAAACAATATTTATTAAGATCATATTTAATATTATAAGGAATAATACCGATGTCAGTTTGTTTGAGAATATTCCTAATGAACTTTCTTTCTATTTTTTCGAAATGATAAACATTCTTATATGTAAATAGAATTTTAATTTGTTTTTTGGAAATAATGTCCATATCATTTGTCTGGATATGACCTATAAATAAAAAATTTAATTTCGGACTTTTTTTAATTACATGGAGAAGAAGTAAATAATCGATCCTATAATCTATCGCTCCAATATAACAAATTATTGGTTTAGTATGAGGTAGAATGGCAGAAGAATACGAATTATTCCTAACTAAATTAGTTCGATCAAAACCGAGTGGGACTATGTATGAGGGTTTACGTAATTTTTCATGACATAAATACAAAGTGCATGAATTAACAATAAAGTAGGTCGTCGATAATATAAGTTTCTTTTCATTTATCCTAATTCTATAATTTTCCTCCAGATTTCTACTCCAGTGGTAATCAACACAGTCATAAAGACTTATAATTCTATTATTTAGTCTTTTTATAAATGGATAAAAATAGAATAATGGGTCAAATATCCAAAGAAGTATCTCGTTTTTGTTTTTACCATAATAATAGGAAATAAATAATATTGTTATTAACTGATTAAGTTTTTCAATAAATTGAAATCTTCTAAATGGAATTATGTATTTAGGAGATATAAAAATTATGTTATTTATTTTCGGATATTTATAATTTTCTCTTTTGAGTATAAAATGGGCATGTGCATGCATGTAGGCAATCACTAGGTTATTTTTATGAAGTGTTAAACAAGTCTGTCGTTGATAATCTGCTGACCAGTCCCAGGGTAGATTAAACGGAATAATAATTAGGTTTTTTTTATTCATAAATTATCTTAATTAATATTTCTTTCATAAATATAAAAACCTATGTATAGGAAAAAGAAAGATAATACTTCCTGATGATTTAAGAATATTGGATAAACTTGAGCGCAAATGAGAAAAATTATAGCTGCCAAGCCAAATTCATTAATGTTGATAAAGTTATTCACCCCATCAATGTGTTTAGAAGTTATAAGACGATTAAATAATAAATAAATATCATCGCGAAAAATAAGATACAAAAAAATTAAAAATAGAAATAAACCAACAATTCCAGTTTCAGCAAATATTTGAAAGAAAAGACTATGTGGATAGGTCGGATCAAAAACGAATTTTTCATAAGGAAAAGCCGTGGCTAAATAATACGGTGACAAATTTAATCCAACTCCAAAAGGAAACAAAAAACCAAGTCTCAAGGCATATTTCATCATGTCTAACCTATATGACGCGCTTCCATAATATGAAAATATCTCAGGAAAAGAAGCAAATCTATTGAAGATATAAGAAATAAGAGGAAATATAATAATCACGACAATAATTATTGCTTTATTAAATAATTTAAGAGTTCTTGCTATATTAAATTTTTTAATATAGAGAACTAATAAAATAAAAATTGCATACAATAAATAAATAGCCCTATTTCCAGCAAATCCCAAAGCAATACTAGCAGTTAATACTGATGTAACCAATATACCTCTTATAAATTTATTTAATTTTATTTTTTTAAATACTAAAATATAAGTAAATAAAACAATATGCATAATTAAATATGTACTTAAAATACTAGGATCATAAAAAATGCCGTTCGTCCGTAACAAGCCTATGTGTTCGGCTGCTTGAATACCAAATTCATTTCCAGAAATATTTACTTCAATATCTTTTCCAAGTGGACCGTTATTTAGTCTTTGCATTAAAACCCAGATAGAATGAAATAAAACAGACGTGGTAAGTATTATGTAGAGATTTTCCAAGTTATTTTTTTTAGCATGAAATGTGATAAATGGTATTAACATAATTAAAAGTAAAATGAAAAGTTGTATAGCTGAAAACAATATTACTTCAGGGAAAACATTGAAAGAAAGTGCCAGTAAGCAAGAAAGTATAAATAATAAAAACACACCTGAGGCCAATACTACTTTGTTTGTCAATACATATTTATTATTCCCTGTGAGTATTTTTCTAAAATGCAAATAATATAAAAGACCTAAAGGTAAAATGGAGATATAAACAGGAAAAAAATAACTTATTTTAAAGATTATATATCTTTGCACTTGTTCTTTAGGAAGCATTAAAATTTCTATTGCTTTCCCTTTTGCAAATGGTAACAAAACAATAAATACAAGAAGTAAACTTTCTTTTAAACGAAAAGTAATCTTATAAACTACCAAAAAATAAACACAGGTAAGTAATAAAAACACTCTATTGTTTGTGCTAAAATATAGACTTACTAAATAAAAGCAAGTTACCAAAAATAATTTATATTCCTTTTTTGAAAATACTTGCAGAAATTTGTAAACGAAGTTTACCTTAATTAAACTTTTTATTTTATTCATGAAAAGTATTATACACAAGATCAAAAGCATTCACTTAAATCCAATTGATCATTTAGTAATTTTTAGTATTGCTATTGTTTTAGGTACGTTTTTATATTTTCGTATCTCAAAAAAAACAGAATGGATAGATGTGAGAATGGTTATTTCAAACGATGAATGGTGGTATGAAGGTCAACCTCCTCAATACTGGTATGTTGATAATATAGAGAGCGGTCAAGTCTCTTATAATGCATTTGGTGAAAAAATTGCTGAAATTATTAATATCGAAAGTTTTGATATAGGTGGATATCGCAGACGTTCCTACGTAGACGTAAAGCTTAAAGGATCATATGACAATACTCGAAAACTCTACTTATATAATTATCAACCTCTTCAAATTGGTAAGCCAATTGATTTAACATTCGGAAAGCACAATGTAAAGGGTTTAGTTACATATATTGATTCTGATGAGATTAACTATTTCACTAAAAAGATTGAAGTTATTCTACTAAGAATAGAACCTTGGGTTGCTGAATCGTATAAAACCGGTATGCAGATGAAAGATTCTCAGAATAGAGTGTTGGCTACTGTTAACTCAATTGACATTAAATTAGCGCGTCAAATATCTTTTTCAGATATTCGTGGTCAGAATATTGAAGTAATAAATCCACAACTGAGAGATGTATCGTTACAGATAACTATTAAGACTTTCAAAAGTAGTGAAACTTTTTATTTCGTGGATCGGGCAGCTATTAAAATAGGCGAAAAAATCTGGTTCCAATTTCCTGAAGCAGTTGTGAGAGATGCGGAAATTACGAAGATTATTGAATAACTGACTTATGGTTTCATTGCTAAGTTGTTGGTAACTACTGCATCATACTTTTTCAAAAACAGATTGTTAAGTGATGATCCGTGATTTTTCTGAATATATTGCGAAGCATTATTTGATAATTTGTTACGCAGTTGTTTACTATTTAGTGCTTCAGCTACCAATTTTGCAAATTCTTTTTCGGTTTTTGCAATCAGTACTTCTTGTTTATCAATTACATGTAATCCTTCGACACCAAGTGGAGTTGTTATAATTGGTAAACCAGAAGCTAATGCGGTCAGGCTCTTGATCCGCATTCCCCCACCCATTCGAAACGGCATCACAAATACTCGAGCATTACGTAAAAACGGCGTTAAAGATTTTTGGTATCCATGTAAAAATAAATTCTTTGGTTTTGGCCAATGTTTTTCGTAATCTGGTTGTCGTTTACCAACAACGTGAAATTCTACATTTGGAACTTGTTTGGTAATATCAGGCAAAATTTGCTTCAGAAACCACTCTACCGCATCTTCATTTGGTGGCCATCCCAAGTTACCGATAAATAAAATATATGGTTTTATATTATCTCTTCGTTTCATAGTCAGCACTGGATAAACAAACGGTTGAGCGCTTACTTTTTTTACTCCAAATAATTTTTGCGTGCGTTTTGATTCAATTTCAGAAATTGTAAATATGTGATCTAATAATGGTAAAGTTTTCCACTCATAGAGATACGTCAGTATCATTTCTATGAGTAAATATAACTTACGAGTCAATTTCCGACTATGCAGTAGTCGAGTCCAGTATAAATAAGCTTCAACATTGTGATGTTCAAGTATCCAAATTTGGTCTTTTTCTTTTGGTAAATACTGTGCAATATTCAGGTGGTCAATGTGTATAATGTCTGGTTTAAAATTATTAATCACTTCCTGAATATAGTTTGCGGCTTCCGGATGTGAGTACTGAAATACATAGTGTGGAATTCCAATTAAAAATTTACGAAGTAAATTAGGGTAATCATCTTTAACTGAAGCCAATATCCGATCGCTATAAAAAACCTTTATTTTGATTCCTAATTTTTCTAATTCACATAATTCTTTTTTACTCGGTTGTTCCTCTGAGACAAATATTGCATAAATTTCAAACTCCTTTGCTAAAGTTTTAATTGTGTTTAACGTTTTTATCTTTCCTCCCCCATCAGGTGGATATGGGTACATTTGACTGAGGAAGAGAATTTTTCGTTTCATTTGTAAATGCTCTTTTACAAAGCAAAGTATACAGGGATTCAAATATTAAAGTAATAGCTAGAGACTGAATAAAAATTACGGGTACGACAATGGGTAAAAAATACCTGTTCCAATTTAATGGTAAAACTGACGTTGTGACAGCTGCAAGGAAGAAACACCAAATTGCAAGAAACCAGTAAGAATTTACTGATTTAGAATGCATTTTACGCGCAAGCACATAAAGACCAAAAATAAAAATTATGATATCCAAAGGAAGTGAACTATTCTTTAGCGAAAAAGTTGTATATGCTCCCCCAGGAAATAAAACTTGTGATACTACCGTGTTTACGCGTTGTTTTACAGTCGTCAGGGCTTCATCTTTCCAGATTTTTTGTTGCAACTTAATTACTGATTGTCTATGTTGCACAAATGTCAAGGTGTTTTTCAATGGAGCTGGCCATATATATGGATTAATTATATAGAAGGTAAAGAAACAACTTAATAAAAAGAACACTATGATTTTCCCACCACGGGTTTTAATTTTAGATAAAAATAAAAGAACTAGTTGTGCTATAAAAATGTGTACGGCTAGGATTGCGTTAAGTTTAGTAGCTACTCCCAGTCCCACTATGATTCCCGTAAACATGCTTAATAAAACCAATTTCAGTTCTCTGAAAGTAACAAAATATAGCCTAAGAAACCTTAAACTTAAGTAAAGCTCTAAAACAAGAAAAAAAAGCAATGGTGCATCGCCCATAGCAGTCAGAGTTGTATTCTGAAATAGAGGGTTATTGTAGAGAGTAAGAACAAGAATCATGCCCAACACTGAACCTCGAAGCATCTTGCCTATGGCAAAACAAATCAGAAGAATTCCCAGAGTGAATATGAAGGCGAGCTTTCTAGCTTCTAGAACAGGTTGGACTTTTGTTTTAATGTCATCGGGCAGTTCATACGTCATTACAGGAAACCTCCGGCCTCTTAGGCCGGGGAGGAATGTAATCTTTTAAGCACAAAAACGAAGGTTGGTGATTTGATAGACTTGATAGAGCATGATCAAACTCACGAGCCATACCGCCTATGATATCACCTATCACTTTACCTTTATTCCCAAATACAGAAGGAGGAAGTTGGTAGGAGCTATCAAAAAGAGGTTGGAAGGGATGATTCGTTTTTGTGCGCAAGTAAACGAGTTTGAAGTTATGGAAATCAATATCCAACCTGATCATGTGCATCTGATTCTGTCCTGCAAGCCTTCGTATTCTCCCTCCGAAGTGATGCAGCTGATCAAAGGTGGAACCAGCAAGAAACTGAAAGAACTGTACCCCGATAGTCCAGAGACTATCTGGACAAATAGCTTTTGGTCTGATGGTTACTTTGTCGGTACCGTAGGCCAAAGAGATCTTAACTCGGTAATTAATTATGTTCGGAATCAGTAACATAGGTAACGAAACCGCGGGCTCTTAGCCCGCGGAGGGCTCATAT
>Ga0209542_10001693_pt1 | contig 51272 bp, 43 predicted proteins | sample RifCSPhighO2_01_FD_184028 | JGI IMG/M metagenome (GOLD analysis project Ga0209542, IMG submission 184028) | Soil microbial communities from Rifle, Colorado - Rifle CSP2_plank highO2_0.1 (SPAdes) (version 2) | ecosystem: Environmental > Terrestrial > Deep subsurface > Rock core/Sediment ...
AATTACGTGAAGCTCTCGGAGAAAGAACGAATAGAATGCATTGCTCCGCACAATGCATAGGGACCCCCTCCCCTAACCCCTCCCCTTTGGGAGGGGAACTTCTTTACCTTAAAATACAGAGGGACCCCCTTCCCTAACCCCTCCCCTTTGGGAGGGGAACTTCTTTACCTTAAAATACAGAGGGACCCCCTTCCCTAACCCCTCCCCTTTGGGAGGGGAACTTCTTAATCGTCATCTTCCGTGTCCTTTTCCATTTCTTCCCGTTCCTTTTCGCGATGTTCGAGGAGTTTTTTTCCTACAATCGATGCCACGGCGCCGCCGATGATGAGACCGGCGATGATTCGGCGCAGGGGTTTTTTGCACTCCCGTTCTTTTTTGCGATGCCAGAAGAACATGTTTAGGAAAGAAAAAACGTATTACCAGGAAAGAACATTGTAGCTTTTCAGATGCATGAGAATGGTCTCCTCCACTTCCTGAAGTTTTTTGGTGGAGCGTGCTTCAGCGCAGATGGAAATACAGGGTGAAGTATTGCTCTGACGAATGCCCGCCCATGCGCCGTCGCCAAAATCGATGCGCACCCCGTCGAGCGTGTTGACAAGATGGTTTTTGAGAAAGTGCCGCTTCACTTTTTCAATAATCTGTGCTTTCTCTTCATCCGGGCAGGCCGGTCGTCGTTCTTCTGCCTGATAGACCGGAGGAAATTCTTGCAAGAGAGCCGAGAGGGATATGTTCTTTTTTTGCAGAATCGTGAGGATGCGAAGCGCTGCCACAAGTGCGTCGTCGAAGAGGAAGTAGTTTTCCCCGCAAAAAAAATGGCCGGATTGTTCTCCTCCAAGCAGTGCACCGTGTTCTTCCAAGGCGTGTTCGACAGAGGGGTGACCGACTTTCGTCATCACGGGAGCACCTCCCCATGCGCGGATTTCTGTTTCCAATATCGAGGAATTACTCACCGTGAAGACGACGGGTTTTCCCGGAAGACGTTCCAGATGATCCTTCGCAAGCAGCAGCAGAATATGATCGGCACTGACGATGTTTCCTCGGTCATCTACAATGCCGAGTCGATCCCCATCGCCGTCAAAGGCGAGACCGAGCGTGCACTTCTTCTCTTGTACCAAATCTTGCAATTCTTTCAACGTCTCCCGCTTACTGGGATCGGCCGGATGATTGGGAAAAGTACCATCGGGTTCTGCATACAAAGCATGTATCTCACATCCGATGCTTTGTAGCACGGAACCGTAACACGGTCCGGCCACGCTGTTTCCGTAGTCGACGGCAACAGTCATCTCCTTTCCGCAGGATGAGAATACTTTCGTGAGGTGCTCTCTGTATGGGGTAATCGCATCATAGGATTCTTCCATTCCTTCTCCATGCAGAAAGCCACCGATTTCGATGCGCCTTTTTAGGTTCTGAATATCGTCTCCCGAAAAAGAATGCGCATGTGCTGTCGTAAGCTTGAGTCCATTATCTTCCGCGGGATTGTGACTTGCGGTCACCTGTACCCCGCCGTCGAAGTTTTGTGTACATACGGTGAAGTAATTCACCGGACTCGGGGTCTCGCCAATCGTCGTGACAGAACAGCCGGTGGAAAGCAGTCCCTCGATGACGGCACGCTCAAACAAGTGGCCATGCGTGCGTGCATCGCGGCCGACGCAGATTCTGGGATGGTCCTTGCCGGTACGTTCGCGGAGAATGGATCCGAAGGCGCAAGCGATCAGTCGGCAGACGTCTTCAGTGAGTTTCTCATGTGCTTTTCCGCGTATATCGTAGGCACGGAAGATTTGGGGATCAATAAGGCTCATACGAGGCAAAAAGTATAGTGCAAAGACTATCAGACGTGGAGTCTGAACACAATAGTTATTCAAAGTATTCAGGACGCGCACGAAGGCTCGTGCGCTGGGGGATGAAATGATCATTTACCTTCATGGCATCATTCGCTTGCGCTCTCTATGCATCGATGCGTCCAGCGTACGATCCTTCGTGCGCTGGAGGATGGTGAGAAGAGCGTCCAGCGTACGATCCTTCGTGCGCTGAAGTACGATCCTTCGTGCGCTGGAACAAGAGAAATCAACTACACCCCCATGACTTTAGTCGTGGGAGTATGTCAGAAGACTCCGATCACAAACCGCATAATAGCGAAGCTGGTCATCATGATCATGAGACCGATGATGGATTTGATGAGAATATTTTTCGCTTTGCTTGCCTGTTCCGCATTCCCGAAGTTCAGGATCATCGTGATGCCGGCAAATATGATGAATGCCGCGGCAACAGCGGCGGAAAAAACAATAAGTCCGTTGACGATGGAAAGCGCTTTATCAATGACGGGCGCGGTTTTTGGTCCAACCGGTATTTTCCCCAATTGAATACCGAATGTTTGCAGAATCACTTGTTTGGAGCCGATCAGAATGACGCCGAAAATGACGGCAAAGACCGTGCGTTTGAGTTGGACGAGACCTTCTTCCTTTCCGTAACTTGTGACAGAAACGATGCCGCTTACGAGAATCGTGACGACGGCAAGGATGCCGATGATGAACGTGAACCAATCGAGAATACCGCTCACTTCCGTAACGAGAATGGCCGCACCCTTGGCGCCCTGTATTGCTTTACCGGCCTTTTCATTCAGTCCGCCATAGAATGCATCGGTGAGAGGATTCACCAGATAGGTAAGCATCAGTGCGGTGATTGTTCCGGCAATAATCTTTTTGGCGTTCGCGAGTTTTTCATCATCTTGACTATTGACGAGTCGAACGCCGTAACGAACGAGAACCAATGTTGCGACAACAGAAACGATCCAGCGGAGTTTGGCAATGAGCTCTGTAACGAGCTTGATCAAACACTCTGCTCCGGTACATTTGATATCGTATAATTTCCCCTTGCCGATTTCATCGATGACGTCGGCCGGATTCTGACCAAGAGCCGTTTGTGAAAAGGAGAAGAGTGCAAAGGAGAAGAGTGCAATGATCAGGCACGAGAGAAGGGCAATGCGTTTCATCGTATTAGAGGAAGAGATTGACAATGGCATAGGAACAGATGACGACGGCAGAGGAAACAATTGCGGTGATCATCAGTTTTTTCCCCTTTTCCACTGTTTCCGGATTCACGGCAATCAGGATCAGCATACCGGCGGCGACGAAGGCAATCACGGTGAGAATGCCGAAAATTTCGATGAGGAAATTTGCCATGCCCAAAACTTCATCTCCGATGATGGTGCTTTTGCCTCCACCCTTCTGCAGAGTATCGCCTGTGACAGCTTTGATCAGCTGATCTGCAAGGAGCACGACGACCACACCCATGAGTCCGTTAAAAAATTTCTTCTTCTGTTTATCAATTTCTCCTTCCTGTCCCTGCAGCGCGATCATGCGTGAACCTTGAAAGACAATGTTGAATGCGAGTGCGACGCCGAGGGCGATTTTGAAATATTCGATGATATCTTTCAGACCTCCTTCACCCTTTTTACCAATAATTATTTTGGGGTCAATGAGTTTGTCTCCTTGATTCGTGAATGCTTGCGTGAGCAACACCGCGCCTGCGACGATGGCGCAACCTGTGATTGCTTGAAAGTATGCAGTCTTGGATTCGGTAAGCACATTCTCATCATCCGAGAAGATAATCATTTGCACGCCGTAGAAAAAGAACATGCCGAGTGCGATTGCCACAAAGGCAATCATGAGAAATTGCGGTGTTGCCGCCGCCCCCTTTCCGGTAAAGAAGATTTTTTCTTGGACAAGTTCGCGCAATCCGGTTATGCCTTGGCCAAATACCTTTTTACATGAACCTTCATCATCCAGAATACAGATATCGTCTATTTTGGGATTGGCGCCCAGTGCAATCTCTGTGAAAATGAGGGGGGCTGCGGAAGCGGTGATGCCAAGGAGAACAGAAACAAAAATGCGACGCATCAAGGAATTATAGCAAAATATGTGGTTTTTGTGAACAATTCCTTGCCATTTCTCCTTATTTTCTTACAATATATGCACTATGCAATCACAAGGACCATTTTCTCCTTCTACGAGTCGGCCCATCACGTTAAGTGCTGCAGCAGAAGGGCAGGTATATCTTCTATTCGCTTTGGCGATGGGATTGACTGTTTTGGGATTATTATTTGGAATAACATTTGCACTGCCGCTTCTCACGAGCGGTTTTCATTTTGTCATCCTCATTTCCGAGCTCGCCATTATTTTTACAGCACGTTTGTGGATGGAGAAGTCCCCTTTGAATTATCTGCTTTTCGGCCTCTTTCCGATCCTTTCGGGGCTGATGATTGCACCTTACATCATGTATGTTCTCACCGGATACGCCAATGGAGGACCGATTCTGATGAATGCGTTTGCCGCAACGGCCTGTATGGCAGCAGGGGCAGGGGTCTTTGCAAAGACGACGAAGTGGAATCTTGGGGTGATGGGCAAAGCCCTTTTCTTTGCTCTGATCGGTCTGATCTTCATGGGGATTTTGCAGATCTTCATTCCGGGACTGCGGGGCGGTGCGACCGAAATGTTTCTCTCCGGCGCCGGAGTCGTGATTTTTGCTCTTTTTACGGCTTATGATATCCAGAGAGTCAGTTCTATGGCCCGTCTTGGAGCCAACCCGTTTATGCTTGCATTAAGTTTATATCTGGATATCTTCAACCTTTTCTTATACATCCTGCGATTCATGCTCGCCATTTCCGGGCAGCGCAGATGATATTCCATACCCTATAATTTTATCCCATGGCCAAGCGTCCCACACCAAAGAAACGGCGGTCCAAGAAGCGCGTGCGCCAGCAGCGTTCTGCATATATGGGCAAGCAAATTCGACGTTTGAAGGGGCTCCAAAATTCTCCCTATGCAACTATTGCAGAGAAAAAGGGCGGAGGAGGAGAAGTGACGAAGATTAAAGCCTGATCCCATGGCTCGACGCCGCCATCTTTCACGTATTGCTGTTCTTCAAACACTCTTTGAGTGGGAACGGCGCGAAGGGACCGATGTTTCCGCATCACTGCAAAGCAATACCAAAGATCTTGGGGATATCGATAAAGAATTTGCGGAGGATATTTTACGCGGAGTGATCGAGAAAAAAACAGAACTGTGGGATCTTATGAAGAAACATGCACCGCAGTGGTCTCCGGATCGCATGGATCCGATTTCACGATGTTTGCTTCTGATCGGCACCTATGAACTGGAGTATGCTCATGATGCTCCGCCTGCTGTCGTCATTAACGAAGCGATTGAAATTGCCAAGGAATATGCGACAGATGAGAGCGGGAAATTTGTGAATGGGGTTCTGAACGCGATCGCGCATAGGAAAAAGTGATATACTTGTCTCATGGTCAGTCCTCCAAAATCCTTCACAGAACTTGAGAATGCCATTGCTGTGCGGTTTCGGGATAAAGAATTGCTGGCGCAATCACTGACACACAGGAGTTCCGTCAGGCGGTCCAAGACGAATGGCCACAATGAACGATTGGAATTCCTCGGTGATGCGGTGCTGGAACTCGTCACAACGGATTATCTTTTTCGGCTTTCGGATCGTCCCGAAGGCGAACTCACCAATTGGCGTTCCGCTCTCGTACAGCGCGAAAATCTTGCCAATGTTGCGCATGAAATCGAGCTTGGGGATTATCTTTTTTTAAGTCGTGGCGAGCAGGCGGGAGGTGGCAGAAGTCGCGATTCAAATCTGGCGAATGCACTTGAGGCATTGATTGGCGCGATCTACATCGATAGGGGATTTGCCGTTGCCAAGGATTTTTGCGAGCGATTTATTATTGCCCGCTTGGCGACGCTTCTTGCCTCCGGAAAACATCGTGACGAAAAGAGTCTTTTTCAAGAACATGCACAGGAGCAGCTCGGCGTCACCCCGCGCTATGAGGTTTTACATGCCGTCGGCCCTGATCACGATAAACAATTCACCTGTGCGGTTTTTCTTGGAGAAGAAAAAGTGGCCGAGGGCGTTGGCAATAGCAAACAGAAAGCGGAGCAGGCGGCGGCAAAAGAGGGTTTACTGCTCAAGAAATGGAAGCAGTAGGCGTTTTCCATTGTATCTCATGGCAGAGGATCGCGCCGAGGATCAATGATCCTCCGATGGTCGTTGCCCATGTCATCTGTTCTCCAAGAATGAACATCGGAAAGAGGACGCCGCCGATGTTTTCCGATAAACCAACGAAAGCCGCAAGAATGCCTCCTCTTTTCTGAATCAGAAAAAACCAGAGCACAAAGAGAATCGCCGTTGAGAAGACCGAAAGGAGAAGCGCCGAGAGGATGCTTCCCATCCAATATGCGCTTCCATTGGAAAGATTTGGTGGAAAAAGCACAAGAACAGGGAGGAAAATCACCGAAGAACTTAAAAAGGATCCGTATGCGATCGTGAAACCATCCAGTCGTTTATCATATTTTTGAGCAAGTATGGCGCCGACGGAATAGAGCCCCCATCCTGCACCGGCAAGAAGAACGAGTATGTCTCCGAGAAAATGTACTCTGCCAATAGACGACAGATCGCCTCCTTGCGTAATGAGAATATAGGTTCCAACGAGAGCAATACCAAAAAGAATGATGCTCTTTTTTCCCATACGTAGAGCGAGAAAGAGTGTGGCAAAGAGCACCATGAAGAGCGGGCTTAAATTAAAAAGAAGATCGTATTGAATGGCAGTGGTTTTTTCGAGTCCCAAAAAACCAAGAATCATTCCTCCACCAACGCCTATCAAGGCGAGCGCCATAAACCACTTTCGACGTTCCCATACGATCTGAAATGTTTCGGCAAGAGAGCCGCGCATATATAAAAAAACACTCAAGAAAAGCATCGACACCACGACGCGAAAAGCAATGAGAGTGATCGGTTCAAATACGGGCATTGCCAATTTTCCGAGCACGCCGATTGCTCCGCCCGCAATGGCAATATAGAGCACAACAAAGATTGTTTTTGCATCCACGAAAGGATCATACCCCTTTGAATGCATTCTTAATGCATCTGTACTTCAATATCCACGCCACTGGGCAGGCTTAAATTCTGTAAACTCTCCACCGTCTTGAAAGTGGTGTCTGTGAGATCGACCAGGCGTCGGTGGATCCGCATTTCGTACTGGTCACGCGAGTTTTTGTGCACGAATGTGGACTTGTTGACGGTGAACTTTTTGAGGATAGTCGGAAGCGGCAAAGGACCGTGAATGACGGCGCCGCTGCGCTCGGCAGTTTCGACAATTTTCGCCACAGCTTCATCGAGCACATGATAATCAAAAGCCTTCAGTTTAATGCGAATTCTGCTGATCGCAGCTTCTTTGGTCTTTTTCTTTTCCTCTTTTTCGGAAGACGAGACAGCGTCCTTCGTCTTGGCAGCGGTCTTCTTCTTTTTTGGAGCAGCTTTTGCCTTCTTGGGATCTTTTTTGTCGATCATAAGAGGAAAGAAAAGAACAGAAGGAAGAGATGCGGAAGTAATTACTTCAGCACCTTTGTTACAACGCCCGCACCGACGGTGCGGCCACCTTCACGGATTGCAAAACGGGTTCCTTCATCGAGAGCAATAGGTGCACCGAACTTGACTACGAACTTCACATTATCGCCTGGCATCACCATTTCCACGTTTTCAGGAAGAGTCACTTCTCCGGTCACATCGGTCGTTCGGATATAAAATTGCGGCTTATATCCTTTGAAGAAAGGCGTGTGGCGACCGCCTTCCTCTTTGGTCAGCACATAGACTTCCGATTCAAACTCTGTGTGCGGAGTGATGGAACCGGGCTTGGCGATTACTTGCCCGCGTTCAATTTGTTCACGTTCAAGGCCGCGCAAGAGTAGACCAACGTTGTCTCCCGCCAAGCCTTCATCGAGAAGCTTGTGAAACATTTCCACTCCCGTTACCACGGTCTTCTGTGTTTCCTTGATACCGATAACTTCCACTTCTTCGTTCACTTTCACTTTTCCTTGCTCAATGCGTCCCGTTGCAACCGTACCGCGTCCCTTGATGGAAAATACGTCTTCCACAGACATAAGAAAAGGTTTGTCCAGTTCACGCACAGGATCAGGAATATGGGTATCAAGTGCAGAAAGAAGCTCTTTAAGATGCTCGATTTCTCCGGCATCTCCTTCAAGCGCTTTGAGAGCAGATCCTTTGATCATAGGCGTCGTGTCACCGGGGAATTCATATTTGTTCAGAAGTTCCCGTACCTCAACTTCCACGAGCTCAAGGAGTTCGGGATCCTTCACCATGTCGATCTTGTTGAGGAAGACTACGATATAGGGCACGTTGACCTGACGAGCGAGGAGAATGTGCTCACGAGTCTGCGGCATCGGGCCGTCTGCCGCTGATACGACGAGAATCGCGCCATCCATCTGGGCGGCTCCGGTAATCATATTCTTCACGTAATCGGCGTGTCCGGGACAGTCGACGTGCGCATAGTGGCGTTTATCGGATTCATATTCCACGTGTGAAGTATTGATGGTGATACCGCGTTCCTTCTCTTCAGGCGCGCAGTCGATCTTTGCATAGTCTTTTTTTTCCCCTTCCGGTGAAAAATTCATCGACAATGCTGCCGTGAGAGTCGTTTTTCCGTGGTCAACGTGTCCGATGGTTCCGACGTTGACGTGCGTCTTGGACCGGTCGAATTTTTTATCTGCCATACCAGAAAAGGGGAAGAGAAAGAAAAATTAAACCAAAAGCTTTAAGAGTCTAGAGAATCCTGCTATCCAGTCAAGCAGATGTACATAAGGAAATCGGGGGAGGCGACAGATGTCCGTGGACTGATGATAGAATAAAGAAGATGAAGCTGCAGGAAAGAATACGGGTTTTTATTCAAGAGATCTGGCGATGGTATGGTCGAAATAAGCGGCAATTACCCTGGAGGGATCTCGACATCGAGGATACTGCACAGCGAGCCTATCGGGTGATGGTCTCGGAGATTATGCTCCAGCAGACGCAGGTTTCCCGTGTGATTGTCATGTATAAGAGATTTCTGGAGCAATTTCCGTATCTGGAAGATTTGGCGCAGGCATCAAATCGCGAGGTCATTCTCGCATGGAGGGGTTTAGGTTATAATAGCAGAGCTTTGAGGTTGCGAGATGCGGCAAAACATATCTGCAATAAAAGTCCCAATGCTCAAAACACACAGCAAAAGGTGAATTTTCCGCAGGAGATGAACGAACTTATGTTCATTTCCGGCATCGGCCACTATACAGCTGCCGCCATCCGAAATTTTGCCTTTCATATTCCCACTCCGTGTCTTGATACCAATATACGTCGGATTCTCCATCGCACGTTCGTCGGTCCGGAAAACTCTGATGGAAGATGGAAGAAGGATGATGAATATTTATTAAAACTAGCTAGCGAAGTCTTGACGGTGGCAATTACCGTGTTTGATGAATTGCCGCGAAGGCAGGCTTTGCCTGCCTGGAGCGGCTCACTCGCGTCTTCCGAGTGGCATGCTGCTCTGATGGACTTCGGCTCCCTTGTCCAAACCAAGCGCAATCCCCGGTGGGAGGAGTGCCCTTTAACTGCAGCCGGGATTATGAAAGCCACTTCAAAAAATTTTCCCGAGGTGCATCTTCCTACCGTCTACCAACCCGTTTCGCCAACAATCGTCGCCTTCGGCCATCGTAGTTCTAGCGAAGTGGACTCCGGGACTTCGACCGAAAAGAGGCGAGGGGTGAGCCTGCAACCTCGCGAACCAGGTCGTCTTGTTGGCTCGCGACATGTCCCAAATCGCATTTTTCGCGGACGGATTGTCGAAATGCTTCGGGATTGCGAAAATGGACTCACTCTCGGACAGATCGGAAAGGAAATTTGTATCGATTGGTGCTCTACTGTAGAACAAAAAACGTGGCTGCATGATCGATTGACGTCTTTGAAGAAAGATCGGCTTTTGATGCAGAGGCACGGAAAGTTTTTTCTGTAGACGTACACTCTGTAGACGTAAACCGCTCTGCATCATACGTACATCGAGACACATCATACCTAAACCGCTCTGCATCGAAAAAAAGCTTACAGGAGAACACACCATGATCACCGTATGTACAATGTGTAAAAATGAACGTACACATCAATTAATCAATTAATTGATGTTCAAATTTTGTATTCAAATATTTTAGCAACACATAATAAAAAATTACATTCAGTACCGTCCTATTAAAATTTCCTGACAGAACCCTGCGGCGGCACCCCTTCCCTCGCAAGGCACCGCTCCCTTGCTTGCCGGCCATCTTGTCCCTCGTAGCCTTGGCGAAGTGTGAAGCTTTAGAGACGGCTGGAGGGAGGGGTGCCTCTCCGCCTACTGCCGTATGCGCAGAGTTGTACTGAAGAATGTGTATGGGACGGCGCTGACTTATAGTATTTCTCCGGTGCCGATACTTCCTGTTTCAGTATTCGTGCTTCCCGTGCCGCTCCCTGTTCCAGTGTGTATGCTTCCCGTGCCGGTCGTACTTCCAGTCGGAACGATGATATTTCCCGAAGCAGCATGGAGAATCACGTTCTTCGATGCGGGTTCGTGAGGAATTTTGACGAGGTCAGGAAGCTCTGGAGGTTTCCACCAAGGCAGGCCTCTTTTTTGGTCCGGTTGGTGGAAGAGTGTATAGAGTGCGACGGCAAATTCATTTCGTGAAAGTGGACGATGTGGTTCGAGATAGGGAAGACGATTGGGAAAGAGATCATAGTGCCATGCGCTGCCTGCATATTCTTTATACCATGCACTTTGCGGTATATCGTGATAGCCGTGGAGCCAGTTTTTTTCCAGATGAAATGTTCGACCGAGCATCGCGAGAAACTCGGCGGTGTTCACGTGTTTTCGCGGTTCAAATCGCGCCTCGGTTTGACTGCTGTACGTTCCGCGAACGATTTTGCGAAATGCGGCGGTAACAACATACGGTGTGTACCATTCCCCTTCAGCGATGTCCGTGAACATGCCGTTATTCATCGTGTGTGTCACAGGGATGAATCCCGCGAGAATCATCATTTTTACCGCTTGTACCCGATTGACCTGTTCATATCCGCGAAATGTTCCATCAGGAAATCCGTTGATGATTCCGCGGGATGCAAGAAAGTGAATGGCAATGCCTTCCTGCGACAACCAGTCTACATCGGAATAGGGGAGTGCGCTTGCCTGTAGAGATGATCGTTTGTGAGAAACAAGAGCGATGCTGATGACGGCAAAAAGAACACATACGGCAAAAATATGGGTTATGCCGACGATATTTTTCATAACGGGAATCATACCTCTACTTCGCCATTTCTTCCACACGCTTCTCCCGAATCACGTTGACCTTAATCACACCAGGATAGGTCAGTTTCTCCTCGATCCCTTTGGCGATATCTTTGGCAAGCGTACGTTGTTTCAGATCATCAATCGCTTCGGTATTCACATAGACGCGAATTTCGCGACCGGCGGAGACGGCAAACGCACGTTCGACGCCTTCAAAGCTCCTCGCAAGATCTTCCAATTCCTTCAGTCGACGGAAATAATCCTCGATAGATTCGCGGCGAGCGCCCGGACGCGCTCCGGAAATCGCATCGGCGGCGGCGACGACGAAAGCTTCGGGGGTTTCGATGGGAATATTTTCGTGATGCGCGGCAACACAGTGAATGACTTCGGGGCGAATTTTAAAGCGCTTACAGATTTGCACGCCGATATCGACGTGTGTACCCGCGACTTCGTGGTCAAGCGCTTTTCCGACATCATGCAAGAGACAACCTTCGACAACTGTCATCACATCGGCGCCGATTTCTTCGGCAATCATACGGCCAAGATGCGCCATTTCCACCGAGTGCTTGAGGATGTTCTGTCCGTAACTCGTGCGGAATCGCAGTCGACCGATAATCTTGAGGAAATCCTGGGAATATCCCGTGATCCCAAGCTCATCCGTCGCGCGTTTTCCAAATTCCAGCATCATCTTTCCCACATGTTCTTTCATTTTCTTCACGACTTCTTCAATGCGTGCGGGTTGTATGCGTCCATCCTGAATCAGTTTTTCCATTGCGAGCTTTGCAACATATCGGCGCGCAAGATCAAAACCGGAGAGGACGATTGCACCGGGTGTGTCATCGATGATCACGTCGATACCCGTTGCTTGTTCAAACGCATTGATGTTGCGTCCCTCTTTTCCGATGATTTTTCCCTTCACATCATCCGATGGCAGTTCCACGATGGTTGCCGTGGATTCTGATGCGACTTCGGATGCATATCGTTGCATCGCTTGCGTCATCAGATCACGTGCGCGATCCTCTGCTTCTTCTTCCATCGTGGTCTTGAGAAGGTCGATTTGTTTGGCAAAATGGGGCGAGAATTCCTCTTTCAGTTCTTTCCAAATTTCTTCCTTCGCTTCCTCCGCGCTTAAACCCGCGACTTTCTGCAGTGCTTCACGATGCTTTTGCCGTGCCTCCGATAGCTCCTGTTTCATTTCTCTCATCTCTTCCTGCATCTGTGTCACCTTATTACGCTGCGTTTCGAGTTCCTGTGTTTTTTCATCGAGCGAACGCTCTTTTTCTTCGAGGCGTGCTTCCTGATTAAAGAGTTTTGCAGTCAACTCATTCGCCTGCAATTTTGCTTCCGACAAAATTTCTTTCGCACTCGCGCGCGCTTCTATTTCGGCAGCTTTGATTTTGCCTTGCCCTTCGGCGATCTGAATATTGAGCTTCTCAAGAAATCCTTCCTGCTTTCGGATTTCTTCCTGAAGCGATTTTGGAATACGTTTCTTTGATGCGAAGAGAGCGTAACCGGCGAGAAGGCCGACTGCGCAACCGATGGCGATAAGGAGAAATGGAGACATGGGAGAGAAGGGGAGAATCGATAGTAAAGGAACCAGCATTCAAAAGAGCCTGCATTGTGATACAGAGCACAGAAGGCCATTGGCGGAACATGCATATCATACGTGCGGGAGAAGCATACTCCACTCCTGCGAAAGAATCGAGATTGAATATTTCTTTGGTCCAAAACACAAAATATTGTGATCATAAGGCGAAAATGACTTGCCAAATAATAAAAGGTGTTTTCCAGAAACCTTCTCGGAAGAAAGGTGCATGATAAGGTGCTGAACCTTTTATGTTGTATACATATTCCTTTGTTGTTTTTTGTCTTTTCCCACAGATTGTTTGGGCAAATGCATCAACTGTTGTGATCAGCGAGCTTCTGTGGATGGGGTCCGATCTTTCGACGGCGGATGAATGGTTTGAATTGGCAAATACAGGAAGCGAGCTTATGAATATCGGCGGATGGAAAGTTACCACACACAACGGAAGCGGTGAGGAGGCGGATATGATCGTTTTTCCAATGGAAACCACAATTGCACCCGGAGATGTTCTCGTTGTGAGTAATTACGGGGCGAGTGAGTCTCGGCTTGCCGAAGAGCCGGATTTTGTGACGACATCCGTTTTGCTTCCCAATACGAAATTGCTTGTGCGGTTCTATGATGCAGATGGCAATCTTGTGGATGAAGTGGATGATGGTGTCGGCGTGCCGTTTGCAGGACGTAATGAGAGCGGTGATACGGGAATAAAAGCGAGCATGGAACGCATTGATTTGTCTGGTGCCGGAAATATCAAAGATCATTGGAAAACTGCAGAAGTAAGCAGGGGATTTGATGATGGTGCGCCGATAATGGGAACGCCGGGCTTCTTGTTCTCGTCTTCATCTTCATCTTCCTCCTCCTCTTCATCTTCCTCCTCCTCTTCATCTTCCTCCTCCTCCTCATCTTCTTCCTCATCATCTTCTTCCTCCTCTTCTTCCTCCTCCTCCTCATCTTCTTCTTCTTCCTCCTCCTCCTCCTCTTCCTCTTCTTCTTCTTCATCTTCCTCATCATCATCATCTTCTTCTTCTTTCTTATCATCTTCCTCCTTATCTTCTTGCACTTCACCAGAGGCGAAGATTCACATTCAATCCGGAGAGCCGGAAGGAGAGGAAAAGGTGACGATAAATCTTCAGGCAATTATTGAAGAAGGGTCATTATCCTCGGCATCATGCAGTTGGGATTATGGTGATGGGTATAACAGTACCAGCTGCAATCCCCATTCACATACATTTCACAAGATTGGCCAATACGAGATTGTTCTCACCATAACGGATCAGTGTGGTAAAGTACTCATACGAACGCTTGATGTTATTGTGCATGGAGAAAAAGGATCCTCATCGAGTGCGAGTGAAACAGTACAGAATAGCGGAGGGAGCACGGCATGTACGCCGTCCGTTTTTTCCGGGATTATTATCACCAGATTTTTGCCGAATCCAAGTGGTAATCAATATCAGGAAGAATGGATTGAGGTGCAGAATATGATGAACGTTCCTGCAGATGTATGTGGTTGGTTTCTAGATGATAGTGAAGGAGGAAGTACACCTTTTTCCCTCGATGGATTTACCTTATTTCCACAGGAAAAGCGCGTATTCAAAAGTCAGCAAACACATATTGCTCTCAATAATGACAGTGATGAAGTTCGCCTTTTGGCTCCACAGAGATTTTCGGGACCGACGGTGTATGGAAAAATACAGTACCGTGGCGCAAAAAAAGATCAGGTATATGTGGCGATTTTCGCATTTGCCGACGTGGGAAACACAGTAACAGTCACGAGGATCATTGATGGAGATACTCTTGAAGGAACACTCCATGAATATACACTGCCCATTCGACTTATTGGAATTGATGCTGCGGAAATGAAAAACCGATCCGGTATCGAAAATTCTGAAGGAATATATGCAAAGAATTTCCTTACAGCCCTTTTAGAAAATAAAAATGTTGAACTATTATTTGATACAAATATGTATGATATATACGGTAGAATTCTTGCGTATGTCCATATTGATGGAAAAGATGTGGGAAAAATTCTTCTGGAAGAAGGATTGGCAGAAGTCTACACGAAGTTTTCTTTTTTAAGAGCACAGGAATATGAAGAGGTGAGCGGGAAGGGAACAAGTAAAAAACTGCAGGGTGCCAGAGAAAGCGGATCGCCCAAAGTGATAAACAAGGAGGCCAATGTTTCTTCCTCTTCTTCCTCTTCTTCCTCTTCCTCCTCTTCCTCCTCTTCCTCCTCTTCCTCCTCTTCTTCCTCCTCTTCTTCCTCCTCCTCTTCTTCCTCCTCTTCTTCCTCCTCCTCCTCTTCTTCCTCCTCTTCTTCTTCCTCTTTTTCATCTTCATCTTCATCTTCATTCGCTATCACGTATAATCAGACCCCTTTTCGTTCGCGTTACAGAAATCGGCTTTCGGGGAATATTTCGCATGATGTGACTCTGAATCAACTGGAAGGAGTGATGTCTTTTGAAAAGAAAGAACATCAGGAAGACACCGTTCTTTTCGAGTGGGAGTTTACAGTGCTCTCATTTCTCTTTATTGTCGGTTTGGATAGTCTTTGGCGATTGATTAAATGGATGTGAAGTTCACAGGGAAACCAAGGTTTCCCTGTGAACCCCTTCCTTCGAAGAGTGGCTACAGCCAGGCAAAGCCTGCCTTCGCCACATTCTTTTAAATTTCCTTGTTCTTTGAACCAAAAAATAGTCCAGTCGTATACCATTTTTAAGAAGAGTCAAGTGCGCTTCAACATGGCCGTACTGATACAATGAGAATGTAAAAGATTTTTTCTTCTCATCAAGATATGACAATGACATACGGCATCATCGAAATCCTTCATCCACAGACATTAAAAGATGCAACAGACACTCTGGAAACGCGCATAAAACATGTACAAGATATTCTGGATGAAGAAGGATTGGTGATGTCGGAAAAAGAAGCGCGAGGAGATAAAATCCGCTTCGAAGGACCGAAAGATGCACTGATCAAAGTGCTCAAACAACTCATTCACGACAATATTCTCCATAGACTCGAAATCGAGAATTTGCATTCTGTACACGAGAGTGAAATGGGGTCGGATGGAGGATGATGAAGGGAATGTTCTGCATATTCTATGTCCACCCCCACTTTTACCACCCGGTGTCTTAAAAACGAACGTGTTGCCAACAATGTGTATGAGATGCTCTTTGAAAAGCCGCAAGGATTTACGTTCATCCCTGGGCAGTTTGTACTCTTTCAGGTTCCTCTTGTGGATGATCGCAGCGATGTTCAGCCGCGCGCGTATTCGCTGGCATCAACCCCCGATGAGGAGCATTTGCTCTTTGTCATGAGCTTAAAACCCAAAGGACGTTCCAGTCGATGGATCGAAGAGGTATTGCGAGAAGGAATCGAGATGCAGTTTCAGGGACCGTTCGGATTCTTTTTACTTGATCAAAACACGCCAAAGAATTATCTCTTCATTTGTACAGGAGCAGGCATTAGCCCATTTCGTTCCCAGATCATCACTGCACTACGTGAAGGAGACACACGCCGTATAGATCTCATCTTCGGCGTACGCAGCGAAGAGGATCTCTTTTGGCAGAAGGAACTTGAAGAATATACGAAGAACTATAACAACTTCTTTCTCCATCTCGCTTTAAGCAATCCTTCAGAGAACTGGAAAGGACATCGTGGCCATGTGCAAACGCTCATTCCCCAAATTGTGCAGGATTTTTCCCATAAAAACGTCTACATCTGCGGCAATCCCGATATGACGACAGAGCTCAAGAAGATGTGCTTGGAGGAGTGGAATGTGCAAAAAGAGGATTTGCACGTGGAGGGGTATATATAGGTGATAGATGAGAGGTTTTAGGTGATAGGTGACAGGTGATAGCACTCAAAAATTCATCAAATAAATAATTTGCGTCTTCTGGACCCGGCGTTGCTTCGGGATGAAACTGGACGGCAAAAAATCTTCCCGATGTATGAGAAATACCTTCCACGGTTTCATCATTGGCATTACGAAAAAAAACATGCCAGTCTGCAGGAAGAGAATGTTCATCGACAGCAAATCCGTGATTCTGACTCGTTATGATACAACTTTGCTGTGAAGGCAGACCACCCACACATAGACACGGCTGATTCGCTCCTCGATGGCCGTATTTTAATTTGTACGTATCCCCCCCAATCGCCAGAGCCATCAGTTGTATTCCAAGACAAATACCAAATGTAGGAATATCTTTCTCTAGGGCTAAACTGATATTTTTTATCGTTTCTGTACACATTTTTGGATCACCAGGACCGTTGCTGATACATACTCCATCAATTTCTCCATCATACGAATCCATATCAAAATTCCATGGGACGCGCACGACCCGCACGCCGCGCTTGAGAAAACTACGAATGATGTTACGTTTCATACCACAGTCATAGGCAAGAATTGTTGTCTCTCTGCCCAAAAGAGGCTCGTAGACGATCACTTCTTTGCAACTCACTTCTTCTACGAGATTTCGCTCGTTTGGATCGTCAATGTTCAATTCCGTATTACTTGCGATCTGAACAATGCGGCCAAGCATCACTCCTTCCTCCCGCAATCTCTTCGTCAACGCCCGCGTATCGACTCCGGTGATCCCTGGAATATTGTATTTCAAAAGCCATCGATGAAGTGAGCTCGTAGCAGTATGATGGCTATAGTGATCGCTCGCCTGTGCAACGATGACGCCACGCACATGAAGTGCTTCACTCTCCAGATACTTTGAAAAACCCCACTCATTGAGTTCTTCACTTGGCACACCGTAATTGCCAATCAAAGGATATGTGAAAACAAGGATTTGCCCACGATAACTGGGATCCGTAAGACTCTCCGGGTATCCCACCATTCCCGTGTTAAAAACAACTTCCCCACTGCAGTCCACTTCGGCGCCGAAGGATTCTCCTTCAAACGTCGTACCATCCTGAAGAAAAAGTGTAGCCATGTTTATAAGAGACTAGCGGATGCACATCTTCGCATCCAGTACTTGTATGGGTTACATACAGCCACTTGCATAAGTGATACACTTTTGATACACTTAATATCTATTTCCTCTATCCACTTTCTATGCCTACGAACAAGAAACGCATCAACATCACACTTCCTGATCATTTGGCTGTTTTTTTGGAACAGATCGCTCTGCGCGATGATGTACCGCAGGCAACAAAGGCAGCAGAACTTTTGGAATGTGCTTTGGAAATCGAAGAGGATGCCTACTTCAGCGTGGCGGCGGAAAATCATGACAAATCACATACTCGTTTCATCTCCCATGAGGTCTTCTGGAAGAAAGCACTATGAGCTATGTGATTCAGTACTCTGGATTACTCAATCCAAAGGATATCGCTCGGTTTCCGAAAGTTCATTTACGGAAAATCAAGAAAGCAATCGAAGAGAAACTGATCATACATCCTGAAGTATTCGGCAAACCGTTACGGTTCTCTCTGAAAGGATATCGTAGTCTTCGTGTTGGCGCGTATCGGGTTATCTTTCGTATTGATAAAGACATTGTAAAAATTCTCGTTATTGCCCATCGGTCGGCGGTCTATAAGGATTATGAGGGGATGTTACTGTACTAATCGATTATTTTTCTTTCTTTCTGCAACAAATAGACATTCTTTTCCGAGTTGAGGGATGGTGAGTCCAGCGTACGATCCTTCGTGCGCTGGAGGATGGATCAGAGGAGCGATGGGAACAACACGGGAAGGCATGGCGCGCCACGGGGATGCTTGTAAAGCATCAAAATATTATGGTATAATATAAAAACATATGTCTATCGAAGATCAAGAGACGCCTCTGGATGCAGAGCAGATCCACCGTTTTCGCCTCCCCGAGGAAACTCCGGAAACGGTTCAACGAACATACGATACATTTTGCCGAAAATACTTTGACGAATTTCATGCAAATGCCCATCCCATCAAACCTACCCCAGAACAAGAACAGCTCGTTAAGGAAGCGATACAAGAAATACCACGTATTCTTGCCACCTATGGCATCACCAATATTAATTTTTCTCAAAGACCTCTCCCCAAAATATTCTTTCTCGATCGAAAGGATTTTTATAAATACGCACTCGACAAAGAACTTAATACCCGCGAATTGGTCACTACAAGAGCAGTATATAAACCCGTAGTTCACGCATTTTTGATGTACCTGCCCAAAAGCAGAAAAAGGAATGAACGGAACGAAGAAATTTTGCATAACAATGTACACGAACTCCTCCATGTGTTAAGTTTCCGACGATTGCAAATATATAAAAATAAACCTGGTTCAGAACATAAACATACACTTAGGTACCAACGCATCGGCATCAGCATTGCTCCATGGGCAGAAAATGAAACGCGAACACCTGATCAGAGACTCGAAAATCTCAATGAAGCAATCACCGAAGACCTCGCAATCGAAGTAACGAACGCCATCTCACCGCGCATCCCGAACAATTCCACAGTGCGATCCGTGATCAAATCCACGCTCTTCTTGCACGGACTCGCCTTAAAACCGCCCGAACTCTCCTCGTTAAAGAAAAAGCAAAAGAACTTCACAACAATGGAGTATTCTCCCATTCCGAAATCACCGATCGCATCGCACAATCCGGATACCCCTTCAATATTGACGAAAATATATTTGGACAAAGCTACCCAAAAGAGCGCAAACGGTTCCACAAAATTATCGACGCTCTTTGCAAGAGCACAGGTAAAACCGAACAGGAGATGAAGGCGATCTTTTACGGAGCATATTTTTTGGGATCCCTTCGCGACCTTGCCAAAACTGTTGATGGGGCTCTCGGAAAAGGAACCTTGCGTCTTATCGCCGATGACTATTTTGGAGACGCCCTCACAAAGCGATTAAAGCAAGGAAAAACGAACAAAAAGAACATGTAGTGGCATGCACCCCTCCCTAAAGGGAGGGGTGCTGTACATACAGAGTTGTACTGAAGAATGTGTATGGGACGCTACTGGACAGAAATAAAAAAAGATCATAAAGGGAAACATCTCTCTGAACCACTGTACTAATCGATTATTTTTCTTTCTTTCTGCAACAAATAGACATTCTTTTCCGATGTTCCCCTATCCAGATTGATTCGTGTAACAGACAGTGTAAGGAGTGCGGAAACAGGATGGTGAAGAGTGATCGGGGAAGAGAGATTTTCCGTAATGAATGATACGATTGAGTGCGGTGGAATGTGCCATGTGACATACCCGAGTCCAGGCTCTTCAGAGACGAGTTCTGTGATATCCGCTCCACGGATTTCCCACTGTTTCCAGAGCAAGGGAACGCTGATTTTAAGAACACGATCATCACTGTTGCCAATTTCGATCAGTGTATTTCCCCGTACGCTCTGAATACTGATGTTTGCACGATGCGCTTCTGTATGTTCCAAAACAATTGTTGGTTGCTCTTGTCCGGAGTCTTTTCCAGACGGCGATGACGAAAATTCCAATGGAAGCACCACAAGCGCGCTAAAAAACATGAGGGCAAAAAGAGGGCCGAAAAGGGATTTTCTGGATGCCATGAAGGCACGGTAGCAGATCAGGGTAAGCTTGTGGCCGAAGGGTTGCTTCCCGCGTCATGTCTACCATCCTTTACATTCCATTCTTCTTGCAGTAAAACACATGATTTGCTATACTGACTGGAGATGGATTTTGATCCCCACACCCTCCATCAGATCATTAAGAAGATCGAGCAGCAGATGCGCTGTCCGCAATGCGGAAAAGAGGTTCCTGTCGATTTTAATTCTGTCGAAGTCACCGGCAATGATTTTGTTTTGCTGCGTATTCGCTGTGAAACATGCGATGCCTATATTGTGCTGCATGCCTCATTGCAGGGTATAAAAGCAGTGGATCCGGATACCGAAAAGTATCTTCTTCTGAATGCATCATCCACAATGAGTACAGAACAGGCCCATGTGGAAAATATGGTTGACGCCATTGCCGAAGCAGGCGGTTCTTTTGATACACTCTTTGGTGATCTGAAACAGCAAGAGGATGCACAGAAGTAATTGAGAAAGAGTTTGTGGTAGAATATGTACCGATGTTTCGTCTTCTCTTCGCGGCCGCTCTTGCGATTGGTTTTATCTCCTTGATTTCTCCCATTGTGCAGAGAATGACGGAGCCTTCTATAACGGAACCTTCTACATTTCTTGATAAAGGTCCGGCGAGCCTTCTGGGATTCTGGAAGGATTTTGTGGATTTTTCCAAAGAAACACATCGCGAATATGAGCGTCTGACAAACGAAACAAAGCAACGCATTGATGATGTGCAAACAGGAGTGGAATTGATTCAGGAAGGAAAGGAACTCATAGAGCAGGGGGTGAAAGGAAGAGATTGAGGAAGAAAAATGAAAAATTCTCTTGCATCTGATCCTCTCTCGCATATACTTCCTTTACATCTACGAAGTTCCTGCCGTAAATATAGACGATTTATGGGCAGAACTGCGCATTTTAGTATGTAAAACTCACCGGGTCTTTGATCTCCTCCCTCAATACTATGCCCCATTCCATTGCCAACACAGATACCTTCGATGCCGTCGCGCTGTCGATCGCCAGTCCTGAAGACATGCTCTCGTGGTCGCATGGAGAGATAACGAAGGCTGAAACAATTAATTACCGCACTCAAAGGGCTGAACCTGACGGCCTGTTCTGTGAGCGCATTTTTGGTCCGACAAAAAACTTTCAGTGTTTTTGCGGAAAATATAAGGGAATTCGCTACAAAGGGGTCGTCTGTGAAAAGTGCGGGGTCGAAGTGACGCGTTCCATTGTGCGTCGTGAACGCATGGGTCACATCAATCTGGCCGTGCCGGTGACACATATCTGGTTTTTGCGTAGCACTCCATCGCGACTCGGGCTTATCCTCGATCTTCCCATTAAAACACTCGAACAGATCGTGTATTTCGCGGCATATATTGTGATTGATGTGAATGATGAATTACGCAGCGAGGCGGAAAAGGACTTGAGCAGCACTATGGATCAACAGAAAAAGCAGGTGCAGCATCAATATGAGGAATCTAAAAAGAAGCTGAAAGAAAGCAAAGCGACGCGGGAACAACTTGGTGCATTGGATGAGGAGGTGGCACAGCGTCTGGATTCCCTCAAGAAAAACCATGAAGGCGCGCTGGAAGATTTGCAGAATCTTCACAGAGGAGGGGTGCTTTCGGAGCTTAAATTTCGTGAAATGAACATGAAATTCGGTCACGTCTTCCGTGCGGGCACAGGAGCAGAGGCATTGCGTGACGTCATTATGAATATTGATCTTCAAGCGCTTGGCGGCGAGTTGCAGAAGGAACGGGAAAAAAGCAGCGGTCAGAAATTGAAAAAAATCATGAAGCGCATGAAGTTCATCAATGCGCTTGTACAGGCGGACATCAAACCAGAATGGACTATTTTGACACGCTTGCCGGTGATCCCGCCCGATTTGCGTCCGATGGTGCAACTTGACGGCGGGCGATTTGCCGCATCCGACTTAAATGATCTCTACCGCCGCGTCATCAACCGCAATTCGCGTCTGAAAAAACTCATGAGTATCGGCGCGCCGGAGGTGATCTGCCGCAACGAAAAGCGCATGTTGCAGGAATCTGTGGATACACTTCTTAATAATTCCGCTCGTGCGGGAAAGACGCTCTTCACAGCGGGGGATCGACGGAAACTCCGAAGTCTTTCGGATATGTTGAAAGGGAAGCAGGGGCGTTTTCGTCAAAACCTTCTTGGCAAGCGCGTGGATTATTCCGGTCGATCGGTGATTGTCGTGGGTCCGCACCTGAAACTTGATCAATGCGGCCTGCCCAAAGACATGGCGATGAAACTGTTCAAGCCCTTTGTGATCGGTGAGATTATTCGGCGCGAACTTGCGCATAATGTGAAGGCGGCGGAGCGACTTGTGCAAGAAGGCGCCAAAGAAGTGTGGGATATTCTCGAAGAAGTCATTCAAGATAAATACGTCCTCTTGAACCGCGCACCGACGCTGCACCGTCTTGGAATTCAGGCCTATAAACCGACGCTGATTGAGGGACTTGCGATTCAACTCCACCCACTTTCTTGCAGCGCATTCAATGCAGACTTTGACGGGGATCAGATGGCCGTACACGTTCCGCTTTCCGAAAAAGCGCAAGAGGAGGCACGCACATTGATGGCAGCGTCCACAAATGTGCTCAAGCCCTCTGCCGGTGAGCCGATCATTAATCCGGAACAGGATATGGTGCTTGGATGCTATTTCCTCACGGTGGTGTTTGATGGAAAGAAGGGTGAGGGAATGGTTTTCAGTTCTCCCGATGAGGCGTTTCTCGCATACGATCATGGTATTGTCGATCTACAGGCGAAAATCAAGGTCCGAGTGTCAAAGCTCACCGAGGAAAGTGTCGAGATCATCGATACGTCCATTGGTCGACTGTTCTTCCAGGAAGTCGTTCCCAAAAAACTTGGTTGGATCAATGATGCAATGACGAAGAAAAAACTGCGCTCGATCCTCGCACACACGCTTGAGGTTTTGGGGGAGAAGGAGACCGTACTTTTTGCAGATCGCATCAAGGATCTCGGATTCAAATATGCAACTGTATCCGGTCTTTCTTTTGCTGCGTCGGATCTCCTTGTTCCCAAAGAGCGTGAAATGTTGCTGAAAGAGGCGAACGAGAAAATCCGTCGATTAAATAATTTCTATTGGAAAGGATTCATTACCGCCGATGAGCGATATATGAACGCGATCAAACTCTGGAGTGAAACCAAGAATGTCATCGGGAAATTCATGAGTGATACCTTTGAGAAGGATCTCGAAAACAATGTTACATATCAGGTGAACTCCGGCGCTCGCGGTAACTGGGGGCAGGTGACGCAGTTGTCCGGCATGAAGGGGCTTGTGGCAAATCCGTCCGGTCGCACGATTGAACTCCCCATTCAGAGCAATTTGAAAGGAGGTTTTTCCGTTCTGGAATACTTTATCGCGACACACGGCGGACGGAAAGGCAAATCTGATACGGCCCTCAAGACTGCCGAAGCCGGCTACCTCACACGGCGTTTGGTTGATGCGGTGCAGGATGTGCTTATCCGCGAACTGGATTGCGGATGCATGATCGGTCATACCATTACGCGTGAAGAATCCGATTCCATTGGCGAAAAGATGGAAAATCGCCTGTTTGGTCGGACGCTCTCGGAAGATATGATTGTTGACGGTGAGATCATCGCGAAGAGAAACGATGAGATTGATGCCGGTGTGTTGGCATTCGTCGAAAAATACAATGTCAGTGAGGCGAAGGTGCGCTCGGTCATGACCTGCCAGACCGAAGGAGGAATCTGTCAAAAATGTTACGGGCGCGACCTTGGAAACAATAAAACCGTGAATATCGGTACGCCGGTGGGTATCATTGCAGCGCAAGCCATTGGTGAACCGGGGACACAGCTGACGATGCGAACGTTCCATATGGGAGGCGTCGCCGAAGGATCCGATATCACGCAGGGCCTCACCCGCGTGGAGGAACTTTTTGAAGCGCGCAATCCTCATACCGCGGCCACTTTGGCAGATATTTCCGGTAAAATTCACATGTCCCGCCATGGAGGAAAGTTGCTGGTACATATCAGCGGAGAGGAGGGGACTGAAGATATGTATGCGGTTCCTCCCGGGTTCACCGTAAGCGCCGAAACAGGAAAGACCGTCAAAGAGAAGACGATCCTCGCTCGTTCCCAACATGATAAATCCGTCATTCGCGCGATGACGCCCGGAAAAATATCACGCATCGAAAATGCGAAGATTTATGTAAAACATCTGGAAAGACAGGAGCGCGAATATACGTTCGGTCCGCGTGAATCTCTCCTTGTAAAAACAGGATCGCATGTGCAGATGGGAGATCCGCTGAATATGGGACACTTCAATCTCACCGAACTTCTGGAAAAAAAGAGCGTGTACTATGTGCAGAAATACATCGTCCAAGAAGTGCAGCATATTTATGCGTCACAGGGACAGACGATTAACGACAAACATTTGGAAATTATCGTGCGCAAGATGTTCTCGAAGGTGCGTATTATCGATGGTGGTGACACGCAGTACTTTGCCGGTGAAGTCGCGGAGCGGGCGGATGTGGAAAAATTGAATGTATCGATGGAAGATGAAAAGAAGACGCCGGCAACATACGAGCAACTCCTTCTTGGCATCACCCGAGCGGCACTCGCCACGAATTCGTGGCTCGCAGGAGCATCTTTCCAAGAGACGATCCGTGTCCTTGTCGAGGCCGCTGTTATTCGCAAGATCGATACCCTCCAGGGCCTGAAAGAGAATGTGATTATCGGACGCCTGATTCCGACCGGAGATATCTTCAAAGAACGATTTGCCGACGAGCTTGCAGGAAAGAAGACATAACCTATAATCTATTGTCATCTGCAACCTATCCTATGCCTACCATTAATCAGCTCATCCGCCGGCCACGCCGCATGAAGCGCAGAAAGAGTAAGTCTCGTGCGCTTCAATACACATGGAATGCTTTGAATATGCATTCGGTGCCTTTGCCCAAAGGGTCTCCATTCAGGCGTGGCGTCTGTCTGAAAGTGACGACGATGACGCCGAAGAAGCCTAATTCGGCTCTGCGAAAAATCGCCCGTGTGCGTTTGACGAACGGTCACGAAGTGAAGGCTTATATCATGGGAGAAGGGCATAATCTACAGGAACACTCCGTTGTACTCGTGCGTGGAGGACGTGTGAAGGATTTGCCGGGTGTGCGATATCATATTGTTCGTGGAGTGCTTGATACCGAAGGTGTGCGTGACAGAAAGAAAGGAAGAAGTCGATATGGTGCCCGCAAGTCGAAGAAATAAGATTTTTCATTATATGTCTCTTGCTAAACCCTATATTCCGGCCAACTCGAATCCTGTGATTGAGAAGTTCATCAACTGTCTCATGATGCAGGGGAAGAAGAGTATTGCGCGTCGCATTTTTTGGGATGCTTTGCATATGATGAAGACGCGTACGAAAGACGATCCGCTTGATGTCTTTCAAAAAGCGCTTCTGAACGTAACACCTTTAATAGAAGTCCGCCCGAAGCGTATGGGTGGAGCGGTCTATCAGGTGCCGACCGAAGTGACGCCAAAGCGCCAGCAATCGCTTTCCATGCGATGGATCATTACAGCTGCTCGTGATCGCAAAGGCATGCCGATGAGTCAGAAGCTTGCGTTGGAATTTCTCGATGCCGGCAATGAACAGGGCGCGGCATTCAAGAAAAAAGAAGATGTCCTTCGCATGGCACAGGCAAACAAAGCCTTCGCACATTTGGCGTCGAAATAAACATATTCCATACACAATATCGATGGCATTCTTGCACGTATCCGACCTTCCTATCCTCACGAAGGCTCATGCGCAAGGCACCCCTCCCTTTAGGGAGGGGGCAGGGGGAGGGTTCAAAAGAATGTTCTTACTCGTCCTTCTATCCCAGAAATAGTCGTATTCGTTCGAGAACACTATCAATGTTTTGCATTTTTTCTCTGCAGGATTACCACACCCTCCCCTTCATCCCCTCCCTAACCCCACTTCGCTAAAGCTACGAGGGGCAGGAGGGAGGGGTGCTGTACATACAGAGTTGTACTGAAGAATGTGTATGGGACGCTACTGTTCGCCGAGAGAAAGATTTGACAAAATTATTTAAAATATTACTGTAACTATACCTAACTGCATCTTGTGAAGCAGATCATGAGGTTTCGTTCGTTTCTTCACAATCTTTATTAAGGAGGAGTGATATGATTCAATCGTGGAAGAGTTATTGGGTGTGCGGGTTTCTTGCCATTTCCTTCTTCATCGCTGGTGGTATCCTTGGGTACACCAAGCGCCTGAACGAAGAGATCATGCGAAGCATGGATGAGATGCTCGAGAAGACGAAGCCCGAGGGATCGAGCAGTACGGCTGGCGCTCCGATCAATCTCCATGATTTGCCCAGAGCAAAGCCCATCTGGGCCACGGGAAAACAGTTTCTTCAGCGACCAGGAGATAATAATAGGTACTGCTTGAGCTGGTGGGATGGGCTTAATGACCCGTGCTCGGTCAAATTGACATTGGACGATCCAGAACTCCTGCCGACGGAAACGGAATTCTATGTCCTGGACAAAAAAGACGGGGATGGCAATGTGATCGGCTTTGTCGTCGCCATCCCAGCCGAGCACCAGCAAAAGTCGATCCAGACGGGTCCGCAGATCAAAGAAGAAACGGAATAAGGAGCATCTCTTTTTACAGAGATGCTCCAGATACGCCCCCGAGTACTCGGGGGCGTGTTCTCTTATATTGCTTCAGTTGCATCCCTCCCACCTTTTCCTTATAGTTCCTTCGCACTTTTGCCTAGAGAGTGCAGTTTTCCGTATACTGTATGAGTTTAAGAAACGTTCGCAACATCGGTATCATCGCCCACATTGATGCGGGAAAGACGACCACGACCGAGCGCGTGCTTTTTTACACCGGAAAGAGTTACAAAATCGGAGAAGTTCACGAGGGAGAGGCGACGATGGATTGGATGGAACAGGAGCGCGAGCGCGGTATCACGATCACTGCCGCTGCCACACAGTGTCACTGGAAAGGCATTGTTCCCGAGCAAAAGGATGAGCAGGATATCACCGTAAATATTATCGATACTCCCGGACATGTAGACTTTACGGCGGAAGTCGAACGCAGTTTACGTGTGCTCGATGGTGGCGTGGTGCTCTTTGATGGATCGCAGGGTGTGGAGCCGCAAAGTGAGACCGTCTGGCGGCAGGCGGATAAATACGGTGTTCCGCGTATTGCATTTGTGAACAAAATGGACAAGACCGGAGGTGATTTCTTCATGTCACTTGGATCGATTCACGATCGTCTCAACAAAGCAGCGGTTGCCATCCAGCTTCCGATCGGATCCGAGTCGGACTTCAGAGGCGTTGTGGATATCGTACAACAGAAAGCCTATACATTCGAAGGGGAGCACGGCGAAACGCGTAAGGAAATTCCGATTCCCGAAGACATGAAGCCGCAGGTTTCCGAATACAGAGCCGTCCTTATGGAAAAAGTTGCCGAAAATTGTGATGATTTGATTGATACGTTTCTTGAAAATGGCGCGCTTTCGTATGAAGAGTTATTCATGGGAATTCGCAAAGCGACGATCTGTGGCAAAATCTGTCCGGTGCTCTGCGGTTCATCACTCAAAAATATGGGAGTGCAGCTCATGCTTGATGCTGTTGTGGCATACCTCCCGTCTCCCTTGGATGTTGCGGCAGTGAAAGGACATAAACCCGACAGTGAAGAAGAGATGGAACGGAAAGCCGATAATCATGAACCGATGTCGGCGATTGCTTTCAAGATCGCAACAGATCCTTATGTAGGAAAGCTGACCTTTGTTCGTGTGTATTCCGGCATACTGAAGTCCGGGACAGCCGTGCTGAATACGCGTAGCGACAATAAAGAACGCATTGGTCGTCTTGTTCGACTCCATGCCAACAGCCGTGAAGAAATTTCTGAAATCCAAGCGGGGGACATCGGTGCGGTGATCGGTCTCAAAGACGTGCGTACGGGAGACACGCTTTGTGATGAAAAGGATCCGATTGAACTCGAATCCATCACGTTTGCAGAACCGGTGATCTCGATTGCAGTCGAACCCAAGACCAAGGCGGATCAGGAAAAGATGGGAACAGCGCTTCAAAAGCTTTCTGAAGAAGATCCAACATTTCGCGTGCACAGTAATGAGGAGACCGGTCAGACGATTATTTCCGGCATGGGAGAACTGCACCTCGATATTCTCGTAGATCGCATGCGACGGGAGTTCAAAGTGGAGACGAATGTCGGGAAGCCGCAGGTAGCCTACCGCGAAACGATTCAGAAGGAAGTCGATCATGAAGAGAAGTACATCAAGCAGACCGGCGGTCGCGGACAGTATGGTCACGTGCTGTTTAAGCTCATTCCTCAAGAGCCGGGGAAGGGATACGAATTTGTCAATAGCGTCGTCAGCGGACGTATTCCGCGTGAATATATTAATCCCTGTGACAAAGGATTCCAGGAGGGAATGAGTCGCGGTATCCTTGCAGGCTTCCCGCTCGTGGATATCAAAGTCGATTTGTACGACGGGTCGTATCACGATGTGGATTCATCGGAAATGGCGTTCAAAATGGCGGCGAGCATAGGACTGCAGGATGCGGCGCGAAAAGCCGATCCCGTGATTCTGGAACCGATTATGAAGGTGGAAGCTGTGACTCCCGAGGAATTCCTGGGGGAGGTGATGGGGGATTTGAGTTCCCGTCGCGGCATTATTTCGGGAACGGAAGATCGCGGCATGGCAAAAGTCATTCATGCACAAGTTCCGCTTGCCCAAATGTTCGGCTACGCCACAGATATCCGATCCATGACCCAAGGTCGTGCCAGCTTTTCAATGGAACCAAGTCATTACGATAAGGTTCCAAAGAATGTGGCAGAAGAAATTATCAAGGAGAGAAGGTGTGGGTGAGGGGAAAAGAAAAAGGAAGGAGTAAGAAAACATTTGATGAACTCCGCTACTGTGATTTTTTGTTCTGGAGATAAATTTCAGATTATGATTTGTGTAATTATTTCTCCCTCTTTTACTATGGAAGATTATACTCGTTCGATGCGTTTTCTTGCAGTCGGCACGTTTGTCGTTGGCGGACTGATGCTCATGACCAGCATGAATTCGCTTGTGTCCAATAATTTCACGGCTCAAACAAGCTGCAGCGATGCGAATCCGGCAGGCACAACCTGGCCGGACTGTGCGGCCGCCGAATGCCAAAGTGGTACCTGGACATGCACGCAGATGAATACGTCAACGACAAGTTGTCCGGGCGATCCTCCTGCGAATGCATGGTGCGACTATTCGACAGGGACATGGAGAGATTCGTCTGAAACAAGCGGAGGGACGTATTGTTCCGGATCACCTCCGACCAGCACATCTTGGTGTGACAGTGGAGTATGGAAAGAATCGAGTAGTGGAGGAGGGACTGCTACAACGTCCTGTACGACATGGAAGGATGTCTATAAAGATTCCAATGGTACGCTTCTTGGTTATCGCACGTGTCCGCCGGGTTCATCATGTACCCTCTATAATCCCACCGGTGGCGTAATGTGCACCGAAGGTGGCAGTACGACGACGACTGGAACGACGGGCGACATGAAGTGCTTCTATCCGAATGCGACGATAAATGGAGCGGCGCCCGGATATACAATATGGTGCGAAAGTGATTATGTGAATTGTCATCAGGGAGAGCCGTCAGGAGCAACGGTATCTATGGAGGGGCTTATGCTCGGCGCTCCGTCTTCCTGTGAAAGTTGGGGAACCGCCGGCAGTGGAGGAGGTTCCACCGCATGTAGCGCATGGACCATGTGGCCGAACGCGTCCATGTCGACGGAGTGCGCTGATGGCAGCGGTGGAGGAACAACGGGAACAACGGGAACAACGGGAACGACGGGAACGACGGGAACAACAACGGCGTCGACCTATGCGTGTTTCACACATGAAACGACATACGTACGCAAGCTTGTACTGACAGGCGAATGGGATAAGACAGGATGGAAGCAGGAGAGCGAAAGTGTGTGTACAAGTGATTATATTTACAAAGATGCCGTTCCCAGAGCACCGATTTGTTGGTATGGATCTCCGAAAAGCGGAGGAAGTCGGCAGTATGCTTTCATGTACAAGTCGGATGATTGGGACATGAATAATAAGTATCCCCAGTGGACATGGACCAAGGCCGCTACGGAAACGTGTAAGGGATATGGCATCGTTCCTCCAAAACAGATCGATGCGCCGATGGCAGGGAGTGGCGGCGCCGATGATACGGCGTGTCAGGCCTGTATCACTGCAGGGGGTACGCAACTGACTTGTCCGTCATGTTCCGGCTATACGGGCGGGAGTACGGGAGGTGGTCGTCGGTGGTGCTTCTATTCGAATGCAACAAAGCGTAGTGGATTTTTCGGGGGAAGCATCGCATGCCCGGAAGGCGATATATCCGATTGTCACATGTATACACAGAATGGAGACCCGATACCTTCTTCTGACATCAGTGCCCTCGGTGCTCCCAATTCGTGCTATGAGGGTGGAACAGGAGGAAGCGGGACTGGTGACGGCAATGCCACATGTGTTGCGGATTGCGTGGCAACCACTCCGGGAATGTGCAGCTCTTCGACGCTTTCGGATGGGAAACGACGCGTGTGTGATTTTAAAAATAGTAAAGCTTGGAGCGGCACGGCATGTGAGGAATTCTGCAACAGCGGCAGTCCTACAGCGTGTAACAGCGGTCAAACGAAGTGGGAATTCGGTCAGCAGTGTCAGTGTGAGAGTAATGCATGGAGATGCGGTGGAGGCGGGGGAGGAACATCTGAAGGCTGTCGTGATTGGACAGGATACAACCAATGTATCGGAGGGGGGAAAAGTATGAATGAATGTGACAGGCAGTACTGTTTTAGTGACGGCGGTGGATATGGAGGGATGGGCGATTGCCGCGATTCGAATGGATTTGCATCCTGCAGTCGTGGAGTTTCCAGTAACGATCCCAAGTACAACCAATGCCGGGACAAATATTGTTCATATGGAGGAGGATATGGCGGGATGGGCGATTGCAGCGATGGGCATGGCGGATTTGCACCCTGTGTAAGCGGCGGCGGTGAATGTGAGAAAGGATGCGAGCAAATGGCGGGATCCCGAAAGACAGACCCTGCATGTACCGGTTCCTATCCTCCGCAATGGTGTACGCAGTCCGTTGAGGAATGTAAGAATCAGTGTCGTGGCGGCGGCTATGGCGGTTACGATTATGGCGGGAATGGCGATCAGGAATTTACTCGACGGAAGGAGGAGGGAATACGTGAAGTGGAATACCGTGAGAGAGATGTAAAACAATTGCGTCAGCAGCTTGCCGAACAGGGACTGAAGGGATCACAAGCGAGTGTGAAAGTCGATGAATTTTCCGAACTTATTAAGAAGGTGCGTTCCTGCTACGTTGGCGCAAAGAATTTTGATTCCATGAAGGGTTGTCAGGATCTTCAATGGAGTATGAATGACATGCAGCAGAGGATTCGGGATGGATTGGAAGGTCTTCGCGAAAAACAGGACATCGCGAAATTTCAAAATGAACTCGCGCGTCGCTGTCAGGAGTTTGAAAAAGAAGTTGCACGCACGAAGAAAGATATGGAGCGCAGCGGGAATGATCCCCGTTATCTGGGTCAGCTTCTTGCCCTGTCTCCTATGAATATTGAAGGAGAGCTGCGCGGACTCATTCAGAATTGTCATTCTTTGGCAGAAGACGCGAAGAAAAAGCTCGCTGCCGGAAATGATCCTGTGCAATGGGTTTGGGAAGACTTTAATTTTGCGATTGATGATTTGTGGAATGAATTCTATCTGATTACCGAAAGTCACCGGAATCTTCAGGCATGTAGTGATGTGGGACGAAATCTGACTGATGCGGAGAATGCCATCACCGGTGAAGCACCGCAGATGGTTGCAGAAATGCGTGTACGAGATCCCGCGCGTGCGGCAATGTTAGATCAACTTTTACTGAAGGCAACGAACCTTGTGGCAAAAGGATATGCGGCCGTCAAAGCAGATGATTGTCGGGGAGCCATGGATATCGTTGACCGTCTGCATTATGACATTTCCGATCAGTTTGATCGTCTGTATGGAGGAGGGGGTGGTGGATTCGTGAATTACGATAATCAATATGCGGATTTTTATCAGAAATTCGAGTCCGGTTTCGATATTGACCCCAAAGACTTTGCTAACTATCTGAAAGATCGCAAGTATGGTCAAAATCACATTGCAATTGCGCAACGTCTGCCGGAAGATCTTATAAAAGACTACTTCAAATCTCAACAGGGTTCGCAGGGTTCTGACATTATTCAAGGCGCGACAGATCTTGGTCTTGCCGTAACAGAAGTACAGAAACTTCTTGAGACGAAGAACACCCTTCTTAAGGAAATTGAAGAAATAAAGAAAACGATGACGACGCTGCGTGCAGAACTTGCCGATATTGTTGAGCAGGTAAAGGGATATACGTTCGGCAAGAAGACGGCAGAGAAAGCGAGGGAATTCATTGAAGAAGAACTCCCCAATCTCACGCGTGCAGAGGCGGAACAAAAATTGAGTGTTCTTAAGGACGAAGGCGGCGAGGAATTGCGTCGTGACGGGGTGATTCCGTTTGCCGATACCCCCGTGGGAGAATGGTATACGTTGCCTGCGCGTCATGCGTCCGATCTTGGGCTTGTATCGGGAACAGGAGAGTCTGACGGTCGCAAAGTCGAACCGGGACGGGAAACGAATGTTGCCGAAGCGATCATGATGTTTGCGCGTCTTTCTGATGAAGACACAGTTCCCTCGGGGACGCCCGAATCATCTATTGGGCAGAATCTTCCTGATTGGGCTCAATCCGGAGCTTCCGTACTTGAAGATGAAGTGAATCTCGATGCTATCTTCGGCGCGAGTGCTGCTGCGGATGGCGTTTCTCGTGGACAAGTAGCAAGATTGCTTATGGAACTGCTCGATCTTCCTGTGGCATCTGAAGGATCAGAAGGCGTATTCAATGATCTTCAAAACGTTTCACCGGACATGCGCTCTGCCATCCTTGCGGTGCAAAGAGAGGGGATCATGACGGGGAAGGACGAACTTTTCCGTCCATTTGATACGCTCAATCGTGCAGAACTCATGACGGTCCTCATACGAGTAATGGAACTCGACCTTTAATACGCATAATAAAGGGTATACATGGCGAAAGAAGTACAAAGGTGGAAACATTCCACCTTTGTACTTTCGTATCCTTCGCATTCCTTTATTGCTGCTGACTCACCGGATACATGATTCTGTTTCCGATTCTGTATGCCCACGTGAAAGCGTCGTGGCGCAGTTGTAAGAGACGCGGCAATCTTCCCGTCTTTGCGAAGCGGCGGACAATGTGGGAGAATTGTTTTCCGCGTCTGCGCATGTTTTCAAGACTCTCCGACCGCTTATCCACGACAAGTCCGAATTTTCCTTTTTCTTCCATGCACTTTGCCTCAAAGTGTCGCCCGATGACTGTTGCTCCAAAATACTTCATCGCTTCGGAGAGATGCATGGTTGTCAGATGTAAAAGAACTTTCCAGGCGATCACTGAAGCGCCGCCGGTATAGATGAATGTGACCGGCATGCCTTTCAGTTGTCCTTTGGAATGTGTCTCTTCATCGAGACCGAACGCACCGATGCGATCAATGAGGTTTTTAAGATGTGCGGGAACGGAAAAGTTCCAGATGGGGGTTGCAAAGATGATGCCGTGAGATTTTTGCATCAACTCTTGCACGCGACAGAAATCATCATGAGAGATACATGCGGTATGGTAATTCTCCAGAGAGAAATGCTGAATAGAAAGATCACGAAGACAGATCTTTGTGCAGTGGATTTCCTGTTCTGTGCGTTCCTGTATTCCTTCCATAAACGCATCCGCCAATGTTTCACAATTACTCGGGATATTCGTGCCGGAAACGATGACGAGGATGTGCGGTGTTACAAAATTTCCCTTTACTTTGCTCTTTATTCTATGTTGCGATGCTATCATGACTCCAGTATACATGATCGCTTTTTCCCTCATACATCCGTTGATTGATAGACCGGTTTCTTCCGTCCGATGTGCACCATCGTATCCTTGCTCTTTTTAGAAAGAGGGAATATATTGTGTCGTGCTGTTATTGTGAAACACAAGATACAGTATTCTTAACATTATTCCTTTATTCCTATGCATCCTCAAGTTTCCGCTGCCACGCGTGTCAATGCGTTACAGGAAGGTGTTACACAATCCGTGCAGAAGAGGAATGCAGAGGAGCACAGGGACAAGAAAACACAGGGACAAGGGAATACAGAAACAAAGAAGAGCGGTGGGCTTTCTATTCCGCGCTGTTTCACAACACCGGGAAGTGATCCTCTTGAAGAGATTGTTTACGAGAAGCGTGTAAGCCGTATCGTGAATCCCGATGGGTCCGTGGTGTTCGAGATGAAAGGAGTGGAAGTGCCGTCAGAGTGGACACAGGTAGCAACCGATATTGTTGTGAGTAAATATTTTCGTAAGGCAGGTGTGCCGCAGTACGATGAGAAGGGAAATATCATGCGTGATGAAAAAGGAGAGGTCATACGCGGGCCGGAACGCAGCGTAAAGCAAGTTATCCGACGTCTCGCAGGTTGCTGGCGGCATTGGGGACAACAGTACGGTTATTTTGCAACAGCGCAGGATGCACAGGCATTCGAGGATGAAATCAGCTACATGCTGGTTCACCAGATGGCTGCGCCCAATAGTCCGCAATGGTTCAATACAGGTCTTCAGTATGCCTATGGCATCACCGGACCTGCACAGGGGCATTATTACTGTGATCCACAGACCGGAGCAGTGAAAGAAAGTGAGGATGCCTACACGCACCCGCAACCGCACGCATGTTTTATTCAGTCCATTAAAGATGATCTGGTAAATGAGGGGGGAATTATGGATCTTTGGATACGCGAGGCTCGCATTTTCAAATATGGTTCCGGGACGGGAACAAATTTCAGCAGCCTTCGTGGCATCAACGAACCGTTATCTGGCGGAGGAAAAAGTTCAGGTCTGATGAGTTTTCTCAAGATCGGCGATCGGGCGGCTGGTGCAATTAAATCGGGCGGCACGACACGACGTGCCGCAAAAATGGTATGTCTCGATCTCGATCATCCGGATATTGAGGAGTTCATTGATTGGAAAATGAATGAAGAGAAAAAGGTCGCTGCTCTCATACAGTCCGGATACGAACGTGATTTCAACGGAGAGGCATACCAGACTGTCTCCGGGCAGAATTCCAATAATTCGATTCGCGCACCGCATGAATTCTTCGAGGCAGTGGAGCATGGAGGATCTTGGAATATTTACTGGCGAACGGAATTACGCGCCGCAGAGAAGGAAAATCGAGAGCCGAAGCCTTGTAAGACTTTGGATGCCAAAGATCTGTGGGACAAGATCGGATTTGCGGCATGGGCGTGCGCGGATCCCGGTGTGCAGTACGATACGACGATCAATGATTGGCATACGTGTCCAGAGGACGGACCGATTCGAGCGAGTAATCCGTGCAGCGAATACATGTTCATCGATAATACGGCATGCAATCTGGCCTCTCTTAATCTTCTGAAATTCTACAACGAAGAACATGGCACATTTACTATTGAGAACTATAAGCATGCGGTTCGACTCTGGACGATCGTTCTGGAAATCTCTGTGCTGATGGCGCAGTTTCCCAGCTCCGAAATTGCGCGTTTAAGTTACATGTTCCGCACACTTGGTCTTGGATATGCAAACTTGGGTGCACTTCTGATGCGTATGGGAATCCCCTATGACTCGGAGAAAGGACGTACGATCTGTGCTGCACTCACTGCGATTCTCACGGGAGAATCGTATGCGACGTCGGCGGAATTGGCGAGTGAACTGGGGCCATTTCCCGGCTACAAACGCAATAAGGAACACATGTTGCGCGTGGTGCGCAACCATCGTCGTGCCGTAGAGGATGCTCCGACCAAAGAGTATGAAAAGCTTCGGGTTTTTCCGAAAGGTATTGATCAGGAGCTGTGTCCGGATGATCTTTTGGAGGCGGCAAAAGAATGCTTCGATCGTGCGCTTCTCCTTGGGGAATGCCATGGATATCGCAATGCACAGGTCACGGTGATTGCACCGACAGGAACGATCGCCCTTCTTATGGATTGCGATACGACAGGCATTGAACCGGACTTTGCGCTTGTGAAGTTTAAAAAGCTCGCTGGTGGAGGATATATGAAGATTACGAATCAATCCGTTGTACCCGCATTGAAAAAGATCGGCTACAGCGAGCGGCAGGTAGAGGAAATAAAGCAATATGTGATGGGGACGCTTTCTTTGGAAAATGCACCACATATCAATCGTGAGAGCTTACGTAGGAAAAATTTCACTGATATCGACATTGCGAAGATTGAAGAACAATTGCCACAGGTCTTCGAATTATCATTTGCGATGAATAAGTGGGTTCTTGGTGAAGAAACAATGAGGCGTGTGGGAGTGAGCAGCGAACAGTTGAATGACGTCACTTTTAATTTTTTGGAATTTCTTGGCTTCGAAGGAGAACAGATTGATAAAGCAAATGAAGTGATTTGTGGGCGTATGACTGTGGAAGGAGCGCCGCATATCACTCCGGAGCATCTTGCCGTTTTCGATTGCGCGAACAAATGTGGAAAGTACAGCAAGCGATTCATTCAGACTGAAGGGCACATCAGAATGATGGCTGCTGCACAACCCTTCATCTGTGGTGCTATCAGTAAAACCATCAATCTGCCCAAAGAGGCGACGGTGGAAGACATCAAGAATGCATACTTTTTAAGCTGGAAGCTGGGGCTCAAGGCGAATGCACTCTACCGTGATGGATGTAAAATGAGTCAGGCGTTGAACACGACGGCAAGCGAGGAGTTGAATGAAAAAGAAATCAAGGAAACCAAAGAGTTCAAAGAGATGAGCGAGAAGGAAATTGTGGAGAAGGTGATTTATAAAGAGCGGCCACGGAGGAAAAAACTCCCCAATGAACGCATGACGCTTGCGCACAAGTTTATGATATCCGGTCTCAAAGGATATATTCATGTAGGCATGTATGAAGACGGGTCTCCGGGAGAGATTTTTATTACGATGAGCAAGGATGGATCCACGTTGTCTGGCGTAATGGATACATTGGCGTTAAGCCTGTCTCTCAATCTTCAATACGGCGTGCCGTTGGAGGTCTTGTGTGAGAAACTCATCCACAAGCGTTTCGAACCGATGGGTATGACGGGCAATCCCGAGATTCCGATGGTCAAAAGTATCATGGATTATTTGGCGCGCTGGTTGGCGCTCAAGTTCCTACCGAAAGATACGGCAAAGCGGTTTCATAATGCACAACTCGTGGATCGTGCATATCAGGATGGAAGTAAGAGCAAAGATGCTTTTGTGATGCGTGTACCGGTCGTTGATGAGGGAGGAAGCAGCAGTATGCCACGGATGATGATGGGTGTCTCTGCGGAAGATCCTGTAGAGGATATTGAAATACGCAAAGCAAGGTTGCAGGGCTTTACCGGTTCGATGTGTGGTAGTTGCGGAAGCATGCGCATGAAAAGAAACGGCTCTTGTGAAATCTGCGTGGATTGTGGAGCCACATCTGGTTGCAGTTAAGAGAGGGGAGTTTAGAAGGCGATGAACAGCAAGCCGAAGGTACAGACGAAGAGAAACAAACGCATCGTGAACACAATCCTAGTTCAACATGGGAAATCTTTTCAAGAGCATATTATTAAAAAGGACTTGCCTAAGCCGTATAAAGTGAACACAAATATAAAACAGTTCACAAAATTTATTCAATGGAATAAAGAGGAAATGGCTTGTGTCAGAGCATCGTCTGACGCAGCCTTATTTTTCTCCTTTTTCCCACATTGTGTGCATTGGTGGAGAATGATAAATCCCGATCCAGCCTGACCGTCGATGCCGATTGGCTCCATAAGTCCGAGGCAAGTGGCGTCGCGGCTACCGGGGCCACTGCTATCGACATGCTTTGAATGTAGACACTTTGGACAATGATTTCGATAACTGTCGTGAGAAAGAGGAGTGACAGTGGCACCGCACTGTTCGCAGATAAATTCTTCCTGGCGGGGAATGAAGGTCATACATTGAAGCGGAAGTGCATCACATCGCCATCCTGCACCATATATTCTTTTCCTTCAGTCCGCAGTTTTCCCTTTTCTCGTGCTCCCTGCTCGCCGCCAAAAGCAATGTAGTCCTCATACCCGATGGTCTCTGCACGGATGAAACCTTTTTCAAAATCCGTATGAATACTGCCTGCAGCCTGCGGTGCTTTTGTGCCATGAACAACTGTCCATGCACGTACTTCCTTCGGACCTGCAGTAAAAAATGTGATATACCCAAGCAATCGGTACGCAGCAGTAATGAGGCGATCGAGGCCGGATGATGTGAGATGGAGTTCGCGAAGGAGTTGCATCGCTTCTTCTTCAGGAAGTTCATTGAGTTCCTCTTCGAGTTTGGCAGAGAAGGGGAGAATAAAACTGGAAGCTGAAAGCTGTAAACGTTCTTGTATGTCATGAATGGAAAGTTGCATAAGTTGTTGTTCACTGCAATTTATCGCATAAAGCATGGGTTTTTGTGAGAGAAGGCTCCAATGATTTGCAATCTGTGTGTCATCCTCTTCCAGAAAGACCGTCGAAGCGGGTTTTCCTTCCTCCACCGTTGCGAGGATCTTCTTTGCCACATTCAGTTCTTTCTGTTTCTCTTTGTCTTTGGTGCGTGCGGCTCCTTCGAGTTTTTGCATCTGATTTTGGAGTACGGCAAGATCTGCAAGTGCAAGTTCCATCTCAATTGTTTCGCGATCGCGTCTGGCATCCAGTGTTCCTTCGGTATGTATGACGTCAGAATGATCAAAAAGCCGCACAACATGACAAATTGCATGTACTTCCCGAATATGGCTTAAAAATTGATTGCCGAGTCCTTCTCCTTTATGTGCACCGCGAATAAGACCGGCAATGTCTACGAATTCCACGGTTGCCGGGATTACTTTTTCCGGATGGACAATATGTGCCAGGTTTAGGAGTCTCTCATCCGGCACTTCGACGATACCCACATTCGGATCAATCGTACAGAAAGGATAATTTGCCACCTCTGCGCCCCGTGTGCGAGTGAGGGCATTAAAGAGTGTGGATTTTCCGACGTTTGGGAGGCCGACAATGCCAATTTTAAGAGTCATAGAATAGAAGGATACAGGACATGCTTGCATCACCAGTGTTCTATAACATAGGAATGAACAGTGAATGACACAAGAGATATTGGTAAAAGAAGTGGAATGTAATTTAACTATGTGTTGCTAAAATATTTGAATACAAAATTTGAACATCAATTAATTGATTAATTGATATGTATGTTCATTTCGGGGATATTCTTTAAAAATTGACAAAAATTGATAAAAATTTAAAAATATGTAGATTTTCATTCTTTATGAATCGTATTTCTGCTCTTCTGCTTTGTCTCATTTTCCTTTGCGGGGGGAGTATTCCTGCTCTGGCCGAAATGCCGAATCAACATGTTTCGCGTGCAGAAGCTCTGTATTTCATTGTGGAATCATCTTCTCTGCTGCGCAAGCGCGCAGTCTTTCATGCAGAGAATCTGCCGCCTGTTTCACTTTTTCGTGACGTATCACAGAATGCGACCTTCGCTGCACATGTAGAAGCGACTTTTGAATATGGTCTCCTCCCGGGAGTGGCGGATCGTCTTTTGTATCCCGATCAACCTCTCCTTACCGAATCCGCCCTCGCCCTTGTGCTTCGGTTACATGGAGATCGCAGTTCTTTTACAAGAAATTGGTTTCATCTTCGTGGAGACAGCAGAGACAGTGTTTCTTTTCATCAACTTCTTGAACGTGCAAAGCAGCAGGGGATTCCTTTGCCGACACTTCGTATGGGGCAACCGATTACATGGAATGAGTTTCAAATGCTTCTCGGTTTGCGCGAATTTTCTACTCATCCTTTCCGTTCTTCCAAATCCTTTGCCATCGCGATGCCAACTCTCGGTATCTACGATCTTGCGGTCACACATCCGAATGATCCTTTGACGCATGAAGGGCTTATTGAGCCGCTTCGCATGGGGGTGGGGCATCTCTTCTCCTATCCAGGACGGGGAGGGAATATCCTTATTTATGCGCATAGCAGCGGCTATCCGTGGGATGTGTCGCAGTACACGCACATCTTTCGACAGGTGAATCGCTTGAACAAGGGAGACATGATTTATGTGACGTATGACGCCGGCGTGTACGAATATCAGGTAACTGAAAAAGAAACCATCCCTGCGTATGATATACATAGTCTGCAGGATGGCGCCGATGAAGAACTTATTCTCTACACATGCTGGCCTCCGGATTCTGTGAGCCAACGCTACCTCGTCCGCGCCCGTCCGGTGCCCCGCTCTTTGTAGAAGAACATTACAGTTCCTTTTCCACCTCTGTCAGGGTGTGGTCGATGATATCAAGTCCCACATCGGCTTCGTCTTTTGTAATAGTGAGTGGAGGAAGAATCCGAAATGTACTCGGACCGCAAGGGAAAAGAAGAAGGCCATTTTCAAATGCGCGATAAACGAAGCGGTCACGCAGTTCTTGTGCGACTGCTTTGGTATGTTTATCTTTTACGAGTTCTATACCAATCATGAGTCCTTTTCCACGCACATCGCCGATGGAAGAGTGACATGCCTGAAGTTCTCTCATACGTTTCTGGATGTGATTTCCCACGGAATTAATATGATTCAGGAGTCCGTGGTTTTGCAAGCGATCGATCAATTCGAGAGCCATGCGGCAGGCAATGGGATTGCCGCCATTCGTGGATCCGTGTGATCCATCGCTCCAGCTTGCCACCTCTTCTTTCATAATAGTTGCGCCGAGCGCTGTGCCGTTGCCAAGGCCTTTTGCAGTAATGATGATATCCGGATTGATGTTGTAATGATCTGAACAGAATATTTTTCCTGTGCGCCCCATACCCGTTTGCACTTCATCTGCAATAAGCAGTATCCCGTGATTTTTGCAAAGACTCTCCATTTGCCGCATGAACCAGGTTGGCGGAACACGGTATCCTCCTTCTCCTTGCATTGGTTCGAAAACGATGCCGGCGTAGGCTGATGGAGCGTGTTGGCAAAAAAGTTCCTGTTCCAGTTTTTCGAGTGAATCTAATCCTGTATTGCGATAGGTGTCCGGATAGGCGATATGGGTTACATCGTAGCTTGTGCAAAATCCTTCCTGTTGCTTTGGATGGCTTGCAGTAAAAGAGAGAGAGCCGGTACTTCGTCCATGAAATCCGCGGTAGAAAGCAAGAAATCGTTGCCGCCCTGTATGATAGGTGGCGATTTTTGCCGCACATTCAATGGCTTCCGTTCCGGAGTTACTGAAGAATGTTCGCCGTGTACCGTTCCCTGGACTGATCTCTGAAAGTTTTTCACAAAGAGCGCCATAATATTCATGACCGTGATCGAGTCCGGTTGAGTGAATGATTTTTCCCGCCTGTTCCACGATGATCTGCTGTATGCGAGGATCATTTCCCATGGAATCCGCGCCGAGTCCCGCAGAGAAATCGAGAAAGTAATTATCGTCCAAATCATAGATATAGCGTCCGATTCGACGATCTGCAATAAATGGATACGGTCGATCATTACATCGCGGTCCATAGCGTTCTTCGCGTGCAAGACATTCCTGCACTTTTGGACCTGGTAGAGAAAAACTGACTTTTGGTGCAAGAGACGGTTTGTCTATGGCAATGTGTCCCTGATCAATCACTTCGGAAATATCGGCCTTCGGGTCAAGATGTTCATACATAGAAAAGATATTTAAGAGCAATATTTTTTCTTTGTCAAAAATTGTTAGGTTGCAGCATTAGGTTTACACAAGAGGCTTTTTCTAGGAGCCCCTGAAACACCACTTCTGCAGGGGTTCTACGGTTCATTCCAAGCCCCAAATGAATCTTGTGGTAGTTGTACCACTGGAGCCATTGCTGGAGATGGAACTTCTCGATCTCTCTCGCATGTAACGGGATGTACGCCAAGCTTTGGCGAGCCCAAGTCAGCAGATTTATTCAGAAGTATGTTGCCAGTCAAAGTCGATGGTTTTTATCTCATCCGCAATCTGGAACTGCGTAAAGATGCGGTAAAAAGCCTTTGTTGGAACAGGGGTATGAAAGATGAGAGTATCGCCGGCAGGGGAGGGGTGGGTATGGACAAAATCTCCTTCGGAGGAGAGGAGGATGCCATGCCCCATGGCACCAAGATACGGCTGTAATTCCGGGGTGTTTCCGTACGCATCCCGTATGTTGTAGGTAAACAGTGATCCTTCTTTATATGGTTCGATCATAAGAGTAATAAAAAGTTCTCCCAGTCTTTTTGTCCGTATGTTCGTTTTTACTGTCCCGTATGGGCCGGTATCGCTGGCGTAGTTTCGTTCAAATTTGATCGTATGACCTTGACCGTCCTTATCGACGAAGTCGGCATAGATCCAATACATCCCACCGGCAGGGGGAGTGAATGGAACATGCCACATACCGGCTGTATCACGATGAGGATGGATGTGGCTGAAGTGTCGTAAATCATCACGGACAACGAGGAGATGAAGTTCTTTGGTGTGGCTTATGCCGTAGTCGGTGAAGACATGTTCATCGTCCATGACGGTGAAGGCAATTTTTGCACCGGTTTCATTATGTGGTTTAATCGTTAATGGGGAGGATATTGCAGGTTCGGCATGAATATGTTCCTTGGATTCACGAAATGCATCTTGTCTGATTTGTTCACGAGTAAGATTTGTCGCACTGACGCCCGATACATAGGGGTTGGCCGCACATCCTTCTTCCGTGATGCTGCGGATGAATTCACTCGCGTTGGGATGGGTATGGGCAAATCCGAGGAGCGCGGCTTTGATCGGGGTCGGATCTTCTCCGACGGCCGTTGCCACTTGTTCGGTCATCCAATCGATGTATCCGGGACGGATCGACGGACGAATAGTTTGGAGTCGTTTGAGATATCGGAACATACTGCAACAGGCCGCGTGCAGTTTGAGCGTCCATTCTGCCGATGTTGCGGCCGATACAAAGGCAGCAGGACGAATGTTTTCGTGGTGGAAGGTATATTGGTATGGGGCATTCTCATGGAGTCCATAGTTCTGGAATACACGGTGGATCACTGCGGCATGTTCCCCGAGTCCTCGCCCGCGATGTATTCCCGGCGTGTCTGCTGACGGCTGTGCAATATCCGTACCAGTTGTGACGGGTTCTTCCGGTGTCACGTTTGTACAGATTCCAAGATAATCACCATGGGCCATATGTTCCTCGAGCGCGGGTGATGGGAGATCCATTGTTGTGTGATTGGAAACGTGACAAATAGTTACTTTTTCTTTTCCTTCATGTTCACAACTCCCAAGGTAATCACCATGGGCCATGTGTTCCTCGAGTGCGAGAAACGGGATGTCCATAGTATTGTTACTGGGGACATGGCAAATGGTGATGGTGTCTACCTCTGCCAAGAAAGAGATGCGGGCATATTGTGCTGCCAGTACCGCCGTATAAAATGCAATGCAAAGGATTGCGCCATTCCTAACCAGCCCTGCAAGAATCGTCGTTTTATGCATTCTTTTTATTATACCACAATTGTAGACATTTGGATATAGTTCTTCACGCTATTTATAGCCTAAGAAAGGCTAAAAGTCTCCCTACCCACCAAAATTGCGGAGGACTGCTAAGGGATGTGCTTTTAAGAATATTACTGCGGAGCGTTTCTCGAACTTTCCGCAGAACGCTTGTAAATTTTCCGCGAAGAAGAACATTCACTTCGCCCATCGAATCGAGAGAGGAAGGAAGAATATTTGTTGATCCGATAAAAAGTGTTTTATGGTCCACGAGGAGCAGCTTTCCATGGAACATGCCCGGATAGAGGAAAACTTGGGCTTTCCCCAGTGTCTGTGTGAGAAGTTGCCCGACAGCGATCATATTTCCGTGGTGTTGAAAATCGGCGTTTCCGGGAATGATGATGGTCACGCGTACGCCTTCGTTGCACCGTTTTGCAAGGAGATCCACGGTATCCATATCACAAAAATATGCATGTTCAAGAACGATCGACTCCTGTGCTTTTTGGATGAGTGTCATAAAGACCTCTCGCATGGGTTTATTCGTTGCGGTATTCATAATGATCTTTGCATCCTCTGGACACAGAGTGGGATTTTCGGTCAGGAAACTTTCTGCAAAATGCGTTCCTTGGAGTTCTACGAGATAATCATGCCATGCATACCGGTATTCGTCGGCGATGTTCATACCTGTGATCAGAAGCGTATGGCCATCGATAACATAGACTTTGGCATGATTGTTCCGCTTTTCATGTTCGATGGTGATATGGGAATGGTGCCAGAAGTGTTTCCAGAATGTTTCCTTTGAATGTCGTGTTCCCAAAAAATCATGATCGTACTCAAAGAAATCTCCCACGGCGTCTTTGCGCACGATCACCTTTACGCCTCGATTGGCAATATCCAGCAAAACAGAGGCCATACGCCGGCCCGTCGTATCATCTTTCCAGATGAACATCTGGATAATAACGGTGTGTCGTGCCTGATAGAGAAGTTGCTCGATATGAGAAAATGCACTGTCGCCACCCACGAAGATTTTTATTGCTCGTTTCTGCAATAGTCGGCTTGCATCCTGCGCATGGATGGCGATATTGAGGCGTATACGAAAGAGCGTGCGTTGTGCGTGGAGGTATGCTACATATTCGAATTCCCGGGTTTGACTCAACGTGCTGCGAAAAAGTGCCTTGAGCCCGCGAAGTGAGAAGAGAGACATGCAGGAAAGTGGATAGAGATGATAGGGCTATACTGTTACAATGCCATTCGTGGACTACCTTCCAATAATTGTGCTGATTCTCGGCGGAATTTTTGTCCTTTGGATTCTTGTGCTCTGGATGCGCCGGATGCATGATAGACGACGGGAGGAGAGATTGGTATTTTTGCAAGTTGTCTTGCCAAAGAAGGAATCCCGTGATGAAAAAGAAGTGGAGACCGAAGAGAAAGGACGGGATTTTAAGGAGGTCATCGGAGTCATGGATCACCTCTACCAGTCCCTCCATGGCATGTATGATGGGACATTCAGGCGTATTCTGCACGGGCAGCCATTCTTTTCGGTGGAATATGCCGCACTTGCAAAAGAAATCCTCTTTTTTGTCGTCGCTCCGCATGAACACATACAGTTTCTCGAGAAACAGATTACGTCCTATTATCCCGATGCCATTCTCGATGAGGTGGAGGATTACAATATATTCACGCCGAAATCCATCGTTGTCGGGCGATCGCTTATTTCGGATAAGAACCACGTTTCCACATTTAAGACGTATCAACAGTTAAAAAGTGATCCATTGAATGCCGTTGTGAATGCATTTTCCAAGCTGGATCAGGAAGAGGGTGCGGCACTGCAGATCATCCTTCGGCCGGCACGGAATGGTTGGCAGAAAAATATACAGACATATGCAGCGGGACTTCTGAACCCAAAGAAGAAAGGCATATCGATTTTCAATCCGATCACATGGCTGTGGGCGTTGATGGATCTCTTTTCGCCCAATCAGGCGAACGTCGGCCCGAAAGATGATTCACCGACGGGCGAACGCGTTTCACAGGCAGTGGAGGAATATAGCAAACAGCTTGAGGAAAAAGCGGCCTATCCGGGATTTCATGTGGTGATTCGTGTTGTAGCATCTGCCAATTCTTTTCCGAGGGCACAATCGATACTCGATACCATTTCCGCGAGTTTTGCACAATTCAATGATACGCGGGGAAATTCTTTCACGCGGTCATCGCTGGAGAGTACGCGTGATGTCGTGAAGCGATTTATTCATCGTAGTCCGCGAAGAAGCTCCCGCGAATGGTTCCGGTTTAAGCGTCTTCTGCTTGGTACAATGGAACTTGCGAGCTTCTATCATTTTCCAAATATCAAGTACAACCGGATTGACACTATTAAATGGCAGATGTTTAAAGTAGCTCCCGCTCCTCAAGGTATGCCCGAGGATGGCATGTTTCTGGGATGGAATACGTATCGCGGAGAGAAGAAAAAAATCTTCATCGATGAAGAAGATCGTTTTCGCCATTTCTATATCATCGGTCAGACGGGAACAGGGAAATCCAATATCCTGCAAGTGATGGCACGACAGGATTTTCATAATGGAAAAGGAGTGTGTGTCATCGATCCGCATGGATCGCTGATTGCCGATCTTCTTCCCTACATTCCCCGTGAACGTGCGGATGATGTGATCTATTTTAATCCCGCAGATATCGACCGGCCGATGGGTCTGAATATGCTGGAGGCAAAGACGCCGGAGGAAAAAGATTTTGTGGCTCTTGAGTCGATGAATATGATGGTGAAGATGTTCGGGAACGAAGTGTTCGGTCCCCGAATTCAGGATTACTTCCGCAATGGCTGTCTCACACTCATGGAAGACGAGGAAGAAGGAGGGGCAATTACGGATATCGTGCGTCTTTTCACTGATGATGAATGGCAGAAATATAAAATATCCAAGGTAAAAAACCCCATTGTTCGTTCATTTTGGGAACACCAAATGGCGCAGACCGGCGCACGAGAGAAGCAGGAAATGATCCCATACTTTGCGGCGAAGTTCGGTCAGTTTACGACCAATACTCTCATTCGTAATATCGTCGGGCAAAGCAAGAGCGCTTTCGATGTTGGTGATTGCATGGCTCATGGAAAAATCCTTCTGATGAATTTGAGCAAAGGACTCATTGGAGATATTAATTCAAACCTTCTTGGACTCATTGCGGTGAATAAGATTCAAGTGGCCGCGATGCGACGCGAGAAGCAAAGCACAGAAACGCGCAAGGACTTCTTCTTGTACATTGATGAATTTCAGAACTTCGTTACACAATCCATTGAGTCGATTCTTTCCGAAGCGCGCAAGTACCGGCTCGGTCTTGTTTTGGCGCATCAATATCTCGATCAATTGGAAAAAGAAGACAAGCTCTCTGGTTCTGTGAGCCTCAAGGGGGCAATCTTTGGAAACGTTGGAACGAAAATTTTCTATCGAATCGGTGCGCAGGATGTCGAAGTGTGTGCGAAAGAAATGGCGCCGGTATTCGGTGAACAGGATCTTCTGAACATGGGATTCCTGCGTGCATGTATGAAGCTTTGCATCGAAGGACAATCCTCACGGCCTTTTACGCTCGAGGTGCCACGGGCATGGGAAGAGAAGATGTATCCGAAAGATGAACAGGCAGCCGAAGCATATATTCAGCTCTCGCGACTGAAATACGGACGGCAGAAAGATTTTGTGGATCGAGAAATACTGCGGCGCATCGGCGCATAAGTGTCAATGAACTGACAAACGCACATAATTCACCACTGTCGCTCCTTCAAGAATATCTTTCACCTTCTTGCTCGGGTCTTTTGCAAAAGGTTGGGTGATGAGAGCGTGCTCTTCGCGTAGTTTCTTCGTTTTGCCTTCAAGGATATTGCCGATGAGAGTGTCTGGCTTCCCTTCTTGTTTAAGTTGCTCTGTCCAAATTTCCTTTTCTTTCTGAATCATGTCTGTGGGCGCCTCAAGAGGAGAGACATACAGTGGATTCATGGCAGCGGCGTGCATGGCAATGTCACGGGCGATTTTTTCTGTTCCACTGTCCAGACCGATAAGAACGCCAATTTTTGCATGAGAATGGATGTACATACCTACAACAGGTGCTTCAACCATCTGTGCTTCGACGAGCGAAATATTTTCGCCGAGCGTATTCACGAGTTCAGGAATCTGTTCATTCGCGTGCCCGTGTGCTTTTTTTTCTCCTTCATGCAACCAGAGGTTGACGAGCTTCTGTCCGGCATCGCGAAAGGCATCTTCTTTTGCAACGAAATCTGTTTCGCAGCCAAGCAGCAAAATGGCGGCCTTATTTCCCTCCTGTGCACCAAAAATCAAACCCTCTGTTTGCGCACGCCCAGCCTTTTTGACCGCTTGCGTCATGCCGCGTTTTTTCAGAATATCAATCGCTTTTTCTTCGTCGCCACCGGCTTGTTCAAGAGCTTCTTTACAGGCGAGGATCGAGATGCCCGTGCGGGCACGGAGAGAGGAGACGGCGGAGGCGGATACTGGCATGGAGGAAAATTGAAAATTGGTAATGGAAAATTGAACACTAGAAACCAACCATCTCTTCCGTTGCTTCTGTCGGAACTTTTTGTTCATCTATTTGCTGCGATTCTTTCCCTTTTCCCATTAATAACTCTTCTTCAATGGTCTTGAGAATCAACTCGATCGATTTTACGGCATCGTCGTTTGCCGGAACGAAGTTGGTGAATTCGTCGGGATTGGCATTACTGTCGCAAATACCATAAACGGGGATCTTGAGGGTCAGGGCTTCGCACACGGCAACGTGATTGTGCACGGCATCCACAACAAAGAGTGCGTCAGGGACGGAAGTCATGTGAGCGACTCCCGAAAGTGCGGTATCTAATTTTGTCAGTTTCTTTCTAAGCATCGTCTGTTCTTTCTTGGTGTACTTGGCAATTTCTCCCGTACGAAATGATTCCTGAAGATCTTTGTAATACTGCAGACGTTTTTTGATGGTGTTCCAGTTGGTAAGCAGTCCTGGCATCCACTTTGACGTCACAATGGGTTGATTGAGTCTTTTGCCGAGAGATTCCACGGAGGTAATACTCTGCTGTTTTGTGGAAGCAAACAAAATCACTTTTCCGGCGTCATGTAATTCTTTCAATGCTGCACAGACTTCTTTCAGTTTTTCATGCGTCTGCATCAGATCAAAAATATGAATCCCTTTGCGCACTCCATAGATATACGGTGACATTTTTGGATTCCATTTACTCTTTGCATGTCCGAAGTGACAGACGGCCATCAGTAAGTCTTTTTCTGTGGGAAAAGGCATAGGAAGATCATTGAGAATTGATAATGAAGACGGTGCAAGAATCCTTGGAACTGCTTTTCAGCGTCATCTCGCCTGGTGCGGTAAACCCGAATGGGAGGACCCGCAGCGATCAGTTGAAAAGGAATATGAGGGAAGAATAAGGGATCAAAAAGGCTTCTGCAAGAAGAAATTGCGGGTTACTGATTCAATAACCCAGTAAATCCATAATCTTCCCAATTTCCACTCTCTCCTGTTTCAACGTATCCCGATCCCGAATCGTCACCGTATCTTTCTCTCCTTGTTCGCTGTCTTCTCCGATCGTTCCAAAGTCGATGGTGATGCATTTGGGAGTTCCGATTTCATCTTGGCGTCGGTAGCGCTTGCCGATACTGCCCGTTACATCGAATTCGCATACAAGATCTGTTTCATGGACAATTTTTTTATACAGTTCTTTTGCCTTTGTAATAAGGTTTTCTTTCTTTGATAGTGGAAGGATTGCAACGTCAACGGGGGCGAGGCGGGGATCAAATTTCATGACAATACGGGTGTCATCCTTCACTTTTTCTTCGGTGTAGGCTTCCAATAGAAAGGTCAGGATGGACCGATCACAACCGAAGGATGGTTCGATGACGTGCGGTAAAAACTTTTTTGTAGGATCTTCCGAATCGGTGTATTTGAGATCCTGCCCGCTAAATTTTTCGTGCTGGGATAGGTCAAAGTCTCCGCGATTGGCGAGTCCAAAGAGCTCTCCCCACCCCCAGGGGAATTGGTATTCGATATCAATGGTCTTGCTGCTGTAATGAGAGAGTTCATCTTTGCCGTGCTCGCGGACGCGTAAATGATTTTTTGAAATGCCAAGGCCGGTATACCAACTCCATACTTCTTGTTGCCATGCGTCGAAGTGTTCGGTTTCTGTTCCAGGTTGAATAAAGTATTCAATTTCCATTTGCTCGAATTCCCGCGTCCGGAAGGTGAAGTTTCCCGGAGTGATCTCGTTACGGAATGCCTTGCCGATCTGGGCGACTCCAAATGGCAGATGAGGCCGCATGGTATCGAGGATGTTTTTGAAATTGACAAAAATTCCTTGGGCCGTTTCCGGCCGCAGGTAAATAGTATTTCCTTCTCCTTCTATGACGCCTTGTTGGGTCTTGAACATGAGATTGAATTGTCGAGGTTCGGTCCAGTCGTGTGCTCCACAACTTGGGCAAAGTACTGGACCATTCTTCGTTTTTTCCTCTCCCCTCAAACCAATATCAACACCAATATTTTTTAAACCATTACTTAAAACATGTAAGTTATACTTAAGCAATATAGGCAATGTATCCATCGAAAAATTTCTTTGCGATTTTCTATACAATTCACCTAATTCATACCAGATAGTCGGACTCCCATGATCAAATTGTCCCGTCTGTACTAGATTAATTATGTGAACTAATAGTTCAGGATAAGGAACACTTATCCTTTCTTCTATAAGCTTATCACCACGAAATCGTTGTTTACATTTTTTACAATCCACGAGGGGGTCGGTAAAAGAACTTACATGTCCACTTGCTTCCCAGATTTTGGGATTCATCAAATTTGCAGAATCAAGGCCAATCATGTCGGGGCGTTTATGGACAAATGTTTTCCACCATTCCTTTTTGATTCTGTTCTTGAGTTCGGTACCGAGTGGCCCGTAGTCCCAAGTATTGGCAAGTCCGCCGTAAATCTCCGATCCTTGGAAGATAAATCCCCGGCGTTTGCAAAGGGAGACGATGGTATCAAGGGAATCGGCTGGCATAGGCTAATAGTATGCAAAGAAGGTATCGTATTCTGTCTATTTTTGAAAGACCTTCCCAATACCGTCTCATTAAAATGGGACGGTATTATCATATATTCTTTGGTGATTTTCCCTTGAAGACTAGGAAGTGGTTCAGTGCACCCCTCCCTTTAGGGAGGGGTGCAGGGGAGGGTTTTGAAGAATACTTTCCACTGAATGTTCTTCTACCAATAATAGAAGTGACTGAATCCCCCCTCCATACCCTCTCCCTACGGGGGAGGTGTTTTCATGACGAGAGAATGAAACTCCTCGCAAGGTTCCCCTCCCAAAGGGGAGGGGTTAGGGGAGGGGGTCCCTATGCATTGTGCGGAGCAATGCATTCTATTCGTTCTTTCTCCGAGAGCTTCACGTAATTCCTCCAGTACATT